>Ga0105240_10001721_pt1 | contig 36937 bp, 37 predicted proteins | sample KBSC54metaG_FD_80426 | JGI IMG/M metagenome (GOLD analysis project Ga0105240, IMG submission 80426) | Corn rhizosphere microbial communities from Kellogg Biological Station, Michigan, USA - KBS C5-4 metaG | ecosystem: Host-associated > Plants > Roots > Rhizosphere > Soil | place: Michigan, USA... | reverse complement strand
TGCGATCTCCTTGATCGGTATCTCCTCGAGATAGAGGCCGGCGACGGCCTTTAAAGGCTCTGGCAATTGACGTATCACCTCGGTCAGGCGCGCCAGTTGCCTGGCGTGATCGGTGGCCTCGTCGACAGGCATGGACATATCCGCAATGCCGTCACCCAGGGGTTCGTCCTTGCGTACGAGTGCGCGACGCACATGGGTGACACAAATGTTCTGGGTGATACGGGCGATATAGGGTTTGAGCATCGACGGATTGTCCAGGCGATGCAGCGCCTGCCAGACCGCCAGCCAGACTTCCTGCACGAGATCGTCGATCCGGTCGGGATGGCGCTCATAGACCGTCGCAATGCGGCGGACCATGCCGGCGTGCTTATCGACGATCTCTTCGAGGCTCAACACGGCGTTGGTATCCCATCCCTTTGGGGGCCTTAGTCGCTTGAACGGGGATCTTCTTACAAGGCAGGCAATAAAAAAAATCGTGGCCCCGTGCTGTAAGACCCGTGTCCGGCCCTCGACTACCAGTCTGACGCCAATCCGGCGCTCTTGCAGAGGGGTATGACCTTGAACACGCATGGGACGAAACGATCGGTGGCAAAACACCTGCTTGCCGTCGGGGGGCTGTTGGCTCTGACGGTCGGCGCGGTTTCGGCCGAAGACGCAGCAGGTGATTGGGGTGGCCTCCTGGCTGGTCAGTACCACATCGTGGTGCACGTAACCAAAGAGGGAGCAGGCCACTACAAGGCGGCGCTTGAAAGTCCCGATCAGGGAAGCGTTGTTCTGCCCGCCGATGATGTCGTAACCGATGCCGACCATTTGAGCTTCACCATCCCAAAGATCAGTGCCACCTATACGGGACACTGGGACGCCGGCAAAAAGGGCTGGGTCGGGACGTGGACACAGGGCGTCATCATGTCGCTATCCCTGACCCGGATGACTGGCCAGACGTCGGATGCCGCACCTCCGAAGCGTCCACAGGAAGAAGCCATTGCCGCCGGCACCCGTCCTTACCGGCAGCAGGAGGTCACCTTCGACAACGCATCGGCGGGGATAAGGCTGGCCGGCACGCTCAGCGTGCCCGACGGCACCGGTCCCTTTCCGGCTGTCGTGCTGATCGGCGGCACCGGACCCGGAACGCGTGACGAAAATAGTTTCGGCCACAAACTGTTCGTTGTCCTCGCCGATGCCCTCAATCGTCGCGGCATAGCCGTGTTGCGCTATGACAAACGAGGTGTCGGCGCGTCGGGTGGTGACTTTGCCACGGCGATGATTCCCGACTTTGCGTCCGATGCCGAAGCGGCCATGACCTTTCTGATGTCGCGCCCCGAGATCGCGGCGAAGCATATCGGTCTTATCGGCCACTCGGAGGGCGGAGCCATAGCGCCCATGATCGCCGTTCGCAATCCGGCAGCGCGATTCGTCGTACTCATGGCTGGCCCGGGTATGCGCATCGGCAGGCTTTTGAACGTACAAGACGCCCGGATTGCCAGGGCATCCGGTGTTCCCGAAGAACAGATTGCAAAGCGAAGCGCTTTTTTCAACAAGCTCTATGCCGACCTTGCGACCGCGACCGGTAGCGCCGCAGCGTTGTCAGTGGCCAAGGCGGACATTGCGCAAGGAGTTATCGATAAGCTCATCCGGCCCGAAAATGCGGACACGCTCGCCCATCAGGTCACCAGCCCCTGGGCGCGGCAGGCCTTCGACTACGACCCCATCCCGACCCTTCGCGCCCTCCGGACACCAGTCCTTGTCCTCGATGGCAGTCGCGATCTCTTCGTGCCGCCCGAAGACAATCTGCCTGCCATCAAGGTGGCCCTGAAGGGTAATCCGGGTGCGATGATTGTCGAACTTCCAAACATCAACCACATGTTTCAGACGGCCAACATCGGGACGCCAGCGGAATCGGCCAGCATTGAGGAAACCATGTCACCGGTGGCCTTGAAGATGATTGCCGATTGGGTGGTGCACGGTTCTTGACGACAGGGGGCTTTCAGTGAGATCGAGTTTCACTGGAAGCTCTGGCAAGCAGGTGCTTGGCTCATCGCGCAAACGTTGGACTGGCTGGATCAGCAAAGGCAAGATGACCGCTTTCGAGGGTCCATGGCTTTCTAACGAATTTGCTCTGATCCCTTTGTTCTGGATTCGTAGTAGACAATTCAATCACCTTTGAAGGGGAGCCGGATGGCAATGGTGCAGGGGGCGCAAGTTCGAGCCGGCAAAATGGCCTGGGCGGTTCTGTGCTGGTTCGCATTGGCGGGTTTCACGGACACGCCGCCTGCAGAGCCGACCTCACGTCCGGCACTGCCCGGAATTGGTAGTTTCGCAACCACGCCGGATGCATTTCTGGCGTCGCTTTTCAGCACTGGCACGCCGCGTGTGATGTCCGTGCGTGGCGATCTCAACGGTGATGGGGTAGAGGACTGGGCTGCTGTCCTGCAATGGATCGGGAAGTATGGCGAGGAAGCGCAGCTCATCATTCTCACCGGGCGCCCGACAGGCGGTTTTGTCTTGGCCGAGCATTCGCAGACGACACAGCTGTATCGTTACGGGATTGACGACATCCGTATCGAACATGGCAGCCTGTTCCTGCAGACGGATCACCCGGGCAGCGCAACGAGTCACTCGGGATCGACATTCCAGATCAAGTATCATCAGGGGGACTGGAGACTGATTGGTTGCAATTTGTTCGATGCAGAAGTGGGGGCATCAACCATGACTCACCAGTCGTACGACTATCTCACTGGCCGCAGCATCTCCGAAAAATTGAACGAGCGCGGCAAGGTCATCTCTTCGACCACAGGCCACATCGATACGGCTGCGCAATTACTGAGGGACATTGACTTGATGGGTGGTCCGCCGCGCAAGGAGGGCGCCGGTTAGGTACTGATTTCTCTGTAAGGTCCGCTTCCGACCCGAAGCGGACGCCAAGCCTGAAGGGACGCGTCCCAACGATTACCTACCGCAACCGCTGGGACAGAAGGCCGATCAGGCGCGCTGGCCACCAGACGCCGTGATCCGTTCGCCGGTCACCCAAGCCGAGTCGTCAGAGGCCAGAAACAGAGCCACGCGAGCGATGTCTTCCGGCATGCCCGGGCGACCGAAAGGGATTGTTGCGACGACAGCTTCGACGGCTTCCTGCGGCCAACCCAGAGCCGCGATGCCTTCGGTGATAGTGGCCCCCGGTGCGATGCTGTTGACGCGGATCTTCTTCGGCGCGAGTTCCACCGAGGTTACGCGCGTGACAGAGTCGACGGCGCTCTTGGACGCAGCGTAGATCACTGAGTTGGGCATGTAACCGACGCTGGCGATGGAGCTGATGTTGATAATGCTGCCGCCGTTCGGGCCGAAGTACTTCGCTGCCTCTTGTGTCGCAGTGATGATGCCGAGCACGTTGGTGCTGAACTCACGATGGAATTCCTGCTCCGTTGAGTCCTGCAAGGGTGCGAAGGCGTAAACTCCCGCATTGTTTACCAAGATGTCGAGTGTGCCGAAGGCGCGCTTCGACTCTTCGAACAGGCGTTGGATATCGGCGGTCTTCGAGAAGTCGGCATGGATAGCTACGGCCTTACCACCGGAACTCTTGATCTCAGCGACCAGGGCATTCGCAGCTTCCTTGCTGGCCGAGTAGTTCACAACGACCGAGGCGCCGGACTTGGCGAATAACTTTGCGATTCCGGCACCGATACCCTTCGAAGCACCTGTAACAATGGCGACCTTGCCAGTAAGTGAAGTCATGAATTTGCGTCCTGATTTAATGGCGCCTCATTGGCGTCTGGATGAACTGTCGTCGATCGATGGACGCGTGAGTAGGCGCATCGACAACTAAGACTTATTCGTCAAATGAATGGCTCCCCGCTCTCAAACTGGGCGAACATGTCCAATAGTGGGCCGTCGAAGAAAGGGATGAATCGTCCACATCTGAGCAGGCCCTATCACCACGGATTCGCAGAACCGTGACCTTCACTTCAAGAGAAGCACTCCATGACCAAATATGCGTTGTTTGTTCGTCTCGAAGCCAAGCCCGGCCAAGAGGCCGCCGTGGCCGCTTTCCTAGCCAGTGCATTGCCGCTTGCCAATGCAGAGCTGGGCACCGTCGTCTGGTTTGCGTTGCAGTTTGGCCCTTCGACGTTTGGCGTTTTCGACGCCTTTGCTGACGAAGAAGGTCGCCAAGCCCACCTGCGAGGCCCGATTGCGGCTGCATTGATGGCCAATGCAGCTGACTTGCTCAGCACGCCACCGAGTATCGAGCAGATCGATCTGCTCGCCGCGAAACTGCCCGGCTAGCGGACGGCTAACCGATGTGTGGGCGCATTCGCGGCATACTTCCATCGAGGCACCACAGGTGCGCGAAGCAAGCTCAAAGCTTAGCGACGAAGTTCCGCGATCAGGTACTCGACCAGCGCGCGTGCCGAGGGCTTCGGTCGTCGGCCTGGCGTGAACATGCCGTGGGCTTCAACCTCGCCCATCTTCCAGTCGGGAAACAGCTGAATCAACGCGCCGCTGGCGAGTTCGGCGCGGCAGCCCCATAGCGATGTATTTACAACGCCGATTCCCGCGACAGCGGCGGCTACCGCGGCCTCGTTATAGGACACGGTCAGGCGACAATGGATGCGGGCCGACACGCTTTGGCCATCCTTCTGGAAGGACCATGTTCCGGAGCTGGTTCCCACGGGCCCGACGATAGCCGCATGGTCGGCCAAGTCGGCGGGTACCTCGGGCGCGCCATTTGCTTTTAGATAACTCGGCGACGCCGCAATTAATCGCTGCGTCCGACCGATAATACGAGCGGTGGCACTCGAATCGTCCAAGTCACCAAGTCGGAGTGCGACATCGGCACCTTCCTTGATGGTGTCTTGCCGTTGATCGCTCATCAACAAGCTGACGTTTAGCGAAGGGTGGCGCGTGAGAAACCCCGGCATCAGAGGAATGATCTCGCGCACGCCAAAGCTTGCAGGCATGGCAACGCGTAGTGACCCGCGTAGCTCCTGCGATCCACGAGCAGTGTGATCGGCTTCCTCAAGCGATGACAGGATCGCTTCGACACGGGTCAGATAGTCGCTGCCGGCGTCAGTCAGCGTGACAGCGCGCGTCGTGCGGGTAACCAAAGCCGCGCCAACATCTTCCTCCAATGCCGCGATGATCCGCGATACTGACGGTTGTGAAACATCAAGCTCTCTCGCCGCAGCGGAAAAGCTTCCGGTGCGGGCAACGCGCACGAAAAGTCGGAGCGCTTGTAACTTGTCGTTCATTCGCGAAGTGTGTCTTAGACCGGGCGACGGCGGCAAGCGGTTAGCTCAGTAAGTGGACAATCCCCCTTCCTGGTCGCTCATCTGACAAAAAACAGGTCAGATTGATTTTCCTGGGCCATCGTCCAGTGGTCCTCTGAAAATTTGCTCTGCCCCCTTTGTTTCAACCCCTTTGTTTCAAAGAGGTCGACATTGTCGATCAGCTTGAGATCACACATGATCGAGAAGGTCGAAAGCCCTGTCGATGTGGTAGGTCAATGGATGTGCAGCTTCATCCTGTCGCCAATTGTCCTTGGCGATCCGCAGTGCACCGATGGCTATCATCGCGGCAAGACGTAGTGTGGGTCGCCGAGTCTGATCGGGCCACTTCTCGTACATGGCTTCTGCTAGCAGCTCTTCCATTTGCACTAGCAGCGCCTCTTTGCGCAACCGAAGCGTTTCGATGGAACGCAGGATGCGGTCCGCTACGATGGATTCCTTGGTCTCGTACGTCGAGGCAAGCGAGAGGAAGGTTTTTCGAGCGGCGTCGATAGGCGACAGCTCGGGCGATTGCTTCAGGAACGTAGGCCGCAAAGCGAGCGGGAAGTTGCCGCTCTCATGTGCCATCAGCACATCTTCCTTCGACTTCAGATAGGAGAAGAAGGTGCGCCGCGAGATGCCGGCGGCCGCTGCGATCGCATCGAGCGTCGTTGCCTCATAACCGTTTTCGACAAAAAGCTTCAGGCCGGTTTCGGCGATCCGATCGAGCGTCAGCTGTCGTTTGCGTTCGCGCAGGTCGTTGGGGGCCTTTTCCAAACTGGGCATAGTCGTGACTTCGGCGGCGATGAGTTTCCTTCCAAGTTTATCTTGCTCTTGACACGGATTGCACTTGGTGCAATAAATGCACTAAGTGCAGTATTGTGCACTCAGTGCATTTCACCGGAGAGAACACATGTCGGCATCGAAGGTCTGGTTCATTACGGGGGCATCGCAGGGTTTCGGCCGGGTCTGGACCGAGGCTGCGCTGAAACGTGGCGACAGGGTGGTCGCTACCGCGCGAAACCCGCGAGCGCTGGATGAAGTTGTGGGGATTTATGGAGATACGGTCCTGGTGCTTCCGCTGGACGTGACCGATCGCGATGCGGTATTCGAAAGGGTCGAACAGGCACAACGGCATTTCGGTCGCCTCGACATCGTCCTGAGCAACGCCGGTTACGGTTACATGGGGGCGATCGAGGAGCTGCAACCGGAGCAGATCAAAGCTAGTTTCGATACCAATGTTTTCGGCACGCTCTCGGTGCTCCAGGCGGCGTTGCCGATTCTGCGGGCGCAGGGCAGCGGTCATATCCTGACGGTATCCAGCATTGGCGGCGTCATCGGTTTTCCGACCGGCGGCACGTACACCGCAACCAAATTCGCGGTCGAGGCGATGTCCGAAGCACTCGCTGCCGAAGTAGCCGCATTCGGCATCAAAGTCACTATTATCGAGCCGGGTCATTTCACCACCGGATTTCGCGCCGCGGTGCAATCGCCACCGGCCATCGATGCTTACAACACGATACGCCAGGCGATTCGTTCGTCATTCAAGCCGGAAGACTTCGGCGACCCGGCAGCTACGGCCGCAGCGATCTTCAAAGCCGTGGATGCCGATGAGCCGCCGCTTCGCCTGGTACTCGGGTCGACAACGATCGCGAAATTCAAGGCGGTCTACCAGTCGCGCCTGAGCAACTGGGAGAAATGGGAAGCCGTATCCAATGCGGCCCAGGGATGTCAGCACACGTAAACCGGCATGTCCGAAACGATCCAATGGAGATTCTGCAGATGAAACTTCTGCTGCTGGGCGCTACAGGCCTCGTGGGGCGTCATGTACTGACTCTCGCGTTGTCAGACAGCAGATTTTCCGAAGTCGTGGCGCCGACTCGGCGACCGCTTGAACCGAACAGCAAACTGGTAAACCCCATCGCGTCACGGTTGGAGGCGCTGTTGCCGGCGTTGATGTCCTATCATCCCGACGCCGTCATCTGTGCCTTGGGTACGACTCAGGCGAAAGCGGGTTCGAAACAGGCGTTTCGATATGTCGACCACGATCTGCCCATTGCCTTCGGCAAGGCGGCGTACGCAGAGGGCGTGGAAACATATGCTGTGGTGACCGCCATGGGAGCGTCGATCGATTCCAGTAGCTTCTATTACCGGACCAAAGGAGAGGTAGAGCAGGGCATCCAGAAGATCGGATTCCGGTCTCTGACAATCTGCAGGCCCAGCCTCATTGGCGGAGAACGCAACGAGACACGACGCGCCGAGAGTGCAGCGCTCGCGCTGGTTAGAGTCCTGGCCCCGATCCTGCCAAAGAAGTTTCGCGTCAATCCGGCCCAGGTCATCGCGGCTTCGTTGCTTGATGCCGCCATCGCGGCAAAGACTGGGTGTCAATGGATCCATGCCGAAGAAATGAACTGAAAAATGCGAGAGGCATGGGTGCGCATTGAGCATGGAGTTCGTTGGCCCCCATCACGGTCTCAATGCGCCGGCGGCCCTATTGCTTGATGCCTTCGAAGTTGATGGTGACCCTGACGTCATTCCCGGACCGCGGGCTGCGTGGGTTTCTAAAAAATTTGCTCTGACCTCTTTGTTCTGAACGGGTCAAACATTCACCACCAACGAACGCAACCTGGCGCGCTGTTCAGCAGCCTCGACCCAACGAGTGGCCACCGCGGGGCATGTGATGCATACCGTGTCGTCGGTCGTGGCAGTCACGGCACGCTCCAGCAATTGAATATCTGCTTCATGCTGGCGCGCTACATGTGGATCTTCAAAGAAGAACACACGGTGACAGCGCCGCTTAAGCACCAGATTCGCAATCTGCGCATCGCCGCCCATCGGGCCGCTTTGAAAACGTTTGACCCACGGCGTGTCCTGCGGCCAACCGCGACTCCACGCAAGTTCATTGAGGTTTTTGCCGGTGGTGCCGGTGGCAACACGGAGAGCGAACTTCGATAACAAATCGAAATGCTTGTTCGCGAAGGCGGTCATTTGCGGTTTCAATGCATCGTGTGCGATGAAGGCCACTGTCTGAGATGGAATGGCATGAAAAGCGTCGGCGCGATCGTCGGGTGCCAAGCCCGCACGGATGCGTTCGGTTTCCATCCAGTCGCAGGCGGCAGCCACAGTCGATAGAAATGGTTTCTGATTGACTACGCATTGCCGTTTAAGCGCCAGTGCCTCAGGAAAAATCGACGACGCGTCAATTGGATCGACCAGATAGATCGCACCGTCCAGTACATCCTCCTCTTCGTCGCCAAGCCCCACTACCTCGGCCACCATCTTCACCAACCCGCCGTCGCGACCACGGGGATACCGAAATAAAGCGGAATAATTGTTCAACATGCCGGCGCGCGTAATCGCATCGTATGTTCCGCCGACCGCATGCAGGCCGAGATTCAATTCGCGAACTCCCGTTTCACAACGGCGAAGCCAACGAAATAGCGCCGCTTGTGGATTGCAATGATGCAATCGATTAGCTACAAGACCTAGATGCATAAATACCAGCTCCTTGGTGCAGCTACGGAAATGCGCTTGGCGCATCAACTTGCAGTGGTTATTCCACCGTTCGTCCGATTAATTATCGCCAAGTTCGTTGTGGTGCTTATGGAGGCATCCACCTAATGCACTAAGCTGTCGTTTTACACGATGCCTGCCCATTCGAAATAATCGACAAAATCGTGCTCCGAACCTTGCAGCCTGTACTAAAAAGTGTGAATGCCATCGCCTTGCTTGTCGTAAACGGCCGCGGCCCGTATTCATAGCCGGGAGGCCCGATAGCCATGTTCCGAGCCAAGATCGACCCTAATTTGATACGGCTATCACCACTCTTTACCGCATTTTGAGCCGCGCATCCATATCCGCGTAGTGCACGCTCTCGGATTAAGAAGCGTACCAATCGATAGCGCACGGAGATGCCGTCCCTTGCCGTTCTCACGGTCAGTTCCTGGAAATCTCGTCAATTGGGCCTGCCAGAGTCTTCAGGTATGCCGCTATTGGAGCACATCACCGTGGGTGAAGATTATTGAAAAATGGGCCCGAGGTTGTTAATTGAACCTGTCGCTGATCTCAGTTTTCAGAAGATTCGTGATCATGATGGACGTCCAGTAGCTAAAAGAACCCTTTTGGGGGATTTTTAACTACCTCCGGACCATTTCACAGATTTGATGCCAGTGGACCCTCTGGCTAACGGAGGCGCGTCAGCCAACCGACTCTTACCAAGACGTCGTCAGGTGCGTTCAGGGCGAACTCGTACATGCCCCACGGTTTGTCGCTCGGGTCGCCATTTCCGAGAATCTCATGACGAAACACGGCGGCGAGTTCGTCGATATCCTCGCGGTAGAGGTAAAGCCCGAACGGATTGCGCCCCGGTACGAGCCACCCTTCGACTGCCCGATTAAGATGGATTTGCCCACCGAAGCCGTCTGCGAGCATCCGATAGTCATCTGGGCTGCTTTCCTCGCGCTTGAAGCCGAGCCGTGCGAAAAACGCCTCGGTGCGGTCAAGATCATTGCAGGGCAATACGGCGATAAGGCTTGGTTGCATGTAGACAATCTCGCATGAAGAGCTGGGACCCCTAGCGCAAAGCAAAGGGGACAAAAAACGGAAGGCTCGCACGTTACGAGTCTACCAGTCGAACTGGAGACCCGGTCTGCGACGAGAGGGGGCTCGATTTCGGCTCCAGCGAGCGCAGGAGCTAAGCAGCGAGCACACGTAAAACAGCCGAGTCTAAAATGGACGAGTCAGGTTCTTTTTCAGGGCCACCAGCCGATGGCTCTCTGAAAATTCGCTCTGAACCGTTTGTTTCCTCGGCGGGAGAAAGAAAGCGCGCATCACTTATATGCGCTTTTGGGTGAAAACGGGCGTTCGGGAAGTTAGCGGCCAGCCGAAGCACTTACACCGAAAAGCTCCACGGTTTACGTGCCGCGCCTATCCGTTGTACTCACGAAGAAACCATGCGCTATCCGTGAACCATGCGGTACGCAGCATCGAGCGGTTTCCAAAAAAACGGCCTGCGTGCGCGTTCTGCAGCGGGTGGTCGTTTGGCTGCAGCAAGCGGTATTGGTCGATGTAACTCGCACGCCTAGACTCATTTCGGCGACATTACGCGAGCTCGATGCTTGTATCTCAAGCGGGACATCATGCGCATCATATCCAGGAAGCGTCGGACGTTTTATGTCGTCATCGCCGTTGTCGCGACATGTCAGGTGACAGTAGTCAGCGCGCAACACGCCTTCGACAATCCTGTGACTGCTGCCGACGACGCGTATGGATCAACGCTTGGATTGGAGTCCGTGGGCCTATACAGCCCGGGTCTGGTGCGCGGATTCAATCCGCAAGCCGCCGGCAATATGCAGATCGACGGTCTCTACTTCGATCAACAAGGCGTGTTGTCCAATCGCGTGATCGAGGGTTCGACCATCAAGGTGGGCGTGAGTGAAATCGGTTATGCCTTTCCGGCGCCTACCGGCATCGTAGATTACGATCTTCGCCATGTTGGCGGCGATGTACCGAGTGCAACGGTCATTGCAAGCGTCGGTCCCGATGAATCCCGCGGCATCAGTATCGATGGTAGCTTGCCGTTGATCGGCAATACGCTCGTTGTGCCAATGGGCGTGAGCACGGAAGTCAGCACGCAGACGACGTCCTACGGTCCTTATCCCGGATACACGTCGAACATCACCAGTATCGGCGCAACGCCTCAATGGTCGCCTGACGACGCGATCACGGTGCGCGCAATTATCGACTGGCAACAAATCAGCAATGCAAAGACCTTTCCGCTTTACTTTACGGCCGGGGATTTTCTGCCGCCCTCCATCTCCAGGAATTATCTGGGTCAAGACTGGGCGAAAGGTCGCAATATGACGATGAATCTAGGCGGCATCGTATCGGCGAAGCTGACCAAGGCGTGGCAGCTTAAGGCCGGTGCGTTTCGCTCGACCAACGACTATCCCGTCAGCTATGCGGATCAATACGTCAATATTCAACCGAATGGGCAGTCCGAGCATTTGGTTGTGGGGTATCCGAGGCAGAACACGTCGTCCAACTCGGGTGAGGTGCGCCTGACGGGCACTTTCTTAAGCGGCGATTGGCGTCAACAACTTATTTTCATGGCGCGCGGCCGGGATACCCATGCGCTCTACGGTGGCGACAATGTTATCGACGAAGGGCCTGCCGTTATCGGTACGCTTGTTGCGCTGCCAGAACCGGCCTTTACGTATTCGGCGCTTACTTATGATCACGCCGATTTGTGGAGTGTCGGCTCGGCCTATCACGTCGGTTGGCGTCAGCGCGTCGACTTCGAAGTGGGCGTTCAAAACGAAAACTACCGCGAGACCGTCACCGCCCCCGGTGTGGCCGACTCCAATATTTCAGCGCATGTTCCACGCGCTTATAGCAATGCAGCCGTGGTACTCGCGCCGCAATGGACACTCTACGCCGGTTACACGCAAGGACTCGAGAATTCCGGCACTGCACCCAATTCCGCCACGAACAGCGGCGCGGTACTTCCCGCATCCAGGACATGGCAAATCGATTCGGGCATTCGTTATGTGGTGACGCCCAAGTTCAAGATCATCGCGGGCGTCTTCGAGCTGCAAAAGCCTTATTTCAATCTGGATACGAATAATATCGACCGGGAGCTTGGTGTCCAACGCGCGAAAGGTATCGAACTTTCTGTCGCGGGCGAGCCGATCGAGCACTTGCACGTCAACATCGGCGTTCTCGAAGGCAAAGTCAGCATTCAGGGGCCAAACCTGGCCACTGAAAAAGTGGGTGACGTCGCCATGGGTCAGCCGCTTCTTACGTATGTGGCTAACGCCAGTTATGACCTTCCGTGGTCGTCAGCCACATCGCTGGATGCGTCGGCCACGCATTTCGGTACGGCGCCAGCAAGTGTCGATAATCGCGTTTATTCGCCCGCGGCGACACTGGTGAACCTCGGTGGGCGCTATCAGTTTACGGCCTTCGGTAAGAAAAGCAGCCTTCGCGTGCAGGTGCAGAACCTGTTGGCAACCAAAGAGTGGTCAACGCAATACACACCCGGCTTCTTTCAATTTCCATCCCCACGAACACTGTTTGCTTACGTCACTACCGATCTTTGATGGCATCGATTATTCCATTTGATGTTCAACCCGCACGGAACGAGTCGTGCGCATTTACCCACCCCAACATAGTCAGGAGTGACCCATGAAAAACGTAGGTATCGTGATGTTTTCCCTGTGTATGGCGCTTGCCACGAGCAGTGTTTTTGCCCAGGACAGCAGCATGCCGAAAGACACGATGAGTCATGACGCCATGGCTAAAACCGACACCATGCACAGCGACATGAAAAAGAACGCGATGGCGCATGACGCAATGAAGAAAGGCGCTATGTCCAACGACACGATGGCCAAAACGGCCATGACCAAGAATGCCAAGGGCGGCGATGCGATGAAGGGAGGCATGAGCCACGATACGAAGGGAGACGATAGTACGCAGCATTGAGCGTTTGCGGTGCTCTGCCCATGTCATCCTAGCTGGCATGGGCAGCTTTTTGCTTTTGCTGATTATTTGCGTCGTGTTGCGAAACGCGCGTGCGATCAGTGGCGGTTTGACAGCTCTGCCAGACGATCCTGGACGCGCTTGCGGTAGCGTCGACTCAAGCGTAGGCGAGCCGCGCAATCCAGCACGACCTCATACTCGCCGCTGTCTTGCATCTCCAGTCCTCGAACCCGGTCGAGATTGACGATGATCGAACGGTGGATGCGCGCGAAGGTTCGTTCGTCTAGATCTTGCTCAAGTTCTTGGAGCGTGCGACGCAGAATGTGCGTGGCCGCACCGACATGGATGCAAGCGTAGTAGCTTGCCGCTTCGATCCAGTCGACGTCTGCAACGTTAATGAACAACGTTTGGCTGCGGCTCTTGACCGCAATTCTGCTTATCGTACGCCGCTGGGACGACGCATAACGCGCGAGTTTTTCCTTGGCACGTGCCAGGGCGCGATGAAAACGCGCATCGTCGAAGGGCTTCAAGAGGTAATCCATCGCGCCCGCCTCGAAGGCGCGCAACGCATACACGTCGTACGCCGTGACGAAGATGACCGTGTCTGGCATATCCGTGCCGAGCATTTCGAGTACGTCGAAGCCATCGCACTCAGGCATTTGGACGTCCAGGAAAACGAGGTCTGGCTTGGATCGCTTGATTTCCTTGATCGCGTCAAGCCCCGAGTCACACTCGGTAACCGATGCGATGTCCGGATCATTGCGCAGTAGAAGTATCAGGTTGCGCCGCGCCAACGCTTCGTCGTCGACGACGAGAACACGGATCGATGGGGGATGGCTTTCGACCGATGCCATTCACGTCTCCAGGAAGGGCAGGGTCACGACAACTTCCACGCCGCCTGTTTCATCGGGGCGCACCAGCATCCGGGATCGGTCGCCGTGCAGAATCTGCAAACGCGTGCGCAGATTGGCAAGGCCGACGCCTCCGGAAGTCGCGTAACTATCTTCCTGGACCCATGGAGCATCGTTGTAAACGGTGAGACGAAGCGTGTCTTCAAGGCGCGTACCTGTCACGCGGATCTCACCGCCCACGACGCGTTTGGAGACGCCGTGCTTGATGGCATTCTCCACGAGTGGTTGCAACAAGAGATTCGGGACCAACGCATCGCAGAGCTCGACGGGGATATCCAGATTCACGCGAAGGCGGTCACCGAAGCGGACCTTCTGAATGTCGACATAGCGCTGCAGATATTCCACCTCCTCTTTCAGGGTGACTTGCGCGCGATGGGAGTCTTCCGAGGTGCGGCGCAGAAATTCGCTCAAGCCCACGATCATGCCGACCGCAGCATCGTTGCGATGATCGCGTACAAGACCCACGATCGAATTGAGTGTATTGAACATGAAATGCGGATCCATCTGCCGCTGTAATGCAGCGAGCTGGGCGCGAGACAGCTCGCCATTGAGCCGCGCGGTCTCGGTCATCTGTCGCGCCACTTTTTCGCGCGAATCCACGACATAGGTGACGGCGAGGATCAACACGTAGGCGATCACGAACGTCAGAAGCTGATCGGTGAGTGAGGCGTACCACGTGTGCAGGAACTCGGGTGTCGTAGTGCGTCCCCACGGATTGAAGACGACCTGGAGCAATGCCGACCATGCTTCGGCCACCGAACCGACGGTGGCAAAGGTTGCCAGATGAGCGATGCCCGACTTCAGCACCGAGCCGCGAACGATCGGTAGCTTCCGCGCCAGTTCGATGATGAGCGGTGTCGCCAACGCCCAGGGTAGCCAGGATGTGAACTCGACCAGGAACGGCGAAAGCCACGATCCTTGCGAACCCATGGCGCGCATGGTGAGGATGGTCTGACTGGCATCGAACAGTGCGCCCGCGCACCAGATGGCCGCGATCCAGATCCAGCGGGTGGAGCGTATGTGCGGTCGAGCGTCCGTCATGACGATCACGTTACATCAAAGTTATTGCGGAAGTCCGACGCTGCAGCGAACGGCGGTCCTGATGCAGCGTATGGCCGGGGAGGCTTTATTGGTGCGCGGTTATGCCAGGTTTGACGCGCAGGTACGCCGTGCCGGCCACGCCGCTATCGAGGAGCCGTCACCTCAACCCCTCCCGCAACGAGCGAGAGGGGCTTTCCTGATGCTGCTCTTGAGGTTAGCGATGTCGAGCGACAGCTTATTGATAGCGAGCAACAACAAAGGTCACTGGCGAGTTGCCATAGCCCGCGACGACGATTTTGCCGTCGCCTTGTATGGCGAGTCCTAGAACAGCGGCATTCGCGCTGCCGACGCTGGTGGCAACAGGCCCGAAGCTGTTGTCCTGGTTGCCGAACGAGTCGTAACGATTCAAGGTCAACTGGCGGTAGCTGCCCGCAGTGGAGTAGCCGCCGACAATGATTCCTCCGTTGGCGTCTATGGCAACATCGCTGCCAATGGCATCGCCGCTACCGATGGCGGTAAGGACCTTGCCAGTGCCGGATCCAAAGGTGCTGTCCAGCGCGCCGGTGCTTGTATAACGAACGGCAGCAAATCGGTAGTAGCCGGAGGCCGTGCTGTTCGCGTAGCCGGCGGCGACGATCTTGCCATCGCTTTGAATCGCCAGCGAAGTGGCAAGGGCGGAGGCGGCACCCACGTTGGTCAGAACCTTACCGCCGGCACCGAACGTGGTGTCCAGCGCGCCATTCGTGGTGTAGCGCGTTAACGCGAATACGGTGCCGCCGCTCGACGCGTAGCCGGCTAGCACGGGTTTACCATCCGCCTGGATGGCCAGGCTGGTGGCGAAGGCAGTGTTGGTGCCAACTGTTGTGGTGACGGTGCCGGAACCGCTGCCGAAGCTGTAATCCAGGGTTCCGCTGCTGGTAAGGCGAGCCAGCGCAAAGCCGGACCCGGCATAGCCCGCAACCCAGATTGAGCTGCCCTGTATGGCAACGGCGCAGGCTTCCGAGGCCCCCGCGTAGAAATTGACGGTCGTCTTGCCCGAGCTGCCAAAGGAGCTGTCCAGCGAACCATCCGTGTTGTAGCGATAAATGGCGAAGTTGCGGGTGGAAGTGAAGTTCGGGCACGAGGTACCTACAACGACGATCTTGCCATCCGCCTGCAGGGCGAGTGCGCGCGCCTGTCCCGGGCAGCTGCTGGACAGCGAGGTGGTGACCGTACCTGTGCCATTGAAGGTCGTATCCAGCGCACCACTCGTCGTATAACGCGCCAGCACAAAGTCGCCGAGGGCGTCCTGGCCGGCGGTGACAATCCGTCCGTCTGGTTGGATAACAACCCGGGCGGCGGAACCGTAGCTGCCGAATGCGGTGGACGTGATGCCTGCTGAACCGAACGTGGGGTCCAGCGATGTAGCCCGGGCGGTTGTTGCAAGTGCGCCGATAGCGCTGATGACTATGCCAAACGATATCTTCATCGTGTTGCTGATCACTGTGTATTCTCCTTTACGTGTGGCTTGCAAGGCGTCCTCAATCCGAAACTGCCCACAGTGCTGCTGCAGGCATCTATACGAGCTTCTCTCGTGTTTGTCCCCCCTTTGACCCCATTGTTTGTACAACCGGTATATACATTAGGTGTCATGCCCACATTTGGGCATGGCATCAAAGTTATGTGCAGGTTCTATAACCAAAGCATGTGCGGCCTGGAGCTATTATGTACGTACTTTGCCTGCCGGCTGCTAGCAAGGTACGTGCATGGATAGTTAAAACAATAGGTTAGATGGCTTTAGTTCGGGCCCGCAGCGACGCTTTAACAACCAAAGTATGTGCTGAAAATATTCCGTTGAATGCCCGCTTTCGACCCGAAGCATATCCAAGCGAGCAGTTCGGCAATTGATTGGATGGCCTGGCCCACGGGTCCCTACATTGAGGCGTTGAGACGTTATGAAGGGATTTGAAACCTGCCCCAAATGCTCGGCGCACTTTGAAGGTCGCAGCGCTCTGCTTTGGGGCGGGATTGCCACCTACAAAGGTCTTACGTTGCCCGCTGCATCCTCCAAGATTTGCTGCCCTGGATGCAGGTACATTTTCGCGGGCAAGGACGTTCGGTTTTTTGGCTTCCTGTCCGCACCCGCACTCGGTCTGGTACTGCTTACAGCGGTTGTCCTGGACCTGCTCATCGTTATGCTCTCATCGGTTCTATGAGATGAGGGTCTGCGACCTCCATAAGATTGCCTCTGACGCCATAAAGTCCGCTTCTCGCCGGTAGTAGGCTTTGTGGCCACGTCGGTCTTTCGGCAAGCTGGGAAGGTCCGCTTCCGACCCATAGCAGACCTTGCTAACCACCTCTAAAGTAGGAAGTCATCATGAACTTACTTGTCCGATACTTCGTCCCGTTACTTATCGCCGCTGGAGCGACGCTACCTGTGTCGGCAGAAGATTGTGAGCAACAGCCCAATATGGCAGCGATCAGGAACTGTGTTGACAAGCAGATCGAACAACAGTTGGCTGCAACCTATGAAGACACTTTGAGCTTTGTTCGATCCAAGGATCAAAAGGCCGCCAACCTCTTAATGAATGCCCAGACGAGCTGGGAGCAGTTCGCCCAGGATTCTTGCGACTACACGGTTGTGGCGCGACAGACGGAAGGAATGGCCAATGATGCTCGGCTCAATTGTCGGGCTACTTTTGTAGGCGCTCGAATCAAGGTGCTAAAAGCCTATCGCCAAGAGTTTGGTCACGCGGACTGATTTTTTCTTGCGGTGAGAAGGTCGGCTTCCGACCCGTAGCGGACTCTCGCATCAGAACAAGCTGTTGGATACCTAGCCAGTGGGGGATGTGTGAATTGGACAGCAGCAGTCTTTTGGGTGGTCGTGATCGGATTCGTCGTTGCAGCAAGCTTCGTGAACGCCGCACGGCGGAAGATCAGGAACGACAAGGTGCGGAGGCGAGTTCAGTTCGCGTGGACCGTCTTCTGGTGTCTGTTTGGCTTGCTATTCGTTGGTTCAGTGATTTATGGCGTGAACAGCCTCGCTGAGCTCGACATCAGCCGCTAATGAGCATCTAGGCGGGCGAGCGGCAAGGTCCGCTTCCGACCCATGGCGGACACGGCATAGTTACCAAGAGGAGACGATGATGCCGACTTCCGAGACTGACAAGGATCGCAAGGCCGTCGTACGCCGTCCGGCCAAACGAACCACCGCGAAAAATAAAGGCGCCACGCCATTGCCTGATGCAATGACCGGCCGAGCCAGTCCCGCGAAAGCAGCGGACGGAGACAAGCCGGTCTTTGCATACATTGCCAGTCTGCCGCAACCGCAGCGTGAGATCGCAGAACGAGTGGATGCGTTGGCGGCGAAGACGTTGCGGGGGCTTCAGCGTTCCGTCAAATGGGGCATATCGTGGTACGGCGTTGGCGATGGTTGGTGCTTCTGTTGTGGCGCCTTCGCTGGCCACGTCAAACTGATGTTCGTGAACGGCACGATGCTCGAGCCCGTGCCGCCCATAACTCCCATCGGCATGGGCAAGGCCACGAGGGGCGTCGAGCCCAAATCAGTGAGTGATCTCGACGAGCGCCAGGTCATCGCCTGGATGAAGCAGGCCACCGCGGTGCCCGGCGTCGGAAAAAAGCGGTAGTCGTTGATGTATTCGGTCGAATGCCTGGAAGGCGAGGGTGGTTTGCGTCGACTCCCGCAGTAGCTGGGGCGGCCAAGCTCGCAGTCGGAGCGTCTCGCCGAGCAGCGCCGCGACTATGCAGGCATGTGTAGGAGCGCGTCGCGTGTGGAGGCCCTATCTACAGCCCAAGGGCTTGCACATAACAACCGGTGCATACCTTGGTGTCATGGCCACATTTGGGCATGACATCAAAGTCTGTGCGGGTGTGATAACCAAAGTATGTGCCCCTGGGAGCTGTCATGTACGTACTTTGCTTATCAGTTGACAGCAAAGTATGTGCATGGGCAATTAAAACAATTAGTTAGGGGTCGTTAGCTAGGGCCGGCGGCGACACTTTGACAACCAAAGTAGGTGCTGGAACTATTCAGTTAGATGTCTGCTTCCGACCCAAAGCGGACGTTTCTGCTTTTCCCATAGGCGTTCGGAGAACCGCATGGATGGTCCGGAGTTCGAACTAGAGGAAGTATTCGATGGTGGCCTTTTAAATGGGCGAAACGGTGCCGCGGAGCTCCCGGTGGGGACATTGTTCAGTCGTGTAGTTAAGGAACGAATTCGCGACAATGGCACCCACGAGCTCGTCGAATCCGTGCCAGTGAAAATCGTTGTTCGAGAGGTCGAAATCTGGCACAAGTCGGTACCATTTGCCTTTGCCGGACATTCGGCGGGCCTTAGGGTTGATGGTCCAGGGCTCGCAACGCTCGATGTGCTTCTGCAATCGAGAGTCAGACACGAAGTTGTGTATCTACGAGGCTGAGTTACCGAAATCTGCAGCTAGAGTGTCCGCTTTTGACCTATAGCGGACCAAACGGAGGAAGGATGGAGCGGATAGAACTGGGTATCCAAGATGGCACCGGAAATGCGAAAGCCGTTCTTTCCTACGACGAGGATGATGACGCTTGCCGCGTGGAACTTGAATACCAGGGCGCGAGCCTGATTGGGGATGGGGCCGACTTCTTTGACGTCTTGTGTGACATCCGCCAAGTGTTGGAAAAGAAGGGGGCGCTGCTCAACTGCTATGGAGGGAGCCTCAATGTGTATCCGTCAGGTATGACGAGGGACATGGGGGCCGGCTTGAAGGCTTATAAGCTCACCCACGGTCAGCGCGGCAGAATGCAGGACCTAGTGCGCATCTTCGACACAGGGCCGGACGTCCAGCCAGCTACTGTCGCTGCGCAACGCGCGTACTTTGAGGCGTGGCTGAAAAGCTTCTGAGTAACGTCCGCTTTCGACCCGAAGCGGACCTAACCGGAGAGTTAGTACAGGGGGCAAAGGTGAAGGCTGAGATCGATGGGCAGTATGGAAAGTTGGTCTGGGAGTTGGCTGAAGATCTCCGACTCAATCCGGACCGAGTTAGCAAGACCCAAGCTCTGACGCTCGATAAAGGTCGGCCGCTTATGGGACTGAAGGGCACAGCAGGCCTCTTCGGCTCGCCTGAGTGGTGGGACAGCATTGCTTCCGGCCGTATCTCGACCGTCAAACATATGGGAAGGATTACGAAGCTTGTATTTGCTGGGCAGGATGCTCGCTGGGGTGACGAAGTAAACAGCTTCGAAATGACGCTGGATAACGGCGGCGTTACTCTAGAAAGCATCCGGGCGAGCAGGAAACAAGATCGCCTTCTTTTCAAGACGGGTACGCGAGTATTGGCCACATACGCCCTCGACGAGTTGAAAAAGCAGCCGGGACCCGATGGAAGCGTCAATCGCCATGCGATCCTGCTAGAAATGAGGATTGAGGCCGAGTACTCCTCGTGATCTTTTGTCTTACGACGCCCGCCTCCGCCCCATGGCCGACATTCGAGAATTTCACGTTCTCACATTTAAGGGACGATGTTTTCAATGCACGACGTCAAAGCATTGATCGCTGAAGAGCAACGGTTGCGCTATGAAATGGCCACTTTCCGGAATGCAGTCATCTGTCCTTTAGGGCAGGGCTTTGCATTGGTGCCGATCACAGACTCCTTGACTGCAGAGCTTAAGTTGGCGGCGTCGGGGGTTGATGCCGACCTGGTGCCAGAAATGGCTCTGGGACTAGGCAGCCTGGCACTACGCATATCCGATGGTGCGGCGGTGGCTTATATATCTACTGAGTACTTTGGTGGTCAAGGTGGCCAGGACGCTGTTGCGTGGTCAAACGGCGATGTTATTTTTTCACCGAAAAGTGAAGGCTACGGTGATGTATGGCCAAACAGCGCCATCAGTCGAGCATTGAGGGCTATTGGTGTCGTTGCCGACCAGGGACGAGACGAATTCGACACCCTTGGACTGGGGCGTCACCGTGAGACCCATCGCTGGGCCACAGCCTTTTCTTCAATGTAATGTCCGCTTTCGAAGCGGACATTGCCGTATAGACCCCTCCTCGGTACCGCCAATGGATACGGTGGGCATGCGGCCGTATCTTCTGGGTTGTAGCTTCCATCGGGAGACGGCGATTCCGCCGCCGCCAAGTCCGTATCCACAAAATCGTTCCAGGTCATTTTATGAGCAGTGGTGTCGACCTTTTGGCGGTAGTTGATTGTTTTGCAAAGCGATGCGCTTTTGTGTGGGTTGGTCAATGCAGCCCCTCCTCAAGCGATTGAGATGCCATTCGCGAAGGATCCTGCAAGAAGCTACCTGTTTGTTGCGGTGTTTCTTGGCGACGGCGATCTTCGAAAAGAAGCGGTTTTTACAGCTTGCAGGAGAATAGTTTCGCTTCTAAGGCACAACTATTTGGCGACTCTTGATGGCGTGGAGATTCTTGTCAGCGTCGTTGCGGGCCACAAGACCGAGCGGGTCTTAAGGTTGTCAATACTTAGGGAGTCGCTGGATGTGTTCGAGAAGGTGGATAACTTGGGGTTAGATACTCGTGTCCCCGCCGTTGGGATAACAAGTTTGATCTACAAGAAGATGAGTTAGTACGTCAGTGTTGTTCCAGTTATTCGTCGCGACTAGATCCATTCGTTCAACCTCTCCCGCTGACACCAATGTTTGTACAACCGGTACACACATTGGTGTCATGCCCACATTTGGGCATGACACCAAAGTATGTGCAGGTTTGGAAATCAAAGTGTGTGCCGTAGGGCGGCATTGTGTACGCACTTTGCCTTCCGTCTGAGGGCAAAGTATGCGTAATATCTTATGAAACAATGATTTGCATGGCTGTTAAGTTCATCAAAGCCTATCCTTTGACCACCAAAGTGTGTACCGGAAAGATCGTCCAATCTTCGCTACATAAACCTTGCGTATGCTGCGCGATAGCTGAATGAGATGCATGCTATGAAAAGCTTTCGGGAAATGATTGCTGATTACTTGGACAGTCATCCCGAGGAAAGGATGGCGATTGCTGATGCCGACATTGATCGGTGGCTCGCCGGGAACGCAGACGAAATTATTGACAAGTTCTCAGATCTATTTGCGCAGGATCTGAATAGTAAACAACGGGAATTTATTGAGGACATCCATTCCGAGCTGGCTGGTTTTCATACAAGGTTATTTGATACTTGGCATGCCCCGCTGACGCGGTTGGACTCTCTTATAGCAATGTGCATGGAGATCGGAAGCGAGATCAATAAAGAATACAGATCTTCTGGGAAGTGCCCGCCATCGTCGCGACGAAACATTACGATCCGTCTCCACACTCGCGCGGTTCAGATTGCAGGCGAGGTTTCTTGCTTGCTAAAGGGCGGGTATGCAGACGGAGCAATGGCCCGCTGGAGATCGCTGCATGAAGCGACAGTAATTCTGGCATTTCTATCCAGGAACGACGACACACTTTCCTCGCGCTTTGTGGACTCTCAGGCAATCACGCGTCTAAGGGCTGCCATTGAATACAACGAACACCACGCCGCGCTTGGTTTTGAGCCGTTTGACTCGGCAATGCTTGCGCAATTTCAGAAAGAACGCGACGCCATGCTGGCGAGATATGGTCAACCGTTCGCAGGTGACAATGGGTGGGCGGCCGACGTGCTTAAGCAGAAAAGGGTCACGTTCAAAGACATCGAAAATTTTGTAGATCTGAGTTATCTCCGACCTCAGTATGGCTTTGCCAGCAAGAACGTCCATTCTGGTGTCGACAGTATAGGTTTCAAGCTCGCGCTATCGATGTCTAGTCAAGAAACCTTGCTCGCTGGACCGTCCAACGAAGGACTACTAGAGCCGATCCAATGCACAAGTTATTCGCTGATCATCGCAACTTGCGAGCTCATAGACACGGCTCCACACGACGAGCGGTCGATTATGGCAGGGGTGTTGTGGCGTTGGCACGAAGGCCTCAAGTTAGAGCTGATTGATGCAGAGGCTGCTCTTCGTCGACGCGGAGCGGATGCTGGCGATCATGTTTAGAGCTAGGTGATAAAATGCCGAGCACGGCGTGGTCGTGCTGGAAAGGCTATAGGTCAGAGACTATGGGTATAAGCGAAGAAGAAGCACTGGATCGACTGAGGGCGATCAGAGAGATCTTTGATTTGGGTGTAGGCGCCTTCGCGTTGTTGACGGAGGAGCCGGCGCGTAGCGAGCTTTCAAAATATGTTGTGAGATACAGCGACATGGGTGCCTTTCAGGTAACCGAGAATGATCCTGTGCAGGAAGGTTGGCAGTCGTCATTGGAGATTCGGTTCCACAATACGGACTATCGGAGAGCTGCCGCGGAGTTGCTCGAACGATCGAAGCGGCAGGCGATTATTGAAAGCTTTGATGTTGTCCGGCAATTTGCTGACGAAACACCAAACTGGGACGTTCTTGCTCTTGAGCCTTGGTTCTATTTCACGATGTTCTATCGAAATGCCGTTGCTCATAACGGGAGGTGGAAGTTCGATAAGAAGGACAGGGCGAGATTGCCGATGAGATTCATGAACATTCCGCTCGATGAATCCATGGAAGACCAGAGCATCGATGGATTTCTCAATCTTTGGCAAGCGCGCCAACTGCTGGCGAAGATGGAACTCTTTGTCCTAGGCCACCGAGATCTTTTCTGAACTTTAGGCACTCAATTATCTAGAAAGCAAAGTCGTCTGTATTACCGGCTTGCCATGGATAGGAGCTTCGCGATTCCCCCGCGACCGCGTTGCATGCGGCCGGTGCCTACGCTTATCCGTTCATATGTCTAGCGCACTGACCTTTGCCCATAGTGGGTCATCCGAATGGGTCATTTGGCTCATGATTGCCTTGACGCGCCCAGTTTGGCTCCGATCAGGTATAAACAAGGCATCGTTGTTCCCTCGCATCCGTTGGCAAAGTCCGTCTTTCACCAGCAGTGCAATGACTCTATCGCAGATTCTCTTGCTAGACGCATCACGGTACCCCTTGTACATGCTGCTTTCTTGCCGGCCTCCACCTGGTTGCAAGAACAGCTTGCGCAGACTTGCGAGAAGGAAAGTTTGCGCGACACTTAGGCCCGCTGCACGAATAGCAACTAGGGTAGCTACGCTCTGATATTCCTGGACGACCGTGCTGATAATGAAGGGGGGGAGTGTTGCGCTGGACGAGTATCCAGCAAGGTCGCGTATTGTGCAGTCAACTATCGATACCCGATCGAGCTCAGCGTCATGAAAATCTGCAGCTCTAAACTCACACTCACGAAAGACGATATTTGAAATGTGAGCTTCGCCGAATGAGATTTGGTGGAATATTCCTCCAAGGAAAGTTAGTCCACCAAAGTCCAGCTTTCCATTTGGGTCCAGGTAAAGCGCTGACATTAGATCAGATAATAGAACCTTGTTGACAACGTCCTTATTGCGCTTGATATATGCGGCGACCGCCTGTTGTTGATTGAGTGCACAAATTTTTGATGCCAAATAGAAGGCTCCAAAACCCTCAACTGGATGGTTCCAGGGGTCTTGCAGCGGTTCAACACTCGAATCAGAGTAGATCGAAAGAACATCTTCTGCCTTGAGTCCGTCCAAAATATACGCATCAACGAATTGCCGATCTAAGCTTTCTGACCCGATTCTTCCAAGCCCCGGTAGACGCTGAAGAATAATAGCCGACTCATCCGTAGGCGGCCGGCCCGTCGTTTGTTCGAACGCTTCGTTGATTGTCTTGATCGATAGTGGACCAAGTGAGGTTGTGGTATTTCGGGCGATTCGCCCGATATTGCTGTAAAGAGTGCGGATGATCGATCCATCTAAGGCGCTATTGATGCGAGCCTCACGTTCGCAGACATTTGTGATGAGAAGGTCCCAGAAGTCCGCTTGTCCCGAGCTCGATGCGAGTAGTTGTTCCATGGAAGATTGGTCAATTTCGCGGATGACCGTTCCGATTAGCGGCTTTTTGGGGAGCCAGGCAGGAAGTGAGTGGATCGACCAGCCGACGAGTTCGTTAAACTGCTGCTCTGTGAGTTCCTGATTGCACCTGAGGACTATAAAATCCTTGGTGTCGGTGCCTAAGCACTTCATCATTTCTGCATCATTATTGAAGTAGTGCTCGCGCCCTGTGACTAAAATACCGCCGCGGCTACTGTTAATCAGGTCTTTGATGCCTGCGAGGGCTTTTTGACGGATGTCGAGAAGTTTCGCAGGATCGTCGCTCCAAGTTTGGGCCCCGATCTCATCAAAACCGTCAAGTAGGTAGACAGTGCTTTTCGAGAAGCATACTTTAAGGAAGTCTGGGACCAAATCACCTAGGCCGAGTTCCGTAAAATGTCTTGTCAGAATTTCGCTTGCGCGCTTGAGTCCCCAGTTGTCTCGGAGGTTGACAGCCACAGGATTCCGAAGGGTCCGTGTGAAGTTATCTGACAGCTCAGAGAAGACTTCTTTCACGCATCTACTTTTGCCCACCCCGTAATCGCCGAGCAGGATCACCGTTTTACCCGCGACCAAGCGCTCCGCGATCTTTTTCGCGGTGAAGGTCTCCCCGGTCTCCGAATAGTAAAGCACCGGGACATAGTCACGTTTGTCTGGCTCACCCGAATAGAGATCGATGGCTGATCCAAAGGCTGCCTCCTTGCGAAGTGCAACATAGTTCCTTAGCCCTAACAACTGATTGAAAAATTGCGCGAGCGAGTGAACCTGAACATGCATGCCGTTGCCAGCTTCGATCAAAGCATCAGTCGGCGTGTCTAGGGTGACGAAGAAACATTTCGGAAAGATATTTTTTCCGAAGAAATGCGGTCGAATTACGCTAAATTTAGCGATGTCTGTTCTAAGCTTTTCGATAGTTGATTCTTTACTGACTTCAACAATTACGGCACTTCCATCTCGAAGGTGTATCACGCAATCGCATCGGACCCCTGCAATCGTTTCGTGGCGAGCGGGACCACCAAACTTCAGTTCAGAGAGAGTTCTGACAATTTCTTCCAGTTCTTTCCATGAGGGCTCTGCTAGCCCCTGGGAGCCTTTGGGCGCTGGTATCGGCTGACGTCTGTACTTATTTCTCTGCTTCGACACGATGTCCCCCTTTCCCTGTTCAAGTGGCCGCGAATATTAAAACAGATCATTTGGTGCAATCGCGAGCCTCGAGTTAGTTGCTGTCAACAAAGGACGCGCGGTTTTTCCTTTAAAAATGGATTGGTTGCCTCGGTGCAGTGGACTTCGGCTCCAGATATGCCAGTTTAAAACCGGAATCTTAGATCTAATAGAAGAGATACAGAGCGCCACAGTTCCGTGCGCTTTGTAATGACGCTTCGTAGTGATTAAGTGCATGAAAAATAATGATAAATTATGATTTTCGTTCGAGTTCCTTGATGGTTCCTGATGTCCGACTACTGTGGCAGCCGAAGCGGTTCGATCTGTTCTGCTTGGTCCCCTGCAAGGTCGGCTGGTTGGCTTGGATTTGGCATTCACATGGGCTATCACGCCGGGCACCCTAGGCCAACCTTTTGCTTTACTAGTGGCGGCTATCCCACAAATCTCATAGGTAGGCGCACCGGCTAACACCAATGTTTGTACATTCCCTCTGACACCAATGTTTGTACAACGCGTACATACTTTGGTGTCATGCCCACATTCTGGCCGTAAGTCCCCCCATGACCTCCAGCCCATGCCCTAGTGTGAACTTCACACTATGATGGACTCATAGATAAGTCGCCCTGCAGGTGAGTCGTGGAAGACATCGCCAGCCATTTGAAGAAGTTTCAGAAGGAACTGGCCTCCGGGACGGTGTCGCTGGTGCTGTTGGCGGTGCTGGGGCAGTCGCGCCAGGCGCTGTATGGCTACCAGATCGCCAAACGGCTGGAAGAGGTGGGCGAAGGCGTGTTGGCGGGGAAGCAGAGTGCCTTGTATCCGGTGCTGCGCAACCTCGAGGGGGCCGGTTTGCTGGCTAGCGAGGTCGAGCCTTCGGTGAGTGGGCCGCCGCGTCGTTATTACCGTATTACCAAGCTGGGGCGCGAAGTCTTGCGCGAGTGGGTTGCCGCGTGGAGTGCCACGCGCGATTCCGTCGAATCCGTTTTGCAGGGAGGTGTTGCATGAATACGCCGCGCACGATCGCCGAGTATCTCGATCAATTGCGTGCCGCTTTGCGCGGCGCCGATCCGGCGCTGATCCAGGATGCCTTGTACGACGCGGAGGAACACCTGCGCGCCGAACTGGCCGAGCAGCCTGGGCGTAGCGAGAAGGACATGCTTGAGCATGTGGTCAGTACGTACGGTGCGCCCGAAGAGGTGGCCGATATCTATCGCGACCAGGAGATCAAGATCCAGCGTGCCTTGCGGCCGCCGCCGCAGCCGAAACGCCGGACCTGGGCGGGGCGCTTCTTTGGTGTAGCCACCGATCCGCGCATGTGGGGCTCGATGTTCTACATGGTGCTGGCGCTGGCCACGGGTATTTTCTATTTTGTCTGGGCGGTGACAGGTACGTCGTTGTCGGCAGGCTTGTCGGTGCTGATCGTCGGCATTCCCTTCATCATCCTGTTCCTGGGAACGGTGCGTGCCTTGTCGTTGATCGAAGGTCGCATCGTCGAGGCGATGCTCGGGGTGCGCATGCCGCGCCGGCCGCCGTATCCGACCCAGGGGTTGTCGCTGATGAAGCGGATCGGCGCCTTGTTTACCGATGGGCATACCTGGACGACATTGTTCTACATGGTCCTGATGCTGCCGCTGGGGATCATCTATTTCACGCTCACGATTACCTTGCTGGCGGTGTCGGTGGCATTTATCGGGGCGCCATTGGGTTATTGGACCAATACCCTCGGTATTGATGTGAATTTCGACGACATCAGGTTTGCAGGGCCGTGGTCGGTCGTGGTTCTGTTCGTGCTCGGCATTGTCCTGTTGTTCGCCACGATGCATCTGGTGCGTGCGCTGGGTCAGATGCATGGACATATCGCCAAGCATTTGCTGGTGCCGCGTTCGAGCAATTGATTCCTGGAGACGCAAAGCATGTCCGAGGTTCTACATAAGCTGGCCGGTCAGTGGGTGGGCGAGGAACAGATTGCGACGACGCGTTGGGGCGAGGGCGGCCCCGCCACGGCGGAAATCGATGCGCGGTTCGATCTGGGTGGGAAGGCGTTGGTGCTCGATTACCGCGAAACGCGCGATGGAAAACCTTCGCTGGCCGTGCATGCGGTCTTTGTCGCCGGTCCCGAGCACGATCAGTTTCAATTGTTCTGGTTCGACAGTTATGGCTTTGTGCCGTCGTCGCCGGCGCAGGGGCTTTGGGATGGGAGCAAGCTGAGCTTTGTGCGCAGTTCGTCGCGTGGGCAGACGCGGCATGTGTATGTGTTCAAGGATGATGGTGGATATAGCCTGGCGCTGGAGAGTTCGTTCGATGGTGGGTTGAGTTGGGAGTCGGTGATGCGTGGCGAGTATCGGCGAAAGGCTGCCTAGTTTTTGTAGGAGCGACTTCAGTCGCGACCCAGCGTTACGTCACGGCCTGTCGCGACTGAAGTCGCTCCTACAAGATAGGGGAACAGGGGTGTGTTAGACGAGTTGCAGATCCCTGGGTTTTACACCGGGGAAGACGCTCTGCATCTGGCTGCCTGACAATCCCCATGTACGCGCTAACAATCCACCCAGCATGTCGCGATAGTTGGTCAGCACCGGATAGTCGCGGTTCTGCAGCAGGCTCTGCTGGTTGATCGCCATTTGTTCGCCAGCAATGCGCCCGCCATTGACCTTGCCACCCAGCACCCAATACACCGTGCCGTGGCCATGGTCGGTGCCCTTGTTGCCGTTCTCGCGGAACGTACGGCCGAACTCGGAGACGACTACTACGATGGTGTTGTTCCATTCGTCGCCTAGTGCATTGGCATAAGCGGCTAGACCCTGGCCAAGATTGCTCAGATTGTTGGCGAGCTGACCGGTGGTATTGCCCTGGTTGACGTGAGTATCCCAGCCGCCGACGTCGACAAAGCCGAGTCGATATTGGTCGCGCATCAGCGTGGCGATGCGCTGGGTTTCGTCGGCGAAGTTCTTGGCCGTGGGCGCGCCACGGTTTGCCTTCATCATTTCGTCCTGCAGCTCTTTCGACACGCGCTGGCGCAGGTCGAGGCCGTCGCTGGCGGCGGCAGCCAACGCTGTACCTTGGTACATGCCCGAAAGAATGGCCGACTGTCGTTCATCGAATGCAGGCTTGCCGACGCCGCGTAGCGAGATGTTGGGGATATCGCGCTTGCTGCCTTGGAAGCTCAACGGCAGGGCATCGGTAAAGGCGATCGACGGCACCGTGGTCATGGCACCAGAGAGCCGTGCCATGAAGCCGGAGCGATAGTCGTTGCGCTGGTTGCTAGGCTCGCCCGACTCGATATTGTCCTGCGTCTCGAAGTGGCTGCGCGACATATCGTCGGTACCGGCGAACGGTACGAAGGCGATCTGCTTACGCTGCCACAGAGGATAGATCGAATCGCGCAGCACAGGGTTGAGTCCCCAGTTGCTGTCCAGTGCGATGGCGCTATTGGGATTGTTCGGATCGGGTTTGGCGATCGCCAGCGTGGGGCGGGACTGGTAATAGAAGTCGCTGCTGTAGGGCACCAGCAGGTTGTTGCAGTCGTAGCCGCCACGCAGAAAGACCAACAGGAAACGTGGCGTTGTCGCGGGCGCGGCAAACAGCTTGCCTGAAAAGCTCAGTGCGGGCGCCGCGAGGGCGGCAGTGGCGGCGGTGAACAGGAATTGGCGGCGATCCATGGTTGACCTCGATATCGCTTAGCGGAAATTGAAATCGGGTGATGAAAGCAGGAAGGTGTTCCATTCCTGCTGACTGGCCGCTTTGCCGAGCGCATCGCGCGTGGCGGCGGAAAGGTTCGGTTCGATCGCGTCATAGAACAAGCGCGTAGTCAGCATCGGGAAACCGGCACCGACTTTCGGGCTGCCTTCGGGGGTGAACAGGCGGTTGTCGCCGGTACCGATGGCGCGTGCAATTTCAAAGCGTTTGGACATCTGTCCCGAACTCGACCAGCCGACGGAGTCGAGCGGCCAGCCGTCGGGAGTGAGGCGGCCGAATGCCGGTTCGCCCAATTGGTTGAGCCAGTTGAGCAGCGGCTTGGCATTGACCAGCGGCTTGCCGTCATAGGCGAGTCGCACCGAGGAGACGACGAATTGTGTCGGGTCCTTGAACTTCTTTCCGCGCGATGCAAGCAGCTCCTTCGATTCGAACAGGGTCCGCAACACCTTGGCGATATCGCCGTCGCTGCGGCGGAAGGTGCGGGCCATCTTGTCGATCAGCGCTTGCGGTGGCTGGTCGGCGACAAAGTACTCGGCAAGCTTGCGTGAAACGAACTGCGCGCAGGCGGGCTGGCGCGTGATCAGGTCGACGGCCTGCTCGATTTCCTTGAAGCCGCTGCCCTTGATGGTCTGGCCCAGCAGCGTCTTATCGCTGAAATCATGGCGCGCCGGGTTGAACTCGAAGGCGCCCTGGCGAATATAGAGCGGCTGCATCTGCGGATTGAGCTTGGGCGGTTCGCCACCGCGCTTGGGTGGCACGATGCCGGCGCCGGTAAGGATCAGGGCGAGCTGCTGCACGTCCTGCTGCGTGTAGCCGCCATGGACGCCCAGCGTGTGCAGCTCCATTAATTCGCGTGCGTAGTTCTCGTTGATATGGCCCTTGGCGTTCTGCGCATTGTCCAGAAACTCCAGCATGGCGGGGCTTTCCAGCGTCGCCATCACCAGGTCGCGGAACTTGCCCAGCGCATGCGCGCGGATCGTGTTCTGCGCATAGTCGGAAACGACCCAGCGAACCCGTCCTTTGGCGCCATAGACACTGAAATGGTTGAGCCAGAACCAGACCATTTGTTCCTTCAACTGGTTGCTGCCGTAGACGGCGCGCAACATGACGGTCTCCTGCGACTGCTGCAGTAAATCGTTGGCATGCTGTTGCTGGAATTTGCGCGCGTCGTTCTTGGCGTCGCCGTCCGGCATGTCCTTAATTTTTTGTTGTTCTTCCTGCAGCCGCACCAGCATTTCGTCGTTGGGCGTGTTGTTGACCTCGTAACTTCCGAGCAGTTGGGTGATTTCCGGGGGCAGGTTGTCGGTGCCGCGGTCGGTCAGTTGCTCGTCGAGAAAGCGGGAACGACCGAGCTCGCGGTAGCGGGCGACGGTGGCGCTGTTCAAATCGAAGCTGTCACGGCGCAGCCAGGCGATATCGTCCTGACTAAGGGTTTCTTCACGGGCCAGGGCAGGCGTAGCGGCTACGCAGGTCAAGGCAAAAGCAAGCCACACGTAAGCTGAGCGTCGGGCGGTCGGAATTTCCATGCGAAAGAGCACCGGCTTTGAGGACGTTGCAAGCTTCAACGCAAAAGCCTGTGCTGTCGCCGACAGGTTTCGCGAAAACGATGGGCCGTATTCGGTGGCGATTCATTCCCGGGCCGGGCGCAGGATTTTACGAGTGCTAAAACTCGTCGACGACCTCGGCCACGGTATCGAGCCGGGCGGCTTCCAGCTCGATCACATTGCGTACGACGCTGGCTCGTTTGCTGTTGTGCGCTTCCACTTCGATAAAGAACATATCGCTGCTGCTGTCTTCGATCGATTCGCTGGAGCTCGAGTCGTCGCGGGTGTACTGCGCCGGGTCGTCGAGTTCTTCCACGCGCTCGATGCCCTCGATGCTGTGCAGCGTGGAAATGAGAGTATCGGCATTGGCACGGGTGCCAAACAGGCGGACACGGATCAAGGGCATGGCGAGGGCTCCATGGGTCGGGAAACCTGAGTTCCATGCTCGCGCCAGGGGTGTGTGGGGCAGGTGATGCCGTTACCATGCGCGCATGACCAAGCATTACGACCGAGCCTATTTCGACAAGTGGTACCGCGACCCGGCGCATGCCGTCGGATCGGCTGCCGAGCTCAAACGCAAAGTGGCGATGGTGGTCGCACAGGCGGAGTATTACCTGGGGCGTCCCATCCGCAATGTGCTGGACGTGGGTTGTGGCGAGGGCGTGTGGCGCGCGCCGCTGCGCGCGTTACGGCCGGGTGTTCATTATCGCGGGCTCGATGCCAGCGGGTACGTGGTGGAGCGATACGGGCGTTCGCGCAATATCGGCCTGGCCACCTTTGGACAACTGGGGCAGCTGCGGTTCGATCAACGCTTTGATTTGATCGTGTGTTCCGATGTGCTGCATTACCTGAAGCCGACCGAGATTCGCGCAGGTCTGCTGGGGATCGGCGAGATGCTCGAAGGCATCGCGTTTCTTGAATTGTTTACCAGCCGCGATGATGTCGATGGCGATCATGTGGGGTTCTACAAGCGTTCGCCGGGGTGGTATCTGAAGGCGTTTCGCGAGGTGGGGCTGCTGTCGTGCGGCTCGCATTGTTATTTGGGGCCGCGGTTGGATCGGCATATTGCTGCGTTGGAGCGGGCGCAGTTGGTTGAGTGAAGAGCCCCCCTCACCCCAGCCCTCTCCCCCGGCGGAGCCAGGGGAGAGGGGGCGCACTGAGGCAAGTTTTAATCGTGCGCGCTTTTGGCTCCCTCTCCCCTGGCTCTGCCGGGGGAGAGGGTTGGGGTGAGGGGGGCTCTTGCCTCAGGGAAGCTTGCTCACATCCACATCCGGCGGCACACCACCAGCCTCACGCGTAAACGTCTGCCCCGATGCAGTCGAATTGCTGAAGAAGCCATCGTTGCGCAGATAGAACTCTTTGCAACGAACGCCGCCGGCAAAATCGAGACGCTGCTTGTTCAAGCCCGTCGGATCGACATCGAAATACGCCGAAGTAACTTCACTCCACTGACCGGACGCGTCGCGCGCCCACTGATTGGCGAAGTTGCCTTGACGCCCGATGTAGCCATAGGCCGGATCGAACGATTCAAGGAACGAATACACGCCGGCCAGATAGCTGGACGTACCCGCGTATTTCCATGTGGCAATCAGTTGCCAACTGGTACTTCCCTTTTTCTCTGTGCCGAACCACGAGCTGTACAAGGTGTTGCCGCTGCCATCGGGTTGGGCACGCGTCAGGAAGCGATACGTTTGCCCTGCTTTCCACGGAAATACCAGATGGCTTTGACCGCCAGTGCCCTCGCCGCCAAACGTGTCGACGATGACGTTCGGACCCTGCCTGACCAGGGTGGTCGGTGCAGTCGGCGAATCCCATACCGAGAACAGCACGCGACGCTCCGTTGCCGAATTTACCTGGATGCCGAAGTAGCCGACATTGAAGCCGTTGGCCATGTAGTACGAACCGATCGGATCCTGTCCCTTGGGTACGGTGATTTCGCTATAGAAGTACTCGGTGTTGGTTGGCACCGTGAAACCCAGGTGCACCGACGGACCGCGCAGCGACCAGTAGAAGTTGGTCGGATCGTTGGCGAATACCGTACCGGCCGCGGTGGCACTGCCGCCGATCTGCAGGTTGGAGATGTCGCCGTAATAGCCGCCATCGGTGGACACGCCTTGCAGGTCGACTTTGACGTAGCCGGGCTTGTCGACGGTGAACGTCCCCGCGGAGAACGGTGCAGTGCCCGTGCTCGACAGGTTCACCAGGTGCGACTGGTGACCGATGCTGACTTTCACCGTGCTATGGCTGGCACCACTGAGCGAGCCGATCAGGGACAGGTCGAGCTGACCGGCCTGCTGCACATCGAAATAGGTGCTGATCACGGCCTGGGTCGAATCCCAGTTGTGCAGGCCGTTGTCGTCGATCAGTTCGTCGCCGCTCGGCGATACGGTGGTGATGTAGGCGTTTCCACCCAGGGGTACCTGGGTGGGTGTGGTTTGGGCGAATGCGGAACAGCAGGACAGCGCGAGCAAAAGACCGGTCAAACGGTACGCGATAGGTCGCATGATTCCTCCCCAGGCTTGAAGACGATGGTGCGAAGAAGGCCGTTCGAAGCGAGGCAACGGCCGGAAAGCAGGCGTCTAAAGGCTGCAAGCGGCTGCAGCAATCGAAAAGATAAGTTTGCCAAACGAAGATTATCGAAAGTAAATTGACTTGCAAGTGCTTTCGATAGCTAGTAAAAAACTTTCATGTGATCGTGTTGGCATTCGGGGCGAAAACACGGCTAGCTTGTAGGAGCGGCTTCAGCCGCGACCGGCCGTCACGTAACGGCCGGTCGCGGCTGAAGCCGCTCCTACAAGCTAGGTTGGGTTTACCGCAGACCGGCGGTCAGACGAGCGTGACGTTCACACCGGCATTGCGCAGCGATTCCACCGACTTGGCCTCGGCGCTGCTATCGGTGATCACGCGGTGCAGCTGCTGTATGGGTGTAATCACCGACAGGCTGCGTTGGCCGAGCTTGCTGGCATCGAACACGGCGATGGTTTCGCGTGAGACGCGAATCATCAGTGCATTGAGCGAGGCTTCGAGCGGGTCGGGCGTGGTGACGCCGACGACCGGATCGAGGCCGTCGACGCCGAGGAACAACTTGTCGGCGGAAAGTTTCGACAGTGCCTGTTCGGCGTCCGGGCCGACCAGCGAGTACGAGGTATCGCGCAACAGGCCGCCGAGCATCATCACGCGGATATGCGGCAGGCCCGACAACTCCAGCGCGATATTGAGCGCATTGGTGATGACGGTGAGCGATTCGAATTTCATCTGCCGGATCTGCCGGGCGATTTCCACCGTGGTGGAGCCCGAATCCAGGATGATGGTTTCGCCGTCGCGAATCAGCGCAGCGGCGGCCTGGCCGATGCGCAGCTTTTGTGCGTGGTAGCGCGTTTCCTTGATATTGAGCGGCGTGTCGTGCGTGTTGGTCTGGGTGGCGGGCAGGGCGCCGCCGTGCGCGCGGGCGATCGCGCTGCTGCGCGCCAGTTGCTCCAGGTCGTTGCGGATGGTGACCGTCGAAATGCCGAAGCGATTGGCCAGTTCGTCCACCGTCGCGCGGCCCTGGGCCTCGACGTAATCCACGATCATCCGGCGGCGTTCTTCGGCCAGCAGGCGTTTGGAAGGTGCAGCGCTTTGTTCACTCATGAGGTAGGCGCAATAACCGGGCAGCGTTGTCGTGGTAGACCTTACGCAGGATGGCATCGGGCAAGCCCAGACCGTAAATCGACCAGCGCCCCTGCGGCGGCGTCTGAGCAGGAGCATAGTCGAAATACTCGTCTTCTGTTTCCAGGAAGCGGTAATAAATCTCGTAGAGCTCGTCACAGAACAGCTGCTGCGGCACGTCGTTGCCGAACGGCGGGGGGACCGCGTCGGTGCCGAACAGGATGCGGTCCTGATACTTGTCGAAAAACTGCCGCGCCGCCCGCGGCTGGCGGCCCAGCTCGCCGATACGCGCGCTGATGTCCACCAGGGTATTGGGGAAGCGGTCGAGGCAGGCCGCGACGGCGGCCAGGTTCTCCGCCCCGTTGCCGACGTGCATCAGGGCGAAGGTGGTGTTGGGGTGCCGCGCGATCATACGGTCGCGTGCGGCCAGGATCTCGGCATTGCTGGGAAACTCCGGGCCGTAGAACGACCAGTCCGGATGGTTGGCCAGTTCTTCATAGCGTTCGTTGGTGGCATCGGTCGGCAGGAAGAACGCTTCCGGGTCCGATACATGCAGGAACACCGGCATGCCGTGGCCGGCGCAGGCTTCCCACATCGCGTCGAAACGCGTGTCGTCGACGCCAATCAGTTCGCCTTCGTCGATGTTCTCGCGCAGATACAGCCCCAGCGACTTGAGCAGCTTGAGGCCGCGGGCACCCACGCGATGCGCGTGCTCGATCGCATCGGCCTGCAACTGCGCAAAGTTGGGTTCCGCAAACAGGCCGTACGACGGCTCGGTCATGGTCAGAAAGCGACCGGGCGCCGCCTGGTCGAAGCGGCGGATGCTTTCCTCCAGCCCTTTGCCTACGCCGCCGGTGAGATTGATCATCGTGCGGATGCCTTTGCGATCCATCACCGGCAATAGATCGGCCGGCTCGGCAAAGACAGTAACCTCTTCACCAACGCACACACCGCTACGTACGTTGGTAGTCCAGGTCAGATGTGCGTGCGCGTCAATCACCGGAAAGCGCGGTGTATCGATCGGTGTGCGCGATGCGTGCAGCATGCTGCGTGGTTTGAAATCGCGCAGACGCAGGTCGGCCTTGCTCGCATCGGGCTGCGTCTGCAGCTGATTCTTTCCGCTTTCCACTCGCACGTTTCCTGCGCCGATGGGCGGAGAGCAGCAGAGGCAGGACGAGGGATGGGGCATGGGGAGAGGAGTCGATGGAGAGGGAGGAGTTAGGAGTGAGTGGAGAGGAGTGAGGAGTGAGTGGTGAAGGGGACGGATATTTCAGCGCTGCGCGCTGGGTGTCCAAGACGGTATGGGGTGGCGTGTGAGCGCTCTTCTCTCACTCCTCACTCCTCTCCACTCACTCCTAGGCTCCTCGCCTCTCACCGCGGATACTTCGCCATGATCGTATGCACCTGCTTGACCAGCGCCACTGCCTGGTCCAGCGGGCGCAGCCACATATTGCGGCCAAACATCACGCCCTGCGCACCCGACGCCATATAGAACTCGACCTTGCGCAGTACGGCCGCGTCGTCGTCGTTCTTTTCGCCACCGGAGAACAGCACCATGGTGCGGCCGGCCGAACGCACGACGCGCTCGGTGCGCGCACTGGCGTCTTCGTCGAGCTTGTCATAAGGCGCGGGAACGTTGGCGCGCTTGTCGTCGGGCTCGTGCAGTTTGACCAGGTCGGCACCCAGCTCCAATGCGACGCGTGCGGCATAGTCCTGCGCGAACAGCGTGCCCTTGCCGCCCTTGGCTTCGATCGCCGCACCGCGCGGGTACGACCACACCACCAGCGGCATGCCGTAGCGCTCGCAATCCTGGCGCACTTTTTCGAATTGACGGAACTCGTCGTGCTGGCGCGGCGAACCCACATACATGGTGTAGCCGACCGCATCGGCACCCAGGCGCACGGCGTCTTCCACCGACGCGAACAACGGCGAGGTGGCGTCGGCGTCGCTCGGAATATTGGTCTTGCCGTTGAGCTTGAGGATCAGCGGCACCTGGCCGGCATACGCGCCCATGTACTTCTCGGCCAGGCCTACACCCAGGGCGATGGCCGAAAAATTCCCCTCGACGGCGAGCCGGAACTGATAGTCCGGATCGACCGCCGGGGGATTGGGGAAAAAGTCGGTCGGGCCGTGTTCGAGGCCCTGATCCAGCGGCAGCACCAGCAGGCTGCCGTTGCGCGGGCCGTGGCCGTACAGCAGGCGCCACAGGCGCGTGCGCTTGCCGTGGGAGAGCGAAAGCTTCGATAGCGACTCGTAAGAGTTCGAAAGGTGTTGCAAGTGCTTATTCATTTCGAATACCGTTGAATCCGTGATCGGATGGTTT
>Ga0105240_10001720_pt1 | contig 36943 bp, 27 predicted proteins | sample KBSC54metaG_FD_80426 | JGI IMG/M metagenome (GOLD analysis project Ga0105240, IMG submission 80426) | Corn rhizosphere microbial communities from Kellogg Biological Station, Michigan, USA - KBS C5-4 metaG | ecosystem: Host-associated > Plants > Roots > Rhizosphere > Soil | place: Michigan, USA... | reverse complement strand
TGTTGACTTGCACGATGCGGTCAAAATCCTCAGGCGTGGTGCTCTCGACCGTGCCGATGTGCGAAATGCCCGCATTGTTAACCAGGATGTCGACTCGCTGGCGGCGCGTTAATTCCTCAAATGTTGTACTTACTTCGCTGTGATTGGTTACGTCGCATTGGTGGGGGAACGCAGTTCCACCTGCGGCAGCGATCTGATTGCAAGTCTCGGCTGCCAGCGACGAGTTGAGGTCGCAAACGTGAATTGACGCGCCATTTGCGGCAAATTTCAAGGCAATCGCCTGCCCGATACCGCTTCCGCCGCCCGTAACGACCGCGGCTTTGCCGTCGAGGCAAAAAGAACCTGCACGGGCACTCTGCTCCATCAGAGCGACACCCCACGTTTCCAGGGAATGAAATCCTCTTGCGCTTTGATCTCTGCCTTGGTTCGCACCTCGCCGCTGGCAACCCGTCTTGTGAAGTCCAGGATCTCCTCTCCCATCTGCTGAATTGTTTTCTGACCCGCGATAATCGACCCGGTATCCATGTCGATAATGTCATGCATTCTGGCAGCCAACTCGGAATTGGTGGATAGCTTCACCACGGGGGCAATGGGATTGCCGGTAGGGGTGCCCAGCCCAGTGGTAAACAGGACCACGGATGCACCGGCGCCCACTTGCGCCGTCACACATTCCACGTCGTTCCCCGGAGTACATTGCAAGTGAAGGCCAGGCTCGGTGGAATATTCGGGATAGTCAAGCACGGCTGTGATCGAAGACGTACCACCTTTTTTGGCAGCGCCTGCTGACTTCATCGCGTCGGTTAACAGGCCATCTCGCATATTTCCGGGCGAAGGATTCATTTCGAAACCGGCGCGAACGGCGGCGGCGCGGGCCGCATAATCGCGCATAAGTTGGATAAAGCGGTTGCCAACCGCCGGATTCACGGCTCGGTCGATGAGTTCCTGCTCTACGCCGCAGAGTTCCGGAAATTCAGAAAGGATAGTTCGGCCGCCGAGAGCCGCTATCAGGTCTGCTGTGTGTCCGATCGAGGGATTGGCGGAAATTCCAGAGAAGCCGTCGGAGCCTCCGCACTTCAGCCCGACACACAGGCACGATAGAGGCGCGGGAGCACGCTGAGCCTGGTTGGCTTCCACCAGCCCGGAGAAAGTTTTCTGAATTGCCTCCGACATCATCGTGGCTTCAGAACCGCTTCGTTGCTGTTCGAAGATGAATAGAGGCTTGTCGAAATTCGGATTGCGCTCGCGAATCTCCTCGCGCAAAATTGCGATCTGGGCGTGCTGACATCCCAGGCTCAAGACCGTAGCTCCGGCTACGTTCGGATGGTGAATGTATCCGGCGATCAGGCCGCACAGATTCTTCGAGTCTTCCTTAGTTCCTCCGCACCCACCCTCATGCAGCAGAAATCGAATACCGTCGAGGTTTTCAAAGAGGCGCTCGCGCCCGTTCGGGATGGATTCCGAGTTTTTTGCGGCGGGCTCGGCCTTTCTGTATTGCCGGGCCAGTTCGGCGACCTGACGACGGTAGGGTTGAGGAGCGGCGAAGCCCAGTTCTTCCTCAAACGCCTGTTTCAGGACCTGAATATTCTTGTTCTCGCAGAAGACGAGGGGAACAACCAGCCAGTAGTTGCGAGTACCAACCTGACCGTCGGACCGGCGGTATCCCAAGAAAGTTTCGTTTTGCCAGCGAGACACATCGGGTGGCGACCAGGCATATGATCTCGACTGCTCGCGGAATGGCGAGGCCTGATGCTGTACGTTGCTGATGGTTAAAAGTTCTCCGGCGGCGATCGGCCTAGTCGCCTTTCCAACTACGACACCGTACATCATCACTTTGTCGCCGAGTTCCAGTCTTCGGGTCGCAAATTTGTGCTTGGCGGGAACCTTAACCACGGGCGTATAGCTTTGGCCTTGGAATGCAACCGGTTCTCCGGGTTGCAGATCTGTGAGCGCGATGAGAACGTTGTCGACAGGATCGAGTTGGAGAACGCGGGCAGACATTATCGATTCGATGACCGTGAGCCTTAGAGATGCATGCGTCCAGCGATGTTCGCTTTAGTCGCGCTATTGTAAAGCATTCTCTTTGCTGCCGGCGCTATGCGGCAAGCGCCAGAATCGCTGCGCGTTTCCACCCAGCACGTCGGAGGCACGGTCCGGAGCTCGTTTGAGAATGTAGTCCTTCACCAGCCCGGTGGCTTGGGCGTAAGAAGCTGCCACCAGGCAGACGGGCCAGTCCGAGCCAATCATGAGCCGGTCAGGACCGAACGAATCGAACACTACTTCGAGATACGGAGCGATATCGTCCCGAGTCCAGTGCTGCCAGTCGGCTTCCGTCACTAACCCAGACATCTTGCAGAACACGTTGGGAAAGCCAGAGAGGCGGCGAATTCCGTCAGCCCATAAATCAATCTCTTTCACCTTAATAGGGGGCTTGGCCATGTGATCCAGCACGAACCGCTGCCGAGGAAATTTTTTTACAAACTCGATTGCCATAGGCAGGTGCTTGGCGTAGATGAGGATGTCATATGCCAAATCGAATTGTTCCAGCGCGGCAATGCCGCGAAGGAATTCGGGACGAAGCAGAAAACGATCATCTGGTTCAGTCTGCACAATGTGACGCAGTCCGACGAGTTTTGGATTTGCAGCCAGCTCTCTCAATTGCAGCGCGATCTCGGGGCTGCAAAGATCAGCCCAGCCGACTACGCCCAGAATGGATGAATTTTGCTCCGAGAGACTCAGAAGCCAACGCGTTTCTTCCAGTGTTTGGCAGGTTTGAACCACAACTGACCCGTGAAAACCATTCGCTTTCAACTCGGGTTGCAAATCCGCAGGAAGAAAATTCCGGCGCAGGGCTGCCATGTAATCGTCCAGCCAAGCGAATTCACGATCGTTGTAAATCCAGAAGTGCTGATGGGCGTCAATGCATAACATGCGCGTCAAAGAGTGTAATCGATCCCTCGGCTGCGTGAGTGGCTCGTGGAGTGACCGACTGCTTCAGGTCATTCCTGTAGGGTCCGATGCGTTATGTCTTAATTTGGGGAGCGTATCCATCGAAGTTTTGCAAAATTCACACCCCAACCATTGTCCTTGCTAATTTTGAGGCATAGGCTATCGACAAGGAGTTTTTATGAGCACGATCGAAGCCTCAGTTCCGGCCGAAGTTGCCGAACTCAGCCCTTATGCACCTACTCGATCCAGCGTCGAAGGTAAGCCACTCAGCGAGCAAGAACTGCGTAACATTGAGACGTATTGGAAGACCTGCAACTATCTGAGCTTGGGCATGATTTATCTGCAGGAAAATCCCCTGCTCCTGGAACCACTGCGGCCGGAGCACCTCAAGAATCGCGTGCTGGGCCACTGGGGGACGAGTCCGGGATTGTCGTTCATCTATGTTCATTTGAACCGGCTGATAAAAAAATATGATCTCGACATGATCTTCCTCGCGGGTCCGGGGCACGGTGCGCCCGGAGTGCTTGGCCCCACTTACCTGGAGGGGACGTACTCGGAGATTTATCCAGAGAAGAGTCAGGACCGGGAAGGACTGCGGGAATTCTTCAAGCAGTTTTCGTTCCCGGGCGGCATCGGTAGCCATTGCACGCCGGAAACGCCGAGATCGATTCACGAAGGCGGAGAACTTGGCTACGTTCTTTCACACGCGTGCGGCGCGGCTTTCGATAATCCCGATCTGATCGTGGCAGCCGTGGTAGGCGATGGCGAATCGGAAACTGGGCCTCTCGCAACGTCATGGCACATCAACAAGTACTTGAGTCCGGCGCGCGACGGAGCGGTTCTACCCATCCTTCATTTGAACGGGTACAAAATTGACAATCCCACGATTCCGGCGCGCATCTCTCGCGAGGAACTTGAGAACTTGTTCCGGGGCTACGGCTGGACTCCCTATTTCGTGGAGGGCGCCGACATTGACAGCATGCATCAAGCTATGGCTGCGACCGTCGAGCATTGCATCAACGAGATCCAGGAACATCGTGCGGCGGCACGCAAGCAGGGCGTTTCGGAACGGCCTCGCTGGCCAATGATTGTTCTCCGCTCACCCAAAGGATGGACTGCACCGCGCGAAATGGAAGGCCACTTCCTGGAAGGTTTCTGGCGTTCGCATCAGGTACCCCTTCCGGCCGCAAAAAAAGATCCGGTGCAGCTCAGAATCCTCGAAAGCTGGATGCGCTCGCAAATGCCGGAGAAGCTATTTGACGGCCAGGGCGGGCTCGCTCCTCTGTTCAAGGAGCTTGCACCCACTGGCACACGGCGGATGAGTGCGAACCCTCACACCAACGGCGGGCGTCTGAAAAAGGCGCTGCGGCTGCCAGACTTCCGCGAGTACGCCAATCCCACGGACAAACCGGGGTTGTCACTGGCGGAAAACACGCGCCCGCTGGGCCGCATGCTCGCCGAGATCATGAAACTGAATCCGCACAATTTCCGTGTGTTTGGTCCCGACGAAACCACGTCAAATAAGCTCGACGACCTCTACTCCGTTAGCAAGAAGTTCTGGATTGAAGAGCGCTTTCCGGAAGACAAAGATGGCGGAAACCTTGCGCCTGACGGGCGGGTAATGGAAATGCTCAGCGAGCACACGCTGGAGGGAATGCTCGAGGGTTATCTCCTCACCGGGCGGCACGGCTTCTTTTCCACGTACGAAGCGTTCGTGCACATCATCGATTCCATGTTCAACCAGTACGCAAAATGGCTGGAAATCTGCAACCACCTTTCGTGGCGGGATTCCATTGCTTCCCTGAATCTTCTGATCACATCGACGGTGTGGCGACAGGACCATAACGGTTTTACGCATCAGGACCCCGGGTTTCTCGACGTGGTGGTCAACAAGAGCGCGAATGTTACGCGCATATATCTGCCTCCCGATGTGAATTGTTTGCTCTCTGTCGCCGATCACTGCCTGCGCAGCCAGAATTATGTAAACGTGATCGTGAGCGACAAGCAGAAGCATCTCCAGTATCTCAACATGGATGCTGCAATCACCCATTGCACAAAAGGAATTGGAATCTGGGATTGGGCCAGCAATGACGAAGCGGGCGAGCCGGACGTGGTGGTCGCGTCCGCGGGCGACATTCCAACACAGGAAGCTCTGGCCGCGACTGCGCTGCTGCGCAAGGAATTTGTCGACCTCAAAATCCGGTTCATCAATGTGGTCGACCTGTTCAAGCTTCAACCTACGTCCGAGCACCCCCACGGATTGCCCGACCGGGACTTCGACTCGCTCTTTACGGTGGACAAGCCCGTTATGTTCAACTTCCACGGGTACCCGCAACTGATTCACCGGTTGGCGTACCGGCGAACAAACCATAACAACATTCATGTTCGTGGATACAAGGAGCAAGGCAACATCAATACGCCCCTGGAGCTTGCCATCAACAACAACGTGGACCGCTTCAGCCTGGCGATGGATGTGATCGATCGAGTGCCGCGGCTGCAGAAGATCGGCGCGCACGCGAAGGAAAGATTTCTCAACCAGCAGATCGAATGCCGGAACTATGCGCATCAGTTCGGCATCGATAAACCGGAAGCCACCGACTGGATCTGGCCCTATTAGGGTTCTGAATCAAGAAGGATGGGGAACTCCCTGGATCACTCGGACGGTATCGCGGGCGATCAGGAGTTCTTCATCGGTCGGGATGGCATAGGCGTGCAGGGTGGAATCATTTGAGCTAATGATACCTTCGCGGCCGACCATGGCCTGATTTTTGTCTAAATCCAAGCGCAAGCCTGCCCATTCCATGCTGGCGCAGATACGAGCGCGGACATCGGGCGAGTTCTCTCCGATGCCTCCAGTGAATACGACGGCATCAGCGCCTCCCATGCCCGCCAGGTAGGCGCCCAGGTACTTACGCGCCCGGTAGCAGAAGATTTCAACTGCCAACTTCACCCTGCGATCGTCGTGCTCATTCAACTCGTTCAGCAACTCACGCATATCGTTGGTCAAACCTGAAATCCCCAGAAGGCCGGACTGCGTATTCAATAAGGTTTCGACTTCCGAGGCAGACATCGCCTCCTTCCTCGCGATCATGCCCACAATCGCCGGATCCAGATCACCCGACCGCGTGCCCATCACCAGACCTTCCAAAGGCGTCATGCCCATGGAAGTATCGAGTGATTTCCCCGCCTTGATGGCTGCCGCCGAACAACCATTTCCCAAATGAAAAGAAATGATGTTCGTCTGCTCGCGAGTGAGCCCGCGTAGAGCGCGGTAGCGGAATGCGACGTAGCGGTGAGAAGTGCCGTGGAATCCATAACGTCGAATGCGATGACGGCGATACAGATGGTAAGGAACCGCGTAGAGGTAGGCTTCCGCAGGCAAAGAGTGGTGGAAGGAGGTATCGAACACCGCGACCTGCGGCACATCCCTGCCTAGCAAATCGCGCGCGGCGATGATTCCCTTAACATTATTGGGGTTGTGCAGCGGAGCAAGGTCGATGCAGTCCTCGATTCCCTTGAGGACGCGATCATCAATCAGCGTCGACTCTTTAAACAACTCTCCGCCGTGTACCACTCGGTGGCCGACCGCATGCACGTCAGCCGTACTCTTGAATTCAGGGATGCCGGATCGATCCGATGCGAGGAACCGTATTAAGTAGTCCAGAGCCGCTCCCATGTCACGCAGGGCCGCGGTCAGCGTTCGGACAGGCTCTGCACGATACCGTATTCGGAGAATCGCTTCTCCCCCAATGCTTTCGATTTCCCCGCGGCAGATGCGGTCGTCCTTGTAATCGTTGATCTGCTTAAGATCTGTCGCGATGATTTGAAACTTCAGGCTGGAGCTGCCGGCATTCAGGACTAGCACGTTCATCGTGAGGGTTCTCTTGTGACTCTCCAAGATAAGCCCCGGTTCGGGGTCAGGCAATAGGAGCCAGCACCGAAAATCTTGTAAGCGTAAGGACAGCAGCGTCGGCGGCGCAAGCGCCGAGATGCTAGGCAGGAATCAGGCCCTGATAGATCGCCATGCCGACCACTGCGTCGACCCCCATGGCATGCAAGGCGTCAATCTCGTGCTGCGACCGAATTCCTCCGGCTGCAATCAACTGTCGTGTGGTGGCCGCGCGCAAAGGGCGAATGACCTCCTGCGGAAAGCCAGCCAGCAGTCCTTCAGTGTCCACGTGGGTGTAGAGGAATGCGTCGCACCATCGGTCAAGTGCCTGGATCATCTCCAACGGTCTTACGGCGGTGGTGCTCTGCCATCCGTGGATAGTCACGAGTCCGCCGACTGCATCGAGGGCGAATACGAGGCGGCTCGACCCGACTTCCGTGGCCAGCTTCTCGGCAGATTCCGCGCTCAAGTTGCCATCCTGAAACAATGCGGAGCCTACGATCACCCGGTGTGCACCTGACTCGAGGGCCGCTTTCGCCGCGTCCAAGGAGCGAATGCCGCCGCCCACCTGGCACGGCAGGCGCTTCGCAATTTCGCGTACCAAGGCAAAGTTGTTGCCGCGGCCCATCGCTGCATCCAGATCGATTAACTGCACCAGCGGATACTTCAAGAAACGGACAATCCACTCTTCGAAGTTGTCGAATTCCAACGCCTTCTTTTTGCCTTGAACTAATTGAACGATCTTGCCGCCCATGAGATCAATCGAGGGAATCAGCACGGCCACCTCATGGGGATGGAATACCGGACGAGCTCTTGCTTCAGCTCGGCGAGTTGGTTGTAGCCGTAATGGAAAATCGAGGCAGCCAGAGCGGCGTCGGCGTGGCCGGCACGGAACACCTGTACGAAATCCGCGGCTCCGCCCGCGCCCCCCGACGCGATCACCGGGATTCGCACTGCGTCCGCTACCGCACTGGTCAGTTCGCAATCGAACCCGCTTCCGGTTCCGTCGCGGTCCATCGACGTAAGGAGGATTTCACCTGCGCCCCGGGACTCCGCTTCCCTCGCCCACTCGACCGCATTTCTGCCCGAGGGCATTCTGCCTCCGCTGGTAAAGGCTTCCCAGCGTTGTCCAGTTTCAGAGCGCTTGGCATCGATGGCCACAACTACCGCCTGCGAGCCAAAGCGCTCGGCGATACAAGTAATAAGTGAGGGGTCTGTCAAGGCCGCGGAATTGATGCTGACCTTGTCCGCGCCCGCATCGAAGACGTCGGCTGCATCGCTCAGAGTGCGAATGCCTCCTCCTACGGTGAAGGGAATAAATAGCTGCCTTGCCGTCCGGCGAACGGTGTCGAGCAGCGTCGCTCTGCGTTCGTGAGTTGCCGAAATGTCCAGCAGCACGATCTCATCGGCGCCGGATTCGCTGTGCGCCCTGGCCAACTGGGCTGGATCACCGGCATCGCGCAAATTTTCAAACTTCACGCCTTTGACCACGCGGCCAGCGTCCACATCGAGGCAAGCGATAATGCGTTTGGTTAACATTCAGAGTGCACAGAAATTGGCTAACACCTTGAGGCCTGTCTCGCCTGATTTTTCCGGATGAAATTGAACTCCGAACAAGTGCTCGCGCTCCACGGCCGCGGAGAAGGTCGCTCCATAACTGCAGCAGGCAACGGTTGCGTCACCAACAGGACATCGGAAGGAATGAGTGAAGTACACGAAATTGGAAGATTCGATTCCGCGAAACAAACGCGAGGCAGAATCGATCTGCAACGAGTTCCAGCCCACGTGCGGCGATTTGACCTCCGCCGGGAATCGGTCGCAGCAGCCGGGCAAGATTCCCAAGCCCGCCGTCGCGGGAGACTCAGCGCTACCCTGATAGAGCCACTGCATTCCCACGCAGATGCCCAAGAACGGGGTTCCTCGTTCGAGTGCATCCATAATGGCTTTCTGCAGGCCCAAACGGTTAAGGCTGGCAGTCGAGGCGAAGTGACCGACGCCCGGAAGCATGATCTTCGACGCGCGGGAAACCTGGCCGGGATCGGAGCTGATCACATTCTCTTGTTCAAGCGAATCGAGTGCCCTCTGGACGGAGCGAAGATTGCCTGCGCCGTAATCAACAATGGCGATCATCAGAGGACTCCCTTGGTGGATGGAAGAAGGCGTTTCATTCTCTGATCACGCCAGCAGGCGGCGCGCAGCGCGCGCGCAAATGCCTTGAATAGGGCCTCGATCTTATGGTGACTGGACCGCCCGTAGAGAACGCGGGCATGCACGTTCGCCTTCGCTCCCCGGGCGAAGCCCTCAAAAAAATCGTCCACCAACTCTGCTTGCAGATCTCCGACCAGGCGCGTTGTCACTTTCGTATCCACCACAGCGGCGGTTCGCCCACAGAAATCCACTGCGGCCATGCCCATAGTTTCGTCCATGGGCATCAGGAAATATCCGGCTCGCAGAATGCCGCGTTTGCTGCCCAGAGCCTTATCGAAGGCCTGGCCAAGTACGATGCCCACGTCCTCGACCGTGTGGTGCTGGTCGACATGCAGATCGCCGTTGGCCTTGAGCTTCAAATCGAATCCGCCATGATGGGCAAACAACTCCAGCATGTGGTCGAAGAAACCTATGCCGGTGGACACCTCATAGCGGCCGTGTCCCTCGATGGTCAAGGACAGCTGAATTTGCGTTTCCTTGCTCACGCGGTGTATGGTCCCCTTCCTCATCGGCGCCAGGCTCCTTGCGTACCGGCAAGTTGATCAAGAGCTAGTGTTTGCAGCAATCGAGTGACGTGCTCGCGCCGGCCGATCGTGATGCGGACGCAACCTTCGCAGCCCTCGTCGGCTGACCGGTCGCGGACCAGAATGCCTTCGTCCCGCATCTGCTCTGAGAAGAGCGCAGCATCCGTTTTCGAATGCCCCGCACGCATGAGCACGAAATTACCTCGGCTGGGCCAGAATTGGACACCGCGCTCTTTTAATGCATGTTCCAGCCGCTGCCGACCTTCGAGCACTTCTGCCACATACTCCGCGACGTAGGATTGATCCGCCAGTGCCTCCGGTAAGCAAGCCAGCGCGAGAGCATTCACGTTGTAAGGGGAACTGACCCCGCGCAAAACTCGCATTTGTTCTTCATCGCCGATTAAAACACCCAGCCTCAGACCCGCCATACCATAAGCTTTCGAAAACGTACGTGCCACAAACACATTTGCAGCTTCGCGGCGCCGCTCCAGGATCGTTGTCCCATAGAACTCAAAATAGGCTTCATCGACGAGCAATGCGGCTTGGGGCGCAGCGTGGGCCAAAGCGAGCATTTCATCGTTTGATACGACACTGCCTGTGGGGTTGTTGGGATTGGCGAGGGCAATCAGACGCGTTCGCGATGTGACAGCCTTCATCACCGCTGTAAGCGGGAAGCTGAAATCCTCTGCAGCCCGAACCCGGATCACTTCCCCTCCGGCTGCCTTGGTGTAGATGGCGTACATGGAGTAAGTAGGAACGACAATGATGGCTTCGTCGCCTCGGTCGAGGTAGGTTTGGCAAAGCAAGTGAATCGCTTCGTCTACGCCGTTCGTCAGCAGAACTTCATTGCGTTTCACCTTCAAGAAAGCGGCGGTTATCTCTTCCACCGGCTCACGCTCAGGATATTTCGCAAGGTCCTGGGAACCAAGGCGCTGCAATCGGCGAAGCACGCGGGGCGAGCAGCTGTCGGTGTTCTCATTGAAATCAAGACGCAGTCCCACGCGGCCCGACAGCGGGGGATGGTACGATGGCGTGCTCAGGACGGCCTCTCTGGCCTTAAGCATCGGCGCGCCTCACTCGAATGGAATCGGCGTGGCCCAGTAAACCTTCTGCTGTAGCGAGACACTCAATCGCCGGGGCAATGCTCCGCAAACCACGACGGGAGAGTTTCTGCACTGAAATGATTTTCACAAAATCGAGCACGCTCAAGCCTCCGCGGAACCGGGCTTGTCCCGCTGTGGGCAGTACGTGATTCGGACCAGAAGCGTAGTCGCCGGCTGCCTGAGCAGAATAGTCTCCCACAAAAATGGAACCAGCATTTTGAATGAATGGCGCATATTCCTCATCCACGGTGATGTGTTCCGGAGCCACGCGATTTGCCCACTCACGTGCCTGCGCCTTCGAGGACGCAAGAAAGACGGCGCCCTTCTGCAGCGACGCCTTTGCTGTTGGATTCCCCTGCACCAGGCGTTCCAAGATTTCAACAACAGCGTGCGCCAGCACGCGCGAGGTCGTGATCAAGAACGCGAGCGCGTCCACATCATGCTCGGCTTGGGCAATCAAGTCGGACGCAATGAATTGCGGCTTGCCGCGCTCACTCAGGATCACGGCTTCGGTCGGCCCCGCCAGGAAGTCGATGGCGCAATCAAAGGCAACGAGCCTCTTGGCTGTCGTGACGTAGGCATTTCCGGGACCAACGATTTTTTGCACACGCGGAATACTCTCGGTCCCGTAGGCGAGGGCGGCGATCGCTTGTGCTCCACCAATCCGGTAAAACTCTCGCACGCCGAGCATGGCGGCAACCGCCAACACCTCCCGAGATGGATTGGGGGACACGACTCGAATCTGTTTCACACCCGCGACCTGGGCCGGGATCACCGTCATCAGAACGGTAGAGAGCAATGGATAGCGTCCGCCGGGAATGTAGCAGCCGACCGACTCCAGTGGTTTAACAATTTGGCCGAGAGTAATTCCCGCCCGACTTCGGGTAAACGAGCGCGGCTTCTGCAGTTCACAAAAGCGGCGAATGTTCTCAGCCGATTCCCTAATCGACGCACGCAGAGGAGCAGTCAACCTTCGCTGGGCAGCGGCGAGTTCGTGCTTCGAGATCTTTATGGGCTCCTGAGGGGACAATCCGTCCCACTGCTCGGCAAAACGCCTCAGAGCTGAGTCTCCGTTTTGCCGCACCTCCCTGACGATGCGCTGTGCCTGGCTGTCGGAAGGGCCAACCTGCTGTCCGCGGGCAGCGACGCGCTCGATTATCTCGGAAGCTTCAGGGCCGGAAACGATCCGCATCACAGGACCACCTTGTTCAAGGGATATTCAACAATGCCTTCGGCGCGAGCTTCCTTGAGGCGAGGAATTACATCCCAGGCTGCGCTCTCATCTATGATGGTGTTCACCGCCACCCAGTCGTCATCGCTCAAATGCGAGATCGTGGGCTTCTGCAGCGCTGGCAGGACACCCAAGACGGCCGTCAGATCGCCCTTACGGACATTCAGCATGAGGCCAACCCGGTCCTGGGCTTCCATCGCGCCCTGCAGCATGAGAGCCAGGTTGTCGATCTTGCGGCGCTTTTCCCGATCTGCGTAAGAGCATTTATTCGCGATCAGTTGCGTATTCGACTGCAGAACGGTTTCCAGGATGCGTAACCGATTCGCCTTCAGAGAGCTTCCCGTCTCCGTAACTTCCACGATCGCATCGGCCAGCATGGGCGGCTTCACTTCCGTTGCGCCCCAGGAAAACTCGACACGCACATCCACACACTTTTTCTGAAAGTAATCCCGCGTGACCTTCACCAGTTCAGTGGCAATGATGCACCCGGAGAGATCCTCCGCGGTTTGCGCTGGAGAATCTTCAGGCACCGCAAGGACCCAACGAACTTTGCCGCGGCTTCGCTTGGCGTAGATCAAATCGCTGACTGTGGCCACTTCCAACCCGCTCTCGATCACCCAATCGAGACCGGTGAGGCCGGCATCGATGGCGCCATGCTCGACATAGCGCGCCATCTCTTGCGCGCGGATCAGCATGCAATCGATCTCCGGGTCTGCTGTAGTGCCAAAATACGAGCGGCCGTTGGTATAGGTGGGGAGCCCGGCCCGGGCGAACAACTGCAGCGTCGCCTCCTGCAAGCTGCCTTTCGGGATTCCGACGCGGAGCTTCATCGCGACTCCCTCGAAGTAACGACCTCAGCTGCCGATAGCGGAAGCAGTTCGGTGAAGCAGGAGCGAGTTCCGCGATGGCAAACTACTCCTGCACCTTCCACTTCCACGCGGAGCAGGAGGGTGTCACGGTCACAATCGGTGCATGCAGAAATCACTCGCAAACGGTTGCCGGAACTCTCGCCCTTGGTCCAGAGCGTGTTGCGCGTCCGGCTGAAGAAAGTCACGTAACCGTTCTGCAGGGTCAGATTCAGCGCCTCGCGATTCATGAAGCCCACCATGAGAACATCTCCGTTGTGCGAGTCCTGAACAATGGCAGGAAGCAATCCGCTCATCTTGTCGAAATCAAGTTCGTTTATCAATGGTCCTCCGAAAATAGAAAAAGCCCGCTGAGCATTTCGCTTCAGCGGGCCTGATTTCCTGATAAGTGCTTGGCTATGAACTCTGCAATCTCAGGTGGACTCCCGCCGGCGCGCCATGGGCGTGATGATGATGGCCGTGATGACGGTGAGATTGCATCGCATTCAGATTACGGTTGCACGCGCGGAACCGTCAACAACTTTCAGCGGCACAGTGCAATCGTTTTTTGGATACTTCAGATCGTAAAAGTGAATTGAAGGAACGTCCGCGCCGGTGTCAAGACGCTTTCGATCCCGCAGATTCGGCCTTGATTTCGGCCGCCTTGCCGCCGTGATACACGACCACCAGCGGCTTACCTCCGTTGGGATAATGTACTGTCTTTTCCTCCGAACTGCTGCCCGCATCGGGCCGGCCCATTCCGATAGCGAAGACCGCCTGCATCTCGTTCATGCCCGGCTTGACCTGATGTTGTTCCACCGCCTGCCAGACATCCGCGGGCCAGTGCTTATACAGCTGATGCGGGTCCTCGATATAGAACATCTCATCCGAATAGATTTTGTATTCGCCCTCGGCTTCATAGCCAATCGGCACCGCGAAGTTCTTGCCGTCCTTTTGAAACACAGCCATGACCTGGCGCTTTTGCGGGCCCTTCGGCGGAGTTACCGTCACAACGTCGGAAATGGACACCTTCTCAATCGGTCCAAGCAGTCCTGCGTCATGTCCGAATTGAACGCGCTTGCTTCCCGGGTCGTAGGAGTAGTAGGTGTAGCGATAACCCTCCTTGACCCACTCCGGTTGCTGCGTCAATTGTCTCGCGGACTTGAGATCGTAGGGATAGAGCTTCTTCGGACTGACGTAATAATCGGGATTCGAGTATCCGACGTTGCGGGCCTGCTGCTGTTTCTCGACAGCGACGCGGTCCTGGTGGCGCTGATAAAAAATGTATCCCGCTCGAGCAGTAGCGATCGCCAACAAAAACCACAGCGCCAGCCGGATTCTCTGTTTGGTTTCGGAGCTCAACATGCAGTGAATTTATCAGACGACGCGATCTTCGATCGGTGAGCCCGGGATCAGCGTATCCGTTGTACACTGAATGCCAGGAGCAGTGAAATGCCGGTCACGGAACAAGATGTCCTGAGTGCCTTAAAGAGTTGCTACGATCCGGAGATTCCGGTCAACATCGTGGATCTCGGCTTGATCTACAAGGTGGACTTCACCCCCGCCGAGAGTGAAAAGCAAGACGTGTCGGTGGACATGACCCTGACCGCCCAAGGATGCCCTGAGCATGTCAACATCAGCATGCAGGTAAAATCGCGCCTGGAACAATTGCCCGGGGTCCGCAACGTTGCGGTGAACGTAGTCTGGTCTCCCCCGTGGACACCGGAGCGCCTTAGTCCTGAGGCGCGCAAGCAACTGGGGATTGAGTAGGAATGCTACCCATCACCCGCCGATTTCATCCCAGGAATCGACGGCACTTCGACCGGCGGCTTCGCTAATCCGCCTGCCGGCTTTCGCTGCCATCTCCATCACCTGCATGCCCCTGTCGAAATAATCCGGCAATGCCTGGCGCACTTGTTCAAACTTCTCAGGGTACTCGGAGGCGAGGACGGCCAGGCCTGCCCCCGTGGCCAAGACTCCTGCCGCATAACGGTTCTTCATAAACAAGAGTGCCCCTCCTGTAATGCACCCGAGTACGGCCGCCTTTTTCCAGCTATCCATCTGAACCCCCAGTAATGTTCTGCCTTTGATTTTACCCCAGAGCTGCACTACTTCATTGCAGTCGGAAAGGCTGGCTCGGTGCGCGCAGCAACCTGTATACTCCGTGCTTTCGTGCCAGGGGGAAACGGATGTCCTTGTCAGGATGGCGTGAGTTCAGACTTGGTGTTGCATTCGCCTTTTTCGCTGCAACCCTTTTCGCAGAAACGAAACCTCGAGCTCGTGATTCAGGAGTTCCCTTCGATGGCACACCGGGAGCTTACAATGCCATCACCGACGTCAAAGGGGTTGAAGTCGGACACACGACATTGATTTCAGGGGAAGGCAAGCTTGAGATTGGAAAAGGCCCGGTCCGCACCGGGGTTACGGCCATCCACCCACGCGGCAAAAATTCCAATGACGCTGTGTTTGCCGCCTGGTTCACGCTGAACGGCAATGGAGAGATGACCGGGACCACATGGGTCGACGATTCCGGATTTTTGAACGGACCCGTGATGATTACGAATACCCACAGCGTGGGGGTGGTGCGCGACGCCGTAATTGCGTGGAAGGTAAAACGTGGTACTCCAGACATGGAAGGCTATTGGTGGTCGCTTCCGGTCGTGGCGGAGACCTGGGACGGTTATCTCAACGACATCAATGGCTTCCATGTAAAGCCCGAAGACGCATTTCACGCGTTGGATACAGCGCATTCCGGCGCGGTTGAAGAGGGGAACGTCGGCGGCGGAACGGGAATGATCTGCAACGAATTCAAAGGTGGCATCGGAACCAGTTCCCGCGTGCTCGACAGCAAGGGCGGCGGCTATACGGTTGGGGTGCTGGTGCAGTGCAATTACGGTTCACGTGAACAGCTTCGGATTGCGGGCGTCAACGTTGGGCGTGAGATCCCCGAACACACGGTTTGGCAGAAAGACGTTGGTTCCATCATCGTGGTAGTTGCAACGGACGCCCCTCTGATTCCGACGCAACTCAAGCGCATCGCCAAAAAAGTCTCGCTAGGATTGGGTCGTGACGGCAGCTATTCCGGTGACGGCTCCGGAGACATTTTCATCGCCTTCTCCACCGCAAACCCGGGCGCGGTGAGTACGAAGGGAGTCCATCAACTCACCATGCTGCCCAATGATTCGCTCGATCCCATTTTCCTGGCGACCGTCCAAGCTACGGAAGAGGCTGTCGTCAATGCGATGGTTGCAGCCGAGACGATGACCGGAATCAATAACCATACGGTGATTGCGTTACCCCACGAGAGGATGCGAGAAGCGCTCAGGAAATACAACCGGCTGGTGAAATGAGTTCGGGTTCCTGCCCGGCGTAGGACAAGTTCTCTTTTCTAATCGGCAACCGAGCAACTGACTAGTTAGTTATGGCCGCCCGCTCCGTTGCCGCGCCGAAAATCTTCCGCTTCAATGCCAAATCTCTTCAGCATGGATTGCAGAGTGGTCCGCTTCAATCCCAGGCGAGCCGCTGCTCCGTCTGCGCCGGCCAACACGCCGTTGGTCTCACGCAACACATGGATGATATGTTCACGCTCCATTTCGCTGAAATCATCGGGCGCCGAATCAGCTGGGGCCTCGAGGCCTGCGGGAGGAGCGGCCAGCACATTGCCGGTAGTCAAGATAATCATGCGCTCGATCATATTTTCCAGCTCACGCACGTTGCCCGGCCACTTCCAGTTCGTAAGAATGCGCATGCTCTCGTCGGGAATTATGTCGACATGTTTTCCCATTCGCCTCGCATGCTTTTCAACGAAATGCTGCACGAGGACCGCGATGTCCCCTCTCCGCTCCCGCAAGGGGGGCAGCTGAATGGGAAAGACATTCAGGCGATAGTACAAGTCTTCGCGAAACTTCTTGTCGAGCACATCCTGCAGCAAATCGCGGTTGGTCGCGGAGATGATTCTGACGTCCACCCGCAGTGTGTGAACGCCGCCCAGGCGCTCGAACTCACGATCCTGCAGGACGCGTAGCAACTTTGGCTGCAACTCCTGAGGCAACTCCCCAATCTCATCCAGAAACAACGTTCCCTTGTCGGCTAGTTCAATGCGTCCGATTTTCTGGCTGACCGCACTCGTAAATGCCCCCTTCTCATGTCCAAACAATTCGCTTTCCAGGAGCCCCGAGGGGACGGCAGCACAATTCAGCTTCACAAAGGTCTTGTCCCGGCGTGTACTCAGCGAATGCAGCGAACGAGCCACGAGTTCCTTGCCGGTACCGGTTTCACCCAGCAGCAACACAGTGGAGTCAGTCGGAGCCACGATGCGGGCTTTCTTCAGAACCTCTCGCAGTGCGGGGCTTTCTCCAATAATGTGTTCAAATCCCAACTCGGTTCGGATTTCCGTCTCGAGATATGACTTTTCTTGTTCCAGTCGATCTCTGGAAGCCTGCAACCGGTCCGCCAATTCGCGAATTTTTGCGATGTCCATGCAGGCACCGGTAATTCCCACCACGTTTCCGCGGCTGTCGAACAATGGCTCGATACTCACATCGAATACGAACCCCTTGCCTCCATTGCGCACGGCGACTTCGTCACGGAGCGCGAGACCCGTCGTTAAAACCTGCCGTTTAAGGCTGGTAAGGTTCGCGGATTTTCTGGGGCCAACAATTTCTTCATCTGTTTTGCCCAAGGCGTCAAGTTGCCAGTACAGTTGCGGATTGTAGATCCACGTATACCGCAGGTCCCGGTCCTGATTGAAGACGGTAATGGGGGAATCCTTCAAGGCAACGCGGAAACGTTCTTCACTGCGGCCCAAATCCTCTTCCCGGCGGAGGAGGTCCTCTTCTGCACGCTTGCGCTTACTGATGTCGATGAGAGTACCGTGCGCCATTTGTGTGCCATCAGGGCCCTCGAGCAAGCGGACATCAAATAGAACCCAAACCGGTGTGCCGTCCTTGCGGCGAAGTTGCATCTCCTGCTCACGCAAAGCACCCTCACGTTTGAGTTCTTCCATCACGGCCTGCCGCTGCGCCGGATCGAAATAAAAATCCGCAGCCTGTCGGCCGTGAATTTCTTCGGCGCTGCCATAACCGAGCATGCGGGCCCAGGCGTTGTTGCAGTCCACGATCTGGCCGTCGAGGCTTGAGATTACGACCCCCGCCAGATTCTCTTCAAAAAGCCGGCGATAACGTTGTTCGGACTCGGACAGTGCTAGTTCGGCTTTTCGGCGCTCCGTAATGTCATGCGCCATTCCTCGCACCACCGGACTCGTGACTCCCTCAGTACGAAGAGTATTGTTGTATTCCCATATACGGCGCTCTCCGCTCCGCGTCTGAACCAGCAGGAGTCCCTTCTCCGCACCAGTAATTTTGATTCTGTTCAGGTAAACATCGAACAGGTCCCTATACTCGGGCACAATCAGGTCTCGCATCGGCATATTGAGAAGTTCCGCGGGTTCGTATCCCAGAATACGTGCGGGAGTTGCATTCACAGATAGCAGTCTTCCTGCTAGATCGTGGGTGCACACGAGATCTTCGCTGTGCTCCACCAGATCACGGTAGCGGTCCTCACTCTGGCGCAGTGCCTGTTCGGCTTTGAATCTTTCGCTGACATCTCGCGAGACTGCAATGACATAACCGCGGTCGAGTTCGACATATTTCAGACTTGCTTCAACTGGATAGGTAGATCCATCCCTGCGCTTGTACAGCCGGCTTACCAGGAGTGGCTCCCCGATCTTGAGATTCTCCAGCATTGCGTGGCAGGCCCCTTCGTCCGCAGTGGCATCAATTTCGGAAGCCTTCATGGAGAGCAATTCCGCCCGGGTGTAGCCGAGGTCGCGGCAGGCGGTTTCATTCACATCGAGTACGCAACCCGTCTCAGGATCAATGACGAGCACGGAATCATTTGACGCGTCGATTAGTCTTCGAAAGAGCCTCAGGGAATGCTCCGACTGCCTCACGTCTGTCATATCCTGCAAGACGCACGCGACGCGGTCGATGCCATGTTCACCTTCGATGGGGAAATAGCTGATCAGCAGGTCCCTTTCGCCCCGCACCGGATATTCGTAACGCATTTCGTACTGCACGATCTTGCCCGCGAAGCATTCGTCGAGTTTTTCCTTCACCGAGCTTTCGAATACACCACCATTCAACACCTGACGCACGTGGCGGCCAATCACTTCCTCCCGTTTCATCCCCCGGTACCCTAAGAAAGCATCATTGGCGATCAGATACCGGTAGTCTTTGTCGATCACGACAATCATTTCCTGCAACCCCTGAACCGCCTTCTCGAACTCCTTTAGCCGCTGCGTTCGCCTTCGCAGTAGATTCCCGACGAAGCTCATACCCAGGCCCAGGACTACAAAAGGCAACACGCCTGCAACGCTCTGCACGTCAGTAATCGCGATCGCATGGCGGGGCTCGAGAAACAAATACCGGGCAACGAGAGTGGAGACTAACGTGAAGAACATGCCCAGCCACAAACCGTCAAACATTCCGACCAGCAGAATGATGGGAGTAAACAGCACAAAGGATTCGGCAAAGCCGAAAGCGGTGCCAATGGGGTATGGAATCAACGCGGCGATCACCACACCCGCCAGCGCCATGACGAATCTTGAAGACCTGCGTGCTAACAATCCCGCGGCGAAAGGACGGGTCCGTCGATCGGCAAAACTCATAGCCAACCTTTCGAATTGAACTCGGGCCAGCTTGGGGCTGGCGTTGGAAGTCGTCAGCAGCGCCCAAGCCGTGCGGCACGCTTTTTCCGCATTGGAAGCGTCCGCCTTACTACCTGATCACAAGGACCAAGCTCAAAGCTGTGTAGGAATAGTGCGGGAACCTGCAGGGCGGGTCTGTGACTCGAATCACAAGACGAGGCACTACTTGTGCCAAAATGGAACTCAGCATAGCAGGGCGATTCGCTTAAAGATCTCCCTTGAAGCAGCGCCAGTCTGCTCTTGAAATCGTTTTTGTACGACACTCTCGTCGGATCGATGTTAGCGCACGTGCGGTTCCCGCGACCGCTGATACTCTCCGACTGCGAGCCTTGGACGGGCTGAAGTCTTGCCCGAATCGGGTCATGATTACACAAAACAAACTCAACTATTATGCGTGTTTATGCTGGTTCACCTCCAAGCTATACCGTGAGATTCGCGGCCCTGAACAGCTTGCAGGTATCGTCGATCCGGTACACTGCGCCTATAATCAGGAACTTACGAGGGCCATGGCCGCAATCAAATCTTTTAATGGCGCATCGAACGCGCGCGTGAATCGAATATGGCATGGCAGACATTCTGAAAAAATATATTTTCGCGAGCGACTTCGATCAGACGCTCACGTTTAACGATTCCGGATATGTGTTTGCCGAACTGGTCGGCATCCCGATAGAGGAGTTCGCCCGCAAGTCCAAGGGCATGGCCAAAATCAACCTGGTACAGCAGGGAGCGGAATTAGCCTACTTGCTGCTTCACGATCCAGAATTCCGCCAGAAGGTTCGCAAAGAGCACCTTCGCGAAGTCGGCAAGCGCATCCGTCTGAAGAGCGACATCAAGCTGCTATATCAGTTGCTCGATACAGGTATTGACGGACATCAGTTTGATTTTTATGTGCTCTCTGCCGCACCGGTGGAAATCGTCCGATCGGCATTGGAGGACATTGTTCCTCCGGATCATATCTATGGCACGGAGTTTCGCTACAAGTCTTCGGGCGAGATCGATACGATCATCCGCGCCACGGCGGGATATGGAAAAGTCGCAGTGCTCGACAAATTGTTGGTTGAGAAGGTGGCCGGGCCCGACCACGTCGTGTACACGGGAGACGGCAGTTCCGATATTCACGTCATGTTGCACATCAACGCGCGAGATGGGCTGACCATCGCGGTCTCCGAGGCGCCGAACGTATCCCAAGTCGCCAAACGGACCGTTTTGAGCACCAGCGCGCTGGCCGTACTGGCACCGATTCTGGAGGAGATTGCGGGATGGGAGCGCTATCGCATCCGCAGCCTTTTTGAAGCTAACCACATGTTGATCCAGGAGTGGGAGCGCGTGCGCACGGATTGGCTGACCGTGCGCCCCGCCGCCCAGTTCACTCCGGAAGAAGGCGTGAAGACCGAGGCCAAACTGGAAAGCGCGAGGACCTAGCACCATGCTGCGCGACAAAAGCCTGATTCCGTTATCGCACCAGCACCAGCGCGCACTGGCACTGTGCGTAAGAATCGAGCGCGCCTCGCCCATTCCGCAGAACGATCTGGGCGCGTGGCAAGCGGAGGTTGCACACCTGGTTCAGAGCGAAATAGCGGTTCATTTCGCGGCCGAGGAGGAGATTGTTTTCCCTGCGGCGGAAAAGTTTGAGGAGTTGAGAGCACTCGTGAGGCAGCTGATTTCTGAGCACGCAAACCTGCGCACCATGTTCGCCAACGCGCAGGAGGACAGTCTATCTTCAAATGAGATTTTAGTTCTCGCGCGTAGCCTTTCCACACATATTCGAACGGAGGAGCGCCAACTCTTTGAGCGCATGCAGCAGTTGCTGAGTATTGAAGAACTCGGGATTTTGGGCAGCAAACTCCAGTCCGCATTGAAGGACAGCGAGGAAGCTTGTCGATTGCCTTCTGCAACTACTCGCTTGCGACCGCTGAAGTAAGTTGCCGGCGCGCGCTAAACAGCAGCGGATACGGAAACTCTCTACTGTCTGGGAACGCGATCGCTCAGTTCGACAAGGTGGACTAATTTCGCGGCGAATTCATCCTTCAGTTGCGATTGCTGGAAACGCCAGCGCCAGTTCCCGTTGTCCAGACTGGGAGTGTTCATGCGGGCATCGCTGCCCAGACCGAAAACATCTTGCAGCGGGACGATGCTTAAACTCGCGGGTGAACAGACAGCTGCACGGATGAAGGCCCAGTGGATTCCATCATCGCTGGCGCCGACATAGGCTTCAGCATTGCGGCGCTCGTGATCTGCGGCGCCGGAATTCCACCATCCGACCACCGTATCATTATCATGCGTGCCGGTGTACATAACTTTTCCGGCAGCACGGTGCGGCAGGTACATGTGCGCGCCTTCATCCCCGAAGCCGAATTGCAGGACAGCCATGCCAGGGATTTGCAGCCGATCCCGCAACGCATGCACCTCGGGTGTAATGAAACCAAGATCCTCGGCAAAGAACGGCAACCCGCCCAGAGCTTCGCGCAGCTTCAAGAATAAGTCGTCGCGAGGGCCATCGACCCAGCGGCCGTTTACGGCGGTAACATCACCCGCGGGAATTTCCCAGAACTGGTCGAAGCCGCGAAAATGGTCGAGGCGGATGTAGTCGCAATTGCGCGTGGCCCAGCGTAAGCGCTGAATCCACCACTGGTAGCCACGCTCTTTCATCACCTCCCAGCGGTAGAGGGGATTGCCCCAGCGTTGTCCCGTCTTGCTGAAAAAATCCGGGGGAACGCCGGCAACGACTTCTGGATCCAGATTGCCGTTCAGGCGAAACAACTCGCGATGCACCCAGACGTCGGCGCTGTCGTGGTTCACGAAGATTGCAACATCGCCGACGATGCGAATGTTCCGCTCGCGGCAGTAGCGCCGAAGATCGGCCCATTGCTCGTAAAACGCAAACTGCAGCGCGCGTCGTATTCTCAGGTCGTCGGCCAATTCTTTACGAGCCTGGGCCAACGCCGGGGGCTCCCGATGCGCCAACTCGTGCGGCCACTGATTCCAGCAGGCCAGCTTGTGCTTGGCACGCAAGGCGTCGAAAAGAACGAAGTCGTCGAGCCACCAGGAATTTTCCGAACAGAACGATTCGAAGCGGCGCAAAGAGTCGCCCGAGGCGGATCTCAGAAATGCTCTTCCCGCTTCGAACAGGAGAGGCATTTTCTGGTGGAACACGCGATCGTAGTCGACGGGACCCGACGCAGCATCCAGGTGCGCAAGTTGCGTGCGATCGATCCAGCCCTGATCCGCAAGGCGTTCCAAACTGATCAGGATGGGGTTTCCAGCAAAGGCTGAAGTGGCCGAGTAGGGCGAGTTGCCGTAGCCAAGAGGACCAAGTGGCAGCACCTGCCAGATACCCTGCCGCGCGGCCGCCAGGAAGTCGACAAAGGAATAAGCCGCCGGGCCGAAATCTCCCACCCCGCCATGCGAAGGCAGCGAAGTGGGATGAAGCAGAATACCAGCGGCGCGCGGAAGAGACATGAAGCAGCTTACATTCCTTGCTCGCTGCCGCTGCGGCTGAGCGCCTTGAGTTCGTCGTCGTTCCGGCGGATCTTGCCGGATTTGGTCATCTGGTCGACTACGTTGCTGACGAATAGTCCGAAGCGCTCCTGCTGTTTCTGCTGCAACAACTGATCGCGAATTTGATCTTTTTTCGCGGCGTATTCGGCCTCCGAAGGCTGCTCGAGCTGGAGGATCTGAAGCACCGAAGCGTCGCTTCCATTGTTGATGGGACCGGTAATCTCTCCGGGCTTCATGGTGAACGCCACCGCAGCCTGCCCGGACATCGAGCCCACCTCGGGAACCTGGCCCTCAGGAGCAACGAGATCACTGGTCTTCATCGTCGCGCCCAGTTCCTTAGCGGCGCGTTTCAGATCGTGCTCCGCCTTGGCGCGATCGGAGAGTTCCTGCGCTTTTTGCGTGAGCAGCACATTAGAACGCTCATTCTTGAATTCATCTTCCACGCGGCTCTTGATTTCCTCAAAGCTGGGTGTTGCTGCGGGCTTTACTGCCAGCAACTGATAGATGACGATTCCCTGCGAGGAGGAAGCCTCGTCGGGCGGAGATTTTTCCTGTTCGGTGAAGACGGCGTCCATAAACTGCGGCGCCGGGCCAAGCCCGGGGAGCATATCTTTGCGAGAGAAGAAATCAGAGGTAATCACCGGCACGCCCTGTGCGGCCGCGGCGGCATCGAGGCTCTGCTTGCGAGCTTGTGCGAGCAGGTCGTCCGCTTTCTTCTGGGCCGCCTGCAGTGCCTTCTGGTGCTTCAGGATCGGTTCGATCTCGCTCTTCACATCGTCCGGCGACTTCATGTGGGCGTCCTGCTTGTCGTCCACGCGGATGATGTGGAAGCCGTAACTGCTCTTGATCAAATCGCTGATCTGTCCCTTGGGCAGAGAAAAGGCGGTCTTTTCGAACTCGGGCACGGTCTGGCCTCTGCCGATCCATCCCAGAGATCCACCCTGCTTGGCGCTGCCGGGATCTTCGGAATACTTTTTTGCGAGTTCTTCAAAATTCGCACCCGACTTGACCTGGTTGAGCAGATCTTCGGCGCGGCGCTGGGCTTCGGCGGCGCCCTTCTCGTCCACCTTGCCGTCAGGTCCGGGGAGAGGGGTCTTAATCAGGATGTGACTGACCTTGACCTGCTCGGGAACGCGGTACTGATCGCGATGTTCGTCGTAATACTTCCGGAGATCGTCGGGCGTCACCTGGACGCTGGACTCGAGCTTGTTTACGTCGATCACCGCGTACTTGACCTGGCGCTTTTCGGGGATTGAATTGGCATAGGTCGCTTTGTGACCCTCGTAGTAAGCCTTGAGTTCCTCGTTCGTAGGGTGCAGGCCTTTCTTAATATCGTCCTGCTTGAGAACCGCGTATTCAAATTTGACTTTAGTGTTCTGCTTGACGAATTGCTCGTGGATCTCAGCGTCGCTTACATTGGCGCTGCCGGAAATCAAGGCTTGCAACTTGGTCAGAAGGATGTCATTGCCCACGGCTTCTTCGAACTTCGCAGGCGTCAGATTCGCGCGCTGCAGCATGTCTTCGTATTCGGTCTGGCCGATGAAGGTGCCTCCCGGAAAGAAAGTTGCCGCATAGCGGCCGTGCTGCAACTCATTCTTGATTTCTTCCGGACTGCTGCGCAGTCCCATTCGGCCGGCTTCGGTAATCAATGCCTGGCGGGTAATCAGTTGCTCGGCCGCGCGCTGGGTGAAAAACGGCAACAGCATACTCATATTGGCAGTGCTGCCCTGCGGCATCTGCTGCTGGAGCATCTGGCGGGCGGTCTGGCGCACCTCGTCGGCAGTGATGTCCTCGCCATTCACCTTGGCGACAATGCCCTTCCCGGGCGTGCCGCCGAAGACCTCTCCCCCCAGTCCGCCGGGGATGAGGGTGATCACCATGGACGCGCAGATGATCAGCAGGAGGCCTCCTAAGACATACTTGGTCGTCTGGCCAGACTGTTGCAGAAATCGAATCATGTTCTTATCACTCCAAGGATAGGGACGAAGCACCCATTATAAACGATGGGGGACGCGGCGCGGCGCATGGGCCAGAGCTGTTGCAGGACCCGACGGCGCAGATGCCGGCTGGGCCCCCGCGTTGCATCCAGCTGAATTCGGCTATTGAAACGAATTAATAGAAGTGTTATCCATTCTGGTCGGGAGATTTCCAACCGTCCCGGATGGCTGGTTACGCGCCCACAGGAGCACTATGAATTCAGGCAAGCGACAGGCAGTTCTTTCATTCTTCCTTGTCATTCCGTTCGTCCTCGTCTCAGCCCTCGTAGCTCAGGAAAAAACGGCAGCCTCACATCCCTCGACGCACCCCGCGGAAGCGAGGCTGGTGCTGCACGAAGGGTGGTCATTGCAGACCTCTGCGAAGGTCGAGGCCAAGCCCGAGGTCATTTCCAGTCCGCAGTTTGCCGCGAAAGGCTGGATGCCAGTGACTGTTCCGACCACCGTAGTGGCGGCGCAAGTTAAAGACAAGATCTTCCCCGATCCTTATTTTGGAATGAATCTGCGCAGTTTGCCTGGAGTGAATTATCCCATTGGCGGTAATTTTTCCAACATCCCGATGGCACCGGACAGCCCGTATGCTGTCTCGTGGTGGTACCGGAAGACATTCGCAGTGCCCCCGTCCTATAAAGGAAAGACCGTCTGGCTGAAATTTAACGGCATCAACTATCGCGCCAACATCTGGCTGAACGGGAAGCAGGTGGCGAAGTCGGACGAGGTTGCCGGGGCCTGGCGAACTTACGAATTCAACATCACCAAAGAAACCAAGCCTGGGGCAGAGAACGTGCTTGCGGTTCAGGTGTTCGCGCCCACCGAGCACGATTTGGCAATCACCTTCGTGGATTGGAACCCGGCGCCGCCCGATAAGAACATGGGACTGTGGCGCGAGGTCTACCTGACGACCAGCGGACCTGTCGCGCTGCGCTACCCAACGGTGGTATCGAAACTGAACCTTCCAGCCAACGACAGCGCGCAGTTGACAGTGACGGCTCAGGTCAAGAACGGCACCGATCAGCCGGTGAAAGGCAAACTCAAAGGCCGAATCGAGAACATTGATTTCGACCAGGAGGTAGAGCTTGGACCCAACGAGGCCAAGGATGTGACCTTCACGCCCGACAAATTCTCCCAATTGGTGGTTTCCAATCCGCGCTTGTGGTGGCCGGCGCAGATGGGCAAGCCGGAACTTTATAAGCTCGCGATGGAGTTCGACGTAAACGGCTCTGCGAGCGATCAGACGACGACGCAATTTGGGATTCGGGAAGTCACATCGGATTTCAACTCGGTTGGCGGACGCGCGTTTCACATTAATGGCAAGAACATACTCATTCGCGGAGCGGGATGGACGCCGGACATGATGCTGCGTGAGAACTCGCAGCGGTTACACGATGAAATCCGTTACGTGAAAGATATGGGGCTGAACACGGTACGGTTGGAGGGCAAGCTGGAGACGGAGGAGTTTTATCAGCTCACCGACAGCCAGGGAATTCTGGTGATGGCGGGATGGTGCTGCTGCGATTTCTGGGAGCGCTGGCCACGATGGAAGCCTGAAGATTTCGAGATCGCCAAGCAGTCCCTGCGAGACCAAATCTACCGGCTTCGTAGTCATCCGAGCCTCGTGATGTGGCTGAACGGAAGCGACAATCCGCCGCCGCCGGATGTGGAGCAGATGTATCTCGACATCGAAAAAGATTTGTTCTGGCCCAATCCGGTCGTCTCATCGGCCACCGGGAAGAAGACCAGCGTTACTGGGGATAGCGGCATGAAGATGTCCGGTCCGTATGAATACATCGCCCCCAGCTACTGGCAGGTCGACACGCCTGAAGGGCAACCCGGACGCAAGTTGTGCAATCCCGGTGGATGCGGCGGGGGGTATGGTTTTAACTCCGAGACCAGCATGGGACCTGCCGTGCCGCCCGTCGAAAGCATTCGCGCGATGGTCGGCAAGGATCACATGTGGCCAATCGACGACGTTTGGAATTACCACGCCGGTGGGGGCGAATTTAAGACCATTAATGTCTTCAGCGAGGCGCTGGCGAATCGCTACGGCAAATCAGACAACGTCGACGACTTTGCCATCAAGTCACAGATGCAGACTTATGAGGGCGTGCGCGCAATGTACGAGGCGTATAGCCGGAACAAATATCAGGCCACGGGCGTGATCCAGTGGATGCTGAACAATGCGTGGCCTTCCATGATCTGGCATTTGTACGACTACTATCTGCGTCCGGGCGGCGGATACTTCGGCGCCAAGCGGGCGATGGAAGACCTGCATCCCATCTACGGCTATGACGATCATTCGATTTGGGTCGTAAGCAGCCAGTACGAAGACGCCAAGGGTCTGAAGCTGACCACGAAAATCTACAACCTGGATGGCACGGAAAAATTCACTCAGGACAATCCGGTGGATGCCTCGGCAGATAGCACGGCGAAGATCTTTACGCTGCCGGATGTCTCCGGCCTGAGCAACACGTATTTCCTCGTGCTGCGTTTGCAAGACTCGACTGGCAAGCTGGTCGGCTCCAACTTCTACTGGCTCTCTACCAAGCCCGAGACGCTAGACTGGGCAAAGACTACGTGGTGGATGACTCCAACTTCCTCCTACGCTGATTACACGTCTATCTCCGAATTGCCGAAAGTGAAGCTGAAAATTAGCGAGCGCACCGAGCGCAAGGGCGAGGACGCAATCACGCGCGTAACCGTCGATAATCCCAGCAAGAGTCTCGCGTTCTTCGTGCGCCTGAAAGTGGATAAGGGTCCCAAGGGGGAAGAGATTTTGCCGGTCATCTGGGAAGATAACTATATTTCGCTGCTGCCCGGCGAAAAGCGCGAGATCACCGCGACTTACCGGGCCAGCGAGTTGGGAGCGGCCAAGCCCAGCGTGGAAGTGAAGGGTTGGAACGCGGAGTAGATCTTGTCATTTTGTAATTGAGTATTTTGTAATTTGGGAGTGTCCCACTTCCAATGGGACACTCCTGATCCTTAGATGTGTTCTGAGACGGAAAGCGTGTTCCCATCGGGATCTTTGAGCCAGGCGATCTTATCGCCATTCGGCGCAGTCCAGATTCCTAAGTCATCTTGCTTGAAAAATCCGTAGCGGACGAACTGGACTCCTTTGGCCTGGAGTCGCTGCACGGTGCTCTCGATTCCTTTCACCTGCCAGCCCAGAATCGTGTGTTGCGCAGGAGTGACCGCCTGGACCTTCACGAGACGGAGCATGATCCCATTCGCGTCCATGACCACGGCGAAACCGTCGTCCTTCAGGAAACGCAGGCCGAGCACTCCCTCGTAGAATGCCCTTGCCGTGTCACAATCAGCGACGGGCACGAAGCCGATGATGCCTGCAGATCCGAGCACGGCGGCGCCTTTCTAGGAGTCTCTGAAGTCAATCATCACCGGGGCGGAGCGGAACCAATTCGTCTTGTAACCAACATAAAGGATACCAACTGCGAACCAGATCCCGCCGACTGTCTTGGCAATAATGTTCAGGTTGACCCAGATCAGGCCACAGAAAAGAAACCCGATAATCGGCAGCACGACATCGGCAAGAATCCGGCGCTCGTATCCTTGCTGGCGTCGCACGCCGAATTGCCAGAAGCAAGCCAAGTTGACGCCCATGAAAGCCAGAAACGCACCGAAATTAAGCAACTCGCCCGCATGTTGGTACGCGCTGCCGATGTAGTTAAGAAGCACCGCGCCAACAAACGCGAGTCCCCCAATCAGAAGAATGTTGTTGACCGGAGTGTTGCTGCCGGGCTTCAGCTGCCCGAAGAATTTCTTGGGTAGAACGCCATCGCGCCCCATGCCAAAAAGAAGCCGGGCTGCACCCAGCGTGCCGGTGAGGCCGCTACCGAACGCCGCGACGATTAGAATCAGCCCCATGGCATTGAACAGAAGCACTCCACCAACGCGGCTGCAGATGTCCATGAAGGCGGTCTCGAGGTTGGGAAACGAGCGCCAGTCGGGCCACACGCGCGCGCCCAGATAAGCTTCGATTCCGCTGCACACGCCCGCAAAAATGCAGGTGAGGACGACCGCCAGCAATACATTGCGCTTGGGATTCTCCACGTCTTCGGCGAGCGTAGTTACGCCATCGAAGCCGATATAGGTCAGGGCCGCAAATGAGGTCGCGGTGAGAATCTTGTGCGAGTTGAACGTCTTCGGGTCGTACAACGGCTGTAGCGAAAACAGCCCGGCCCAGCCCTGGCCGCCATACAAGAACTTGATCGCGAGGACGATGAAGAACACCACCACGACCGACATCACCGCCAGCAGAACCTTGTTCGTGTTCGAGGATGATTTCACGCCCGCCAGGTTGAGGAGGGTCATAATGCCCACGATAATTAAAGCCCAGGCCACGAATGGGACCTGGTGCAGGTAGCGCTCGTGCAGCGCGGTCGCGATCCAGACAGTATTGATGAGGGGTTGCAGAAGATAGTCGAGAATCATCGCCCAGCCCGCGAGAAAGCCCAGGTGCGGGTTCAGGCCCTTGCCGACGTAGGTGTAGGCCGATCCCGCAGTGGGGTAAAGCGCGCCCATGCGGCCATAGCTCACCGCGGTGATCAACATCGCAAACAGCGCAATCAGGATGATCGTGACAAAGTGTCCATCGGAAAGCTTCTGCGCCACGCCATAGAGCGGGACCGGAGCGATGGGCTGGATCAGGACGATGCCGTAGAAAATCAGGTCCCACAGCGTCAGGGTACGGCGCAGGCGTGGAACGGCGGTTGTACCGGCAGAAGGAGCGGCGGAGCGGGTTTCCATGGGAACGGCTATTGAATTATGGACAGCCGGGAAATGTCAATATTAAAACGATTCTCGAGTGCGCCCTGCGAGCCAGGAAGGCCGACTCTGATGGCAAGTCACTTTGTAATACGAGGTAATTCATCGTATTATATAGGCATATGGACAAGCAAATAGTTAGCTTTCGCCTGCCTCCAGATAAAGTTGCCGCTCTCGATGCACTCGCCGACTCGCTGGCCCGGGATCGAACGTACTTGCTGAGTGAAGCTGTCGACGCATACCTCGATACCCAACGTTGGCACCTGGAACAGATCGAGGCTGGAATTGCCGAAGCGGATGCAGGCGCACTGGTCAGTCACGATAAGGTCAAAGCAATGGCGTCCAAGTGGCGACGCCGCAAGTGAAAATTACGTGGACCAGGCGTGCGGCACGCCATTTGCGTTCGGCCCATGAGTTTTGGACCGAGGAAAAATCCCAGAGCGCCGCAGATTCCATGCTCGACCACATTTTCTCAACGATCGAGTTACTGGGCCGTCATCCGGAGCTAGGACGCAGCGGTCGTGTCCCGGGAACCAGAGAACTCGTGCCGCGGCCTTTGCCCTTTATCGTGGTCTACCGCGTGCGCAGAAGCCGAATCGAGGTCGTTGCAATGTTGCACGGAGCCAGGAAATGGCCCTCGGGATTCTAGGCGACGCAGAGCTCACTTCGAGCCGTAATCGAACCAGTATCCCCGCTGCTCGTGTCCTGACATGTGCCGCGTGTTGTATTCGAGCAGATAGTTCACGTGCGCGTCGTCCATTGGAAAATGCTGCTTTGGCGAGTAAGGATAGTCGCCCATGCTCAGGAACGGCAGCGGCGCAACGTAGTTCCCCCGCGCGGCGTAGAAGTCCATATCTTTTTCGTAGCCGTTTGCGGCGAAGAAATAGTCGCGCACCCAGCCCTTGGGCAACTCCGGCAGATTTGAGGGATCGAAGTCGAGCCGGACTTCGTCGCCCGAACCAAAGACGGCCAACTTATCATCGACGGCGGTCAGCAGCGGAAGCACGTTGCCGTACCTTGTGTACGTGCCAATGGGTCGCGTATATGGCCCAGTCGCGCTGGTCTTCTCGTAGACGTATCGAACATTGCCTGCGGGAAGGCCCTCGACCTTGTAGGGATAGCCGTGGAACTCGAGGTCGGCGTGCACCAGGGGAATCGTGTGCAAGCGTGGGTGATTCGGCGCGCGGGTCCCCTGCGCCGTGCGATTGATCAAGATATTGTCCCAGTAGATTTGCAGATTCGTGGTCATGCGAATCTTCTTGGTGCCCAGAGGAAGTTTGCCGCTGAGATCGGCAGTCATGGTACGCGGGCCGCCGGCGGGGAAGCCCAGATCATTTATCACACGCTTCCACTTTCCATCCGCGCCGAGCGCTTCCACGTAAGGTGCCATGGGCTCCAACTTTGCTTGCGCGGCAGCGTACATGCTGTTCGCCGTGAAGTACTCGATTTCACCGTGCATCATGAGCCAGAGCGGGCCGCCACCGTAGGGCTCTCCTAAATCAAGCACGAGAGAGTGCGATTCAGCGAAGCCTTGGAAGTGGGTCATCTCGAAATCGCCGACGAACTTGTGCGCCAGCAGATCGGGCAACAGATTGTGGCCGTGCTCGTCCCACGCGCCCACCGGCGGCTGCGCGTTGCGGCTCACTACGACTTTGAATTGCGGATAGGGCGGGTTCGACGCGAAATATTCGTTGGGGTAGTCGTCTTCGTCTCCGAGGTGATCCACTGCTAACAGGCGCACCCGGTCGAGGTAGACGGCTTCTTCCAGCGGTTCCATGAACCGGAAGCTCAGAACGCCGCCATTCCCACTTCGCGCAACATCGGCGAGAAGTGGGGCACCCTCATTTTGGTCGGTGTCACGAATGGGGTACCCCATGACTCGCTGGTTTCGCGAGACATGGGAATCGGACTTTTCCCGAAGCAGGCCCGTCGGAATCTTAATGTATTCAACTGGGCGCGGAATGTCGCGTTGTCCGGGTGCGATCCAGTGTCCTACGACCGCGGCGCCTAGCGTATCCGCAACAAATTCGTACCTCTCGCCGTTCCAGGCGAACAACGTTGGGCAGGAACTGCCACGGCGATCGATTTCAAGAAGTTCATGAAGCTTGTCACCGGCAACCTGATTTTCGTCAACTTCGTCCTGCAGCACGCCGCTCGGCCAGAGCATGCGAACAATGTCCGCGTTCTTCGATTGGCCCAGGCCCACGACGATGTCGGTGGAATTCTGGCCGAGGTAGCCGTTGGAGCCGTAGATTTCAAACTTCTGCCGATTGCCGCCGGAGAAGACCTCCACTTTCGTGCCGATGGCGGACTTGTTGTCGTTCAGCCCCTTGAGCGAAAGCTTCAGCCAGTGATTTTGCGTTGCGCCTTCGTTGCGCAGGAGAACGGCGGGACCATGATTCTGCGTGACGAGCAGGTCGGTGGCGCCGTCATTGTCGTAGTCCCCGGTGATGATCGCACGCGGCTCTTTGAGCTGAATACTATTGAGGCCAACATCGGCGCTCACGTCTTTGAATCCATCTGGGCCAAGATTGCGGAATAAGCGGATTTCGCCTTTGCCGTCTTTCGTCTCGCCGACAGTGACCAGGTCAACCCAGCCGTCGTTGTCGTAGTCGAACGCGGCGAGGCCACCGGCACGGACCCAGTTGGTTTCCGGAAGTTCTGCCCGCTCGAAGGATTTCCCAGCGTTGTTGCGCCAGAGAGTTAAGCCCGGCTCGGCGGGATGGGTCAATGCGAAATCCATCCACCCATCATGATCAAAATCAAGAATTGAAACTCCCGTGGGGCTCATTCCCACCGGATCCGGCCACAGGCGGCGTTCTTTGAACTTCCCCTCGCGTGGATTCTCCAGAATCTCTGGCGCGCTGCTGGTTACAAACAGATCGATCGCACGATCATTGTTATAGTCTGTAGCGATCGCACTGTGCGCGCCGGAATTCCCGCCTAAACCTGTTTCCTCTGTAACGTCGGTGAACGTCCCATCCCCGTTATTGCGCCACATCCGGCTATTTCCCGTTTCATGCTGGCTGAGGGAACCGGAACGGTTGGCAACGTACAAATCCAGATCTCCATCATGGTCATAGTCGACAAAAGTTACGCCCGCGGGACAGCACGCGCCCTTAATTCCAGCAGACACGGCCACGTTCTTGAACGTGCCGTTATGTTCGTTGTGAAGCAACGTGACAGCGTCTTTTGACGTCACTGCCAGATCGCTGAAACCATCGTTGTCATAATCGCCTGCAGTGCAAGCAATGCCGTGAACACTGACATCGAGACCCGCCTTTGCCGTCACATTTTCGAATTTGCCCCCTCCGACATTGTGGAACAACGACATCCCCTGAACGCCGTTGTCCGGCAGAAAGATGTCCATTTTCCCGTCATTGTCATAATCCACGAAGCAAGCCCCTGTACCCAAAGTGTCCGATGGATCAGCAACAGACCCCGAAGTTAATCCGGCTTCCTTCGTCACATCCACAAAACGCACTTTGATCTGAGGGGGGGCTTTCAGGACAGCTTGCGGCGACTCCACTGCACGCGAGTACTTCCCTTGCTCGCCGTAGGCAAGACTCATGGGCGCGCCGATCTTGTTCTGCGTGATGTACTGGAATTTCTTCAAGTGCTCGCGGGCGTCGCTGACGTCTGAGGACTGCTGATACGCGCGCGACAACCCGAATTCTGCCGAAGCATGCAGCGGATTGATTTTCAGCGCATGCTCAAACGCGTCAATGGCCTGCGGAAACTGCTTGGCCTGTACGTAAGCGCTGCCCAGGAAGTACCAGGTGTCGGCGTCGTTGGGATCAATTTCGCTGACGTGCTTGAAATCGTCGATGGAAGCCTGTGCGTCTCCCATGTTCTTGGCCAGCAGGCCGAGGCTATACCAGGCGTTCGGATTCTTGGGATCCTGCTTCAGAGCGTCATCGAGAGCGGCCTTGGCTTCATCTACCTTCTGCAAATTCGAATAGGCCACGCCCTCATTCAGGCGCGCAATCGTAAACTTCGGATCGGCCTGAAGCGCCTTCTGGAACTCGTTCAGTCCCTTCTCGAAGAGTTGCTGATTCATGTAGGCGCAGCCGAGGTTGTTCAGGCGAGCGGCTTCGATGGAATTGGTTTGAGGCGTGGGATACAGCAGGCCAAAGGCCGCAAGTAAGGCGGTAACCAGGACGGCGGAGATTTTCAGGTTCATCTGGGTAAAGATTTAACCACAGAGGACACGCAGGAACACAGGGGAATTCAGCGACGGAAGATGCTAATGATTTCGCGCTACTTGCTGCTTTGCGGCAACACGCGGCGTCGAATAGGGTCGATTGCCGACGATTCCCTTCCCTTCCTCTACTGTTACGGTTTGTCCCGCATTTACGTTGGAGAGCTTGTCAACCTGGCCGCTGGGCCATTGAATTTCTACCGCGTCAGCTTTTGTCTGGGCAGCCAGTCCGAACGTCAGGGTCAATTCGCTCTGGGACAGATAACTCGATCCGGAGCGCAGCATTTTCCACTGCTTATCGCCCCCGGAGATCACGCGCACTACAGCGCCGATCCCGTCGCGGTTGGATTTTGTGCCAATCAGCTTCATGCGCAGGCTGTGATTGCGCCCGCCTTCGTTGTGGAACAGATATGCAGGACCCGAGTTGGTCGTGAGCAGGATATCGGGGAAACCATCGTTATCGATGTCGCCGTACGCCGCCGACCGCGCCACTTTCGCCGCGGCAAACGATTTTCCCATCTGCGCTGTAACTTCCGTAAACTTTCCTGCACCCAGATTGCGGAAAAGATGGGGCGGCTCAGCGTAGCTGACACGCTTCTGCACGCGCTCAATCTGATCCTCGATATGTCCATCAGCCACAAAAATGTCGGGCCAGCCATCATTGTCATAATCGAAAAAGAAGCAGCCGAAACCCAGCGTGACCAGGGTCGAGCGACCCACTTCGGACTGAGGAGCTTCGTCCACGAAGAGTCCATTGCCCTCGTTGTGGTAAAGCGACACCATCTGGTTGGCGAAGTTGCTGATCATCAGGCTGGCATGGCCGCTGCGGTCGTAGTCCGCAGCATCGGTGCCCATTCCGGCGCGGGCAACGCCATCTTCGCTGAAGCCGATTCCGGCAGCCACGCCGCGTTCTTCGAACGTGCCATTCTTTTTATTTACATAGAGCTTGTTGGGTTGCGTGTCGTTAGCGATGACGATGTCCGGCCAGCCGTCGTCGTTGTAATCCAGAATGGCAATTCCCAGGCTCTTGGATGTCGGGTCTCCCAAGCCTGCCTTTTTCGTCGCATCCTCGAACTTGCCGTTGCCCAAGCTGCGCCATAAACGAACTGAAGTGCCTTTGTAGGATTCAGGAGTGCAATAGGATTTGTGAGCGCCGTCGACCGTGCAGTAGAGATCGCCTTGTTCGCTCCATTGCACATAATTGGCGACTACCAGGTCAAGTTTGCTGTCGCGATCGTAATCCACCCAGACAGCGCTGGTAGAGAATTCATTCGGACCCCACATGCCGGCGGACTTCGTCATCTCCGTAAAGGTGCCGTTTCCGTTGTTGTGAAACAGATGGCTCTGGCCGAGCGCAGAAATGAAGATGTCGTCGAAGCCATCGTTGTCGTAGTCACCGATCGCAACTCCGAAGCCGAATAGCGGGATCGCTAGTCCCGCACGGCGAGTCACGTCGGTGAAGGTCCCGTCGTGATTGTTGTGATAGAGCTTGGGCGTGGTCGTGCCGGCATGCGGATGTCCGGAGAAGTCTGTCCCGTTCACCAGCAAAATGTCAGGATAGCCGTCATTGTCGTAGTCGATGAACGCGCAGCCCGGCCCCATGGTTTCGGGGAGCCACTTCTTTCCGAAAGCGCCGTTGTTATGTGTGAAGTGAATGCCGGCTTTCGCGGTGATGTCCTGGAAGTGAATTTGGGCCTGAGCATTTTCAGTCAGGCAGACGATGATGAAGCACAGGGGGACAGAGACCTGAAGGAATTTAGTAAACACGAATTCTCTGTGGCTCCGTGTCTCTGTGGCAAAGGAGTTCCCCATCTATTTCGATGCTCCGGCAGAAGCTAACCGGGCTTCGCCCGGCCGGAAAGCCGCGGCGGCTGTCCCTCCATGGTTCGCTAATGGCACGGAGACGTGCTCATGCACCTGCTGTCTCTCGTTGTTGTCTTCTGGATGAAGCTGGCGATAGGGGCCGGTTATGGCCTGCGATGCCTCGTCGGCTTTGAATCGCAAGTAACGGGCCTCGTGCTCTTTGGCCAACTTCTCCTTCCCCATGCCGTTGTAGCAGAGCATCAGGTTGTAGTGCGCCTGCAGGTCTTCGGGATCGATGGCCAATACTCCTTCCAGAACTTTCACTGCTTCATCGTATTTGCGCTGCAGGAACAGAATGCGCCCGAGATCATTCAGCGCTACGCGATCGCGCGGATATTGCTCGAGCACCGCGCGCAATCGAGCGGCCGCATCTTCGTAGTTGCCGTCAGAGCGGAGCACCTTGGCATAGAAGAAATTCGCGCGAGCAAGTTTGGGAGAGAGTTGCAGCGCCTTCTCCAGAACGGTTCGCGCCCGCGCCATGTCTCCTTCCTGCACAGCACAGCGACCAATGTTCACCCAGCCATCGGGATTGCTCGGGTCCGCCTCCGTGATTTTCTGAAAAGCCGCAGCCGCGCCCTTCAAGTCTCCCTGCAGGAACAGGCCGATGCCATAGTCATTCCAGCGTTGCCACTCTTCTTTCTTCACCATCGTCTTGGGTTGGGCCGCGGGCGCAGCATGAGCCACGACAGGGAGCGTGACTTCGTCTTCCGCGAGGGCAACAATGGGCAGTTCGGGAATCTTCTCATCTTTAGCCGAAACTCCGCTCAGGGACGCCGTGAAGAGGGTCGGACGATCGTCGTAATCGGGAGCAACGGCGTTCGGTTTGCTGGGATCAGGCACGCCAGCGAAGGCTTCATGCGTTCCATACCAGGTGAACTTGCGATAGCACAGCCGTGCATGGAACGTGATCTTGTTCCCGGCATTCTCCGGGATGTGCACGCGATAATGCACGGTGTCAGCGGCGCCCGGGGGGATCAGGCGAACGTACACCGTGGCGCGAGTGGCCCATGCGTTCCGCTTGTTAATGGGATTGCCGTGCGCGTCGATCTGCAGCGAGCGGTAGAAATGCGCACCTTTTTCCACCGGGCCCTTGCCGTTATCCTCGACCATCCCGCTCCAGAAGATGCTCTGTCCCTTGTCGTCGGTGCCCTTCAGT
>Ga0105240_10001716_pt1 | contig 36984 bp, 37 predicted proteins | sample KBSC54metaG_FD_80426 | JGI IMG/M metagenome (GOLD analysis project Ga0105240, IMG submission 80426) | Corn rhizosphere microbial communities from Kellogg Biological Station, Michigan, USA - KBS C5-4 metaG | ecosystem: Host-associated > Plants > Roots > Rhizosphere > Soil | place: Michigan, USA... | reverse complement strand
GCGCCCAGCGCCGCGGACGCCAGGCCCTTTCCCAGGGATGAGACCACGCCGCCGGTGATGAAAATATACCGGGCCATGGGCGTTCAGCTTATCCCCGATTCGGAACCCAAGTCGCCAGGAAGGCGGCGGCGTTATGGCGCGCCCGTGGACACCGGCGCGTTTGGGTCGGCGTGAGGCGCCGGCGCGGACGACGGCGCGGCGGTGTTGGGCCGGCTCGGGGGCGGAATGTCGAGCGTGGCCGGCGCGGGCGCCGGGGCGGCGGCGGCTGGCGCAGGCGCGGCTGGCGCAGGCTCGGCGGGGGCGCCGCCGAAGCTGGGGGCCGCGACAGCGCCGGGGTTGGCAGTCGCGCGCTCGATCTGATTGCGGGCCGCCGCGGTCCGTGCGGCGGCTGCGGGAACCGGCGCAGGGGCGCGGGCCGCTCCGGCGGGGACGGGAACCGGGGTTCCGGCGGGCGCGGGGGCGGCGGCGGGCGCCGGGGCCATGAACGGATTGACCGGGCCGCCGGGCGCGGCAGGCGCCTGGCCGGCGTCCGGGGTCGGCGCGTTGGTCGCCGGGGCGGGCCTGTTGAGCGCATTCGGATTGACGATCTCGCCCTTCATCCGCTCGAGCAGCGACGAATTGGCGTGCTCGTGCGAGCCGAGCAGGGTCAGCGACAGGCTGAGGCCGACGAAGATCGCGAACAGCACCCAGGTGGACCGCGTCAAAAGGTCGCCGGCGCCGCGCGTGGTGATCAGGCCGGTCGGCCCGCCCCCCATGCCGAACGCGCCGCCTTCGGAGCGTTGCAGCAGCACGACGCCGATCAGGGCGGCGCACACCACGAGGATGAAGATGAACAGCAGACCGGTGAACATGACGGGACCTGGGCGAACGGGACTTTCTTGCGCGCGCTTACTTAGGGGTTGCGAACCAACAGGGCAAACGAATGCGTGGCGCCCCGGTTGTGGCGCCGCCGCACTGGCGCAGACGCGCGACGCGCGATAGCAACCAAGCGTCCCCGCCTCGGTCTCCGCGTCGTGATTCTCGAAACCGAACGTCTAGTGTTGCGCCCAATCATGGCTGACGATTGGCGCGTGCTCTATCCGATCATGAGCGATCCGGTCGTGATGGCGCACTGGGACAGCCCTGAACTGGCCGATCCCGAAGTCTGCCAGCGCATGGTCGCCGCCGAGATCGAGGAGATGGAGGCGGGCCTCGCCAGCTACTGGGCGGTGGAAGACGGGCAGCGTCACAGCTTCATGGGCGCCTGCGACCTCTCCGACATCGAGTGGCGCCACCATCGCGGCGAGGTCGGCTTCGTGTTCGCCCGCGAAGCCTGGGGCCAGGGCTACGCCTTCGAGGCCATGGGGGCGGTGATCGCCCACGCCGCGGCCCGCCGGCTGAAGCGCCTCTGGGCCCGCACCCACGCCGGCAACGAGCGCTCGGAGCGGCTGCTGGAGCGGCTCGGCTTCGAGCCCGAGGGCTACCTTCGCGGCCACATCCAGCGGGCCGGCGAGCGCCGCGACTGCAAGGTCTTCGGCCTGCTGCTCTAGCGGCCTCAGGCGGCCCGGACGATCGGCAGGAAATCGGCGGCGGTCAGGGAAGCGCCGCCCACCAGCGCCCCGCCGACCTCGCGCGCCGCCAGGATCTCGACCGCGTTGGAGGCCTTTACCGAGCCGCCGTAGAGGATCGGCGCCGCGCCGTGGCCGGCGCCCCAGCGCGCCACCAGGGCCGCGCGGATCGCGCCATGCATCTCCTCGATCTCGGGCACGGTGGGCGTCAGACCGGTGCCGATCGCCCAGACCGGCTCGTATGCGAGGCAGAAGGCCTGGCCTGCCAGCGCCCCGGGCAACGATTCCGCGACCTGGCCAAGGACCACATCCAACGCCCGCCCCGCCTTGCGCTCGTCCAGGGTCTCCCCGACGCAGACCACCGGCTCCAGCCCGGCCCGCAGAGCGCCTTCCACCTTCGCCGCCACGTCGGCGCTGCTCTCGCTGTAGTAGGCCCGCCGCTCGGAGTGGCCGAGAATCACCAGCGTCGCGCCGGCGTCGACGAGCATCTCGGGCGCCAGGCAGCCGGTGAAGGCGCCGCCAGCCTCGGCCCGGCAGTCCTGGCCGCCAACCTCGACCCCGGTGCCGCCCAGCGCCTCCGCCATCCGGCCGATCAGGGTGGCCGGCGGACACAGGGCCACGCGCGCCGACGGCGCCTTCGCGTCGACCGCGGCGGCGATCGCCCGCGCCTCGTCCAGCGAGGCGACGAGGCCGTGCATCTTCCAGTTTCCGGCGATCAGGCGGCGCGGCGTGGTCATTCTGTCTCCCCCCGGCGATGCTCGACGGGGCCGACTAAGGCATGCGGCGGGCGCTGTCACGCGACGTGCAGTTGCCCGCATGGGCGGCGGGCATCTATACCCCCGCGATGCTGAAGTTCTTCCGCCGGATCACGACCTCGACCGCCGGGCCCATCATCCTGGGGCTCGTCACCTTTGCGTTCCTGATCCTGGGGCCCGCCAACGGGGTCCGCGACGTACTGACCGGACACAACCAGACGGCCGTGGTGCAGGCCGGCTCGCGGACCATCACCCAGCAGGAATTCGAGAAGATCTTCGAGGAGCGCAAGCGGGCCTACGAACAGCAGGCCCAGCAGGCCTTCCCGCTGGAAGACGCCCTGAAGGAGGGGGTGGACCGGCAGCTGGTGGACGGCCTGGCATCCGACACCGCCTATGCCGAGCTGCTATGGCGGGCGGGCATCCGCCCCTCGGACGACGTCGTCGCCGGCGAACTGAAGCGCGCCGCCGAGTCCGGCCAGGGCTCGGGCATCGCCGAGATGTTCGATTCCATCACCGGCAAGTTCAAGCCGGCCCTGCTGGCGCAGTACCTGCGGCAGCGCGGCCTGTCGCTGGAGGCGTTCCAGCGGCAGATCCGCGACAGCATCGCCAACGAGCAGTTCGGCAGCGCGATCGCCGCCGGCTTCCACACCCCGCGAATCTATGCGGCGGTGCAGGCGACCCTGCTGCTCGAGAACCGCGACATCACCTACTTCGTGATTCCGCTCGCCAGCGTCCCGCACCCGCCGCCTCCGACCGACGCCCAGCTGACCGCCCTGATCCAGGCGCACCGCCAGCAACTGACCCTGCCCGAGCGCCGGCGCCTGACGATCGTCAAGTTCAGCGCCCAGGCGCTCGCGCCTTCGATGCCGGTGGACCCGGCCCAGGTGGCGCAGCAGTTCCACGCCCGCGAGGCGACCTACGGCCGGCCCGAGCTGCGCTCGTTCGTGGAGATTCCGCTGGGCGACCCGCACATGGCGACGGCGGTCCAGGCGCGCCTGCAGCGCGGCGAGGACCCCACGGCCGTCGCACGGTCGATCGGTGTGGCCGCCGTCTCCTACGCCGACCAGCCGCAGTCCGCCGTGGCCGACGTCAAGGCGGGTCAGGCGGCGTTCGCCATGACCGCCGGCCAGGTCAGCGGCCCGGTCCAGGGCGACTTCAAGACGGTGATCCTGAAGGTCCTCAAGATCACCCCCGGGCAGGCCGCCAGCATCGAGGCGGCGAGGCCTCAGATCGAGGCCGAGCTGCGCCTGCAGGCGGCCACCGAGAAGGTCTACGACCAGAGCCAGAAGTTTGAGGACGCCCGCGAGGCGGGCTCCAGCGTCGCCGAGGCGGCGACCAAGGTGGGCGCCACCGCGATCAGCGTCGGTGCGGTGACCGCGGACGGCAAGGACATCGCCACCGGCCAGCCCAACCCGCTGCTCACCCAGAAGCTGCTGAAGACCGCCTTCGACCTGCCGGCCGGCGGCGACAGCGAGGTGGAGCAGGACGCGCAGTCGGGCGAATACTACGCCGTGCACGTCGACCAGGTGATCCCGCCCAATCCGCCCGGGCTGGACGAGCCGGGGGTCCGGCAGCTGCTGACCCAGCTCTACCTCCAGCAGGCCGCCCTGGACTACCTGAAGGCCAAGGCGAAGACCGCGCAGGACGCGATCAAGGCAGGCGCCACCATGGAGGCCGCCGCCAAGGGCCTGCCGATCGTGCATCAGATCGGGCTGCAGCGGATCAACGCCCAGCAGCTCCAGCAGCAGCTGGGCCAGGAGCCTCTGGAGCTGCTGTTCCAGGCCAAGCTGCACGACGTGTTTCCCGCCGGCTCCGACCCCCTGCACGGTATCGCCGTCATCCGCATGGATGCGATCCGGCCTGCCGATCCGAACAGCATCGCCGCGCTGACCCAGCAGGTGCGCGGCCGGCTGGACTCGGCCTACCTCGACGCCCTGGCCAACGCCGTTCGCGCCGCCGCGGTCCAGTCGATCAAGCCGCGGACCGACCTGGCGCTGGCCGATTCGGCCATGGGCGCCGACGCGGCGATGATCGCGCGGGTCAGGCCCCCGGCGGCCAAGCCCGGCGCGGCTCCGGCCGCCCCCGCCGCCCCAGCCTCGGGTGGGCTGGCCAAGTGAGCCTGGAGCCCACGTTCGACGACTTCGCCGCGGCCTACGAGGGCGGCCAGGTCCAGGTCGTCTTCCAGCGACTTGTGGACGACCTGGAGACGCCGGTCTCGGCCTACCTGAAGGTCGCGCACGGCAAGCCCTACAGCTTCCTGTTCGAGTCCGTGGAAGGCGGCGCCTGGCGCGGCCGCTACTCGGCGTTGGTGATGGCGCCGGACCTGGTCTGGCGCTGCCGCGGGGGCGTCGCGGAAGTGGCTGAGGGCGCCGACATCGCCGCCGGCGCGTTCCGGCGGGAGGAGGCCGGCGCGCTGGAGTCGCTGCGCGACCTGGTGGCCCGCTCCCGGCTCGAGCTGCCGGCCGGGCTGCCGCCGATGGCGGCCGGCGTCTTCGGGGTGCTGGGCTACGACATGATCCGGCTGGCCGAGCGGCTGCCGAACATCAATCCCGATCCGCTGGACCTGCCCGACGCCGTGCTGATGCGGCCCTCGATCGTGGCGATCTTCGACGGAGTGGCCCAGGAGATCATCCTGGTCACGACGGTGCGCCCCTCGCCGACCCTCGACGCACGCGCCGCCTACATCGCCGCGTCGGCCCGGATCGGCGGCGTGGTCGAGGCGCTGCGCGAGCCGTTGCCGGTCCGGCCGGCGCCCGTGGCCGTCGAGACCAGCGCCTTCACCTCGCCGGTCGAGCGCGAGGCCTATTGGGCCCTCGTCGACCGGGCCAAGGCGTACATCGGCGCCGGCGACATCTTCCAGGTGGTGCCCAGCCACCGACTGCGCGCGCCGTTCAGCCAGGATCCGTTCGCCTTCTACCGCGCGCTGCGGCGCACCAATCCTTCGCCGTTCCTGTTCTTCCTGAACTTCCCGGAGTTCCAGCTGAGCGGATCGTCGCCGGAGATCCTGGTGCGGCTGCGCGACGGCAAGATCACCATCCGCCCGATCGCCGGCACCCGCCCCCGCGGCGCGACCCCCGAGGAGGACGCCGCGCTCGAGGCCGAGCTGATCGCCGACCCCAAGGAGCACGCCGAGCACTTGATGCTGCTGGACCTGGGCCGCAACGACGTCGGCCGGGTGGCGATGCTGAACCAGGCCGGCCGGAACGCGCCATCGGCCGCTCAGAGCGGGCCGCACGTCCGCGTCACCGCCAGCTTCTTCGTCGAGCGCTACAGCCATGTGATGCACCTGGTCTCCAACGTCGAGGGCGATGCGCCCGAGGGGCTGGACCCGGTGGACGTGCTGATGGCCGCCCTCCCCGCCGGCACCCTGTCGGGAGCGCCGAAGGTGCGGGCGATGGAGATCATCGACGAGCTGGAGACCGAGAAGCGGGGCGTCGCCTACGCCGGCGCGGTCGGCTACTTCGGCGCCGACGGGTCGGTGGACACCTGCATCGTGTTGCGCACGGCCCTCTTCAAGGACGGCATGGTCTATGCCCAGGCCGGCGGCGGCGTCGTGGCCGACTCCGATCCGGACGCGGAGTACGAGGAGACGCTGCACAAGGCCCGCGCGCTGATGCGCGCCGCGGCGGAGGCCTGGCGCTTCACCTGAGCTGGCTCCCGCACCGCAACTGGCCCGCGCCTTGATGAGTGACGCCCGCGGCGCCACCTGCTAGTCAGACTAGTCAGGAGGTGGCCCAATGACTCAACGGAAAGCGCAAACTGAACCCCTCTGCTGGCAACTGCAGGAGGCCAAGGCCCGCTTTAGCGAGGTTATCCGCCGGGCGGCGGAGGAGGGTCCGCAGCATGTCAGCGTGCGTGGCGAGCTTGCCGCCGTGGTGATGTCGGAGGCGGACTATCGCGAACTCACGTCCAAACAGCCGTCCATTGTCGACCATATTCTCTCTGGCGATCTCTGGCCCGACGACCTTGTCGACGCGATCAACGAGCGGTCGGACGCGCTCGACCGGAAAATCGATTTCTGATGTACCTGGTCGACACCAACGTCCTCTCCGAGGCCCGGCGCGGACGCCGCGAGGCGCGGGATTGGCTTCGCTCGGTCGATCCAGACCAGGTGTTTCTCAGCGTGGTGACCCTGGGCGAGATCGTGAAGGGGGTCAGCCAGAAGGCTCGGACGGATCCCGAGGCGGGAGCTTCGCTGCATCGCTGGCTGGAGCGCCTGCGCGTTGATCACGCCAGGCGAATCTTCCCTGTCAGCGACGAGGTCGCACTTGAGTGGGGACGCATTGCCGCGATCCGTCCGCGCAACATGGCGGACGCGCTGATCGCCGCCACGGCGGTGGCGCATCGCAAGATTGTGGTCACACGCAACGTCGCCGATTTTCAGGATGTCGGCGTTCCTTTGATCGACCCCTGGACGCCGAGCTAGGGGCTTGCAGGCCGCATCACCCTGACTCGTCCAGGGCAACTCTGGCGTCAGCCCTTGAAGTTGATCTCGATCTTGATCCCGTCGGGGTCGCGGACGACAAGTTGGTGAAGCTTGATGTCGGGCAGGCCGTTCTCGCGGAACGGCACATTCATGCGCTGAAGGTGGTCGCGCGTAGCCTGCACGTCATCGCCTTCGAAGGCGACGTGATCAAACGGACCCTTCGCAGGCTCGCCGTCGTCCACCCGGCCGCCCTGCAGGTGCACCACGGGCCGATCGCCGAGGTAGAGCCAGGCCCCTGCCATGGCCACGCCGGGACGGGTTCCGTCCCGCAGGCCGAGCACTTCGGAATAGAAGGCGCGCGACTTCTCGAGATCCACGCACCGGACGTTGACGTGGTCGATGCACTTCAGCGCCATCGGCCGCCTCCCTTGTGGCTGTTTGCCGGGAAGTTTAGCTCCAATGCGGGGGCATGGCGATGACCATCGCCGCCAGCCCGAGCGCGGTCACCGCGAAGAAGGCCGCGGCGGCCACGACGCCGATCGGGCTCTCCAGCGGACGCGGATCGGCGAGCAGGGTGCGGGCCCTGCCCAGGGGCTGCGGAGCGGGCGAGGAATCGGCTCTGGCCATGCCCCCAGGATGCCGCCTTCCGGCGCGCCGGCAAGCCCGCGGGGCGTCGCACTTGGCCTTCGCCGCCGCGGAGCCTAGATAGCGGCTCCGAAAGGTCCTGCGCCCATGATCCTGGTGATCGATAACTACGACAGCTTCACCTACAACCTCGTCCACTACCTGAACGAGCTTGGGGCCGAGACCGTCGTGCACCGCAACGACGCCATGGGCGTCGCCGAGGCGCTGGCCCTGCGGCCCGAGGCGGTGGTGCTGTCACCCGGCCCCTGCACCCCCAACGAGGCCGGCATCTGCCTGGACCTGATCCGCGATGCGCCGACGGACCTGGCGATCCTGGGCGTGTGCCTCGGCCACCAGTCCATCGGCCAGGCCATGGGCGGCGAGGTGATCCGCGCCAAGGCGCTGATGCACGGCAAGACCAGCGCCATCCATCACGACGGAACGGGCGTGTTCGCGGGCCTGGCCAACCCCTTCACCGCCACGCGCTACCACAGCCTCGCTGTGAAGCGCGAAACCCTCCCGGACGTGCTGGCGGTCAACGCCTGGACCGACGACGGCGAGATCATGGGTTTCGTCCACAAGTCGCGTCCGGTGCATGGGGTGCAGTTCCATCCCGAGAGCATCGCCACCGAAGGCGGCCACCAGCTGTTGGCCAATTTCCTGGACCTGGCGGGCGTCAAGCGCCTCGCCCAGGTCTGAGCCGGCCACCCATGTCCGACGCCTTCAAGCCGCTGCTGGGTCGGCTCGCCGACGGCGCGACCCTGACCGAAGAGGATGCCGAAGCCTTCTTCGGCGCCTGCCTGCGCGGCGAGCCGACGCCCGCCCAGGTGGCGGCCGCTCTGACGGCGATGCGGATGCGCGGCGAGACGGTCGGCGAGATCGCCGCCAGCGCCCGGGCCATGCGGCGCGCCGCGGTGCGCCTGGACCACCCCTACGAGGTGATCGACGTCTGCGGCACCGGCGGCGACGGGACCCACACCTACAACGTCTCGACCGCCGTGGCCTTCGTCGTCGCCGGCGCCGGGGTCAAGGTGGCAAAGCATGGCAACCGGGCCATCTCGTCCCGCTCGGGCGGCGCGGACGTTCTCACCGAGCTCGGCGTCAACATCGCCGCCGACGCCGCGCGCCAGCGCCAGGCGCTGGACGAAGCCGGCCTCGCCTTCCTGTTCGCGCCCGCCCACCACGGCGCCATGCGGCACGTCACGCCGATCCGCCAGGAGCTCGGCTTCCGCACCCTGTTCAACCTGCTGGGGCCGCTGGCCAATCCGGCCGGCGCGCAGCGGCAGCTGCTGGGGGTGTTCGACTCGCGTTGGGTCGAGCCCCTGGCCCGTGTGCTGGGGGCGCTCGGCAGCCGACGCGCCTGGGTCGTGCACGGCGAGGGCATGGACGAGATCGCCACGACCGGCGCCACCCAGGTCGCCGAACTCCGCGACGGGTCCGTGCGGCTGTTCAACGTGACCCCGGAGGCCGTCGGTCTGCCCCGCGCGGCCTTGGCCGACCTGGTCGGCGGCGATCCGAAGGCGAACGCCCAGGCGCTGGCCGACCTGCTGGCGGGCCGGACCGGCGCCTATCGCGATATCGTCCTGCTGAACGCCGCCGCGGCCCTGCTGGTGGCCGACAAGGTCGAGACCCTGCGCGACGGCATCGACGCCGCCGCCGCCGCCATCGACGACGGGCGGGCCCGCGGCGCGCTCGACCGCCTGATCGAGATCAGCAACCGAGCATGAGCGACACCCTCTCCCGCATCGCCGCCTACAAGCGCGAGGAGGTCGCCGATCGCCGGCGCAGGACGAGCGTGGACGAGATCGAGGCGGCCGCGCGCGCCGCGGGCGCCCCGCGCGGCTTCCGCGCCGCGCTCGAGCGCGCGGCGACCGGCGGGCGCTTGGCCCTGATCGCCGAGATCAAGAAGGCCTCGCCGTCCAAGGGCCTGATCCGCGCCGACTTCGATCCCCCTACCCTCGCCCGCGCCTACGAGGCGGGCGGCGCGGCGTGTCTGTCGGTGCTGACGGACACGCCGAGCTTTCAGGGGGCGGACGCGTATCTCACCCAGGCGCGGGAGGCTTGCAGCCTGCCGGCGCTGCGCAAGGAATTCCTGGTCGACCCCTGGCAGGTCGCGGAGGCTCGGGCGCTCGGGGCCGATGCGATCCTAGTGATCCTGGCCATGGTCGACGACGCCCTGGCGGGCGACCTGATGGCGCAGGCCGCGCGCTTCGGCATGGACGCCCTGGTGGAGGTCCACGACGAGGCCGAGATGGCGCGCGCCGGCGCGCTGGGCGCAAGCCTGGTGGGGATCAACAATCGTGATCTGCGGACCTTCGTCACCGACCTCGCGGTCACCGAGCGCCTGGCTCCCCTGGCGCCCAGGGACGCGTTGCTGGTGGCGGAAAGCGGCATCGGCGACGCGGCCGACGCCGCCCGCCTGGCCGCCGCCGGCGCCCAGGCGATGCTGGTCGGCGAAAGCCTGATGCGCCAGGCCGACGTGACATCGGCTACGCGGGCGCTCCTGACCTAGCGAAAGCTTCGCCGCGACAGACCAGGGGGAATCGTTTCTTCGAATCGCCGCGCGTCACCGGCCTCGAAGGCCGTTCCCTCGTGCGCAGCCCGCTGAATTGCCTCGCCTTTTCGTTCACTTGACATTAACCGAGAACATCTACAGAACATCGCCAATGTTTTTGATTTGTTCCGACCCTCGGAACGAGCGAACCGCAAGGCGACGACCATGCTCACGCGCAAGCAGCATGAACTGCTGATGTTCATCCATGAACGGATCAAGGAAACCGGGGTGTCCCCCTCGTTCGACGAGATGAAGGATGCTCTGAATCTGGCGTCCAAGTCTGGAATCCACCGCCTGATCACCGCCCTGGAAGAGCGCGGTTTCCTGCGCCGCCTGCCCCACCGGGCTCGGGCGCTGGAGGTGGTCAAGCTTCCGGAGCAGGCGACCGCCGCCGCACCGCCGAAGGGCCGCGGCGCCTTCCGCCCGACGCTCGTCGAGCCGGGCCAGCGCATCCCGTCGCCCGGATCGGCCGCCAACGACGTCCGCGAACTGCCGGTGCTGGGCAAGATCGCCGCGGGCACGCCGATCGAGGCCATCCAGCACGAACGCGACCGCATGCAGGTGCCGGAAAGCATCCTCGGCGCGGGCGAACATTTCGTGCTCGAGGTCCAGGGCGACTCGATGATCAACGCCGGCATCCTCGACGGGGACTTCGTGGTGATCCGCAAGGGCAACACCGCCAACTCGGGTGAGATCGTCGTGGCCCTGGTGATGGGCGAGGAGGCCACGCTGAAGCGCCTGCGCCGCAAGGGCGCGTCGATCGCGCTGGAGGCGGCCAACCCGGCCTATGAGACCCGCATCTTCGGTCCCGACCAGGTGCAGGTGCAGGGCAAGCTGGTAGGGCTGATCCGCCGGTATCACTGATCGTCCGTAGACTGACGGTCGGCGGCGTCACTCCACGGAACGGGTCCAGGGGCGGTTTCCGCGGATTGGCTGGGCCCACACGACCCGCCACCCCGAGCCGCTGCCGAAGACCTCGGCCGAGCCTCCTCGGGCGAAGTCCGCCGGGCCGAGCACAAGGGCGCCGCGGCAGGAGGGCGGCGGCGTCAGATCCGCGCGCAGCACCAGGATATCGGCGCGGTCGCAGAGTTCGCCCAGGCGTTCGGGCTTGGGCTTGCGCCGCGTCCACCAGAGGCCGAGGGCGGGACTCACGCCCGGCCGGGCGACGCAGGACCAGTAGTCGCAATCGAACAGCGCCCCACGCGCCTGGGCCATGTCCTTCGGTTTGATCAGGCCGCGCCGTTGCGCCCAGGTGTCGGTGGCGTAGGCGCGCACGCCTGGCCGCAGCGCCACCTCCTGGCCGTGGGCGACGATCGCGGCGTCGGCGCCATCGGCGGCGATCCAGATCAGGGGTTGGGCTGGCCTTGGCCAGACCAGGACGGCCAGGCTCAGGGGCAGACCCAGCCAACGCAGGTGACCCTTCCACAGGCACGCGAAGAGGATGCCAAGGTAGGAGATGGTCAGGGCGATCTCGGGCTTGGCCGGGGCGGTCATGGCCGCGCCCGGCGCGGTGGCGAAGACATGGGCGATCCAGATCACCGTCCGCGCCGCCCACCCCGCCACGAACAGCACGGGCGTGGCCGCGGCGTGGCCGATGAGCTCCAGCAACAGGGCCACGGCCAGGGCCGGCATCATGATCGCGCTGGCGACGAAATCGGCGGTGAGGTTGGCGAAGACCCCGAAGTTGGCGATGCGGTTGAAGTGCTGGATGGCGAACGGGCCGGTGGCGGCGCCCGCCACCAGGCTGACCATGAACAGGGCGAAGAGCCAGTCGCGGCCCTTCTGCAGCCAGGCCAGCACGCGCGGCAGGCCGGCGGTCGGCTGCCGGTGCGGCCACACCTCGGCCAGGGCCACCAGCGAGGCCGTGGCGCAGAACGACATCTCGAAGCCTGGCGCGACCACCACCTCCGGCTCGGTGACCAGCACGATCAGCGCCGCGAACGCCAGCGACCTGAGGCTGATCGCCCGCCGGTCGAGCAGGATGGCGATGAACGCCACCGAGGCCGTGGTCGCCGCCCGTCGGGCCGGGGGATGCGCGCCGGACAGCACCAGATAGGTCAGCACCGCCATCAGGCCGCCCGCGGCGGCCACCTTCTTCCCGGGCACGCACACCGCCAGCCACGGCCATGCGGCGATCAGCAGGCGCAGGGCGAAGAACACGAAGCCGCTGAGCGCCGCGGTGTGCAGGCCGGCGATGGCCAGCATGTGGGCGAGCCCGGATCCCCTGAGGTCTTCGCGCGCGGCCTCGCTGAGCCAGTCCTGGTGGCTCGTGGTCACCGCCACCGCCAGGCCCACCGCATCCCCGCCCTGCCCGCCCAATGCCTGGTTGACATCGGCGGCGAGCCGGTCGGCGACGCTCCAGCGGAAGGCGTTGATCCCCATCTGCAGCTTCAGCCGCCAGGACGCGGGGGGCAGGACGATCGGAGTCGAAGGGCCGCGCGCCAGCCCCACGCCGCCGTCGCCGTTGAACCAGGCGTCCCGGGCGAAGTCGTAGGCTCCCGGCGCGGCGGGCGCGGGCGGCGGGTCGAGCAGGGCCAGGACCTGCACCGCGGTCCCCGGCATGGGCAGATCGCCCGGCGGCATCACGATGCGTACTCGCAACGGCAGCCGGTCGGGGTCGATGTGGCTGACCGAGCTGGGGGCGATCAACAGGCGCGGACCGCGCGGGCTCGGATTGTCGATGTCGACCACGTAACCCTGGATCTGGACGACGCCCAGGCCATCGGGCGCGACCGGCGCGGCGACGCGGTCGCTGCGGACCTTGGCGACCGTGAAGCCGACGGCCACCGCCGCCGCGAGGATGGCCGCCGCCCGCAGCGCCTTGCCGTGGCTCCAGCGCGCCACGGCCACGGCCGCGACGGTCAGCACGACGGCGGCCACGAAACCGGGCCAGAGGGACGGTTCGGTTTTCAGCCCGAGATAGGCAGCCGCCCCGAGGCCGAACGCGACCGGCAGCCACAGGAACACGCGGTCGAGTTGCTCCAGGGCCTCGGCCCACACGCCGCGCGCCATGTCCCCCGGTCTAGGAAGGCCGCGAATCCACGTGCTAAGACCGCGCGCCCTTCCGCCCGGTACAGCGATGCCCGATCCAGCCTCCTCCCCCCCAAGCTCGCCTGTCGTCACCCGCATCGCCCCCTCGCCCACCGGGATGATGCACATAGGCACTGCCCGGACGGCGCTTTTCAACTGGCTGTATGCACGCCACATGGGCGGCAAGTTCCTGGTGCGGATCGAGGACACCGACCGCGAGCGCTCGACCCCGCAGGCGGTCGAGGCGATCTTCGAGGGCCTCGGGTGGCTCGGCCTGGAGGCGGACGAGGCGCCGGTGTTCCAGCACGCCCGCGCCGAACGCCACCGCGAAGCCGCCTTGGAGATGCTGGCGCGGGGCGCCGCCTACCGCTGCTACATGACGGTCGAGGAGCTGGCCGAGGAGCGGGAGAAGGCGCGCGCCGAAGGCCGGCCGATCCGCTCGCCGTGGCGCGACCGCGAGGCTACGGCCGGGACCAACCAGCCGCATGTGATCCGCCTGCGCGCACCGCTGGACGGCGAAACGGTGGTGAACGACCTGACCAAGGGCCCGATTGCCTTCCGCAATCGCGAGCTGGACGACCTGATCCTGCTGCGCGCCGACGGCTCGCCCACCTACAACCTGGCGGTGGTGGTCGACGACCACGACATGGCGATAACCCACGTGATCCGTGGCGACGACCACCTCAACAACGCCGCCCGCCAGACCCTGATCTACCAGGGGCTGGGGTGGTCCCTGCCGGCCTTCGCCCACCTGCCGATGATCCACGGGCCCGACGGGGCCAAGCTGTCCAAGAGGCACGGCGCCCAGGCGGTCAGCGAGTTCGCCGACATGGGCTACCTGCCCGAGGCCATGCGCAACTACCTGGCCCGGCTCGGCTGGGGGCATGGCGACGACGAGATCTTCTCCGACGCGCAGGCGATCGGCTGGTTCGACGTGGCCGACGTGGTCAGCGCGCCGGCCCGGCTGGACTGGGCCAAGCTCGGCCATCTCAACAACCACTACATCCGGCTGGCCGACGACGCTCGCCTGGCGATGCTGGTCACCGACGTGCTGCGCAGCCGCGAGGTTCCGTTCGCGCACGACGGCGCCGAGCGGCTTGTCCGCACCATCCCGCTGGTGAAGGAAGGCGCAAAGACCACGCTGGAGCTGGCCGACCTGGTGTTGTTCGCGATGAAACAGCGACCGATCGCCCTGGAGCCCAAGGCCGTGGCTCTGTTCACCGACGAGGTCCGCGGCCGCATCGAACGGCTCGCCGCCGCGCTAGCGCAGGCGAGCGACTGGACCGTCACCGGTCTCGCGGATGCGATGAAGGCGTTCGCGGACAGCGAAGGGGTGGGTCTGGGCAAATTCGGGCCTGCGCTTCGAGCGATCCTGGCCGCGGGCGCGGTCGCCCCCGACCTCGCCAGCGCCCTTTTCGCCCTCGGACGCGAAGAGGCGCTCGCACGGATTGAGGAGGCCCTTTCGCAAGTGCGGTAAGGTGATATAGGCGACAGCGAGGACACCGGATGGAACAGTCAGCGAGGGGATACGGGCATGGTCGATAGCGCGACGCTGGTCATCGACAACAAGAGCTACGATCTGCAGATCATCAAGGGCAGCACCGGCCCCGATGTGGTCGACGTCAGAAAGCTCTATGGCGACGCGGATGTCTTCACCTTCGACCCGGGCTTCACCTCCACCGCCAGCTGCGAGAGCAAGATCACCTATATCGACGGCGACGCGGGCATTTTGCTGCACCGCGGCTATCCGATCGAACAGCTGGCGGAGCAGTCGTCCTTTCTCGAAGTCTGCTACCTGCTCCTGAACGGCGAGCTGCCGACGGCGAAGGAATACGCCGACTTCGAGCACACCATCACCTACCACACGATGCTGCACGCCCAGTTCGACCGGTTCTTCTCCGGGTTCCGGTCGGACGCCCACCCGATGGCGATCATGACCGGCGCGGTCGGCGCCCTCTCGGCCTTCTACCACGACAGCACCAACGTCGATGATCCGGAGCAACGGAAGATCTCCGCCCATCGGCTGATCGCCAAGATGCCGACGATCGCCGCCCGGGCGTTCAAGTACTCGGTGGGCCAGCCGTTCGCGACCCCGCGCAACGACGAGTCCTACGCCGAGAACTTCCTGCGCATGGCCTTCTCCGTGCCGGCGGAGGACTGGAAGCCGAACCCGGTGCTGACCCGGGCCATGGACCGGATCTTCATCCTGCACGCCGACCACGAGCAGAACGCCTCCACCTCCACGGTGCGGCTGGCCGGCTCGTCGGGGGCCAACCCGTTCGCCTGCATCGCGGCCGGCATCGCCTGCCTCTGGGGCCCCAGCCACGGCGGCGCCAACGAAGAGGCGCTGATGATGCTGAAGGAGATCGGCACCGTCGACCGCATCCCGGAGTTCGTGCAGGGCGTGAAGGACCGCAAGTACCGGCTGATGGGCTTCGGCCACCGGGTCTACAAGAACTTCGATCCCCGGGCCAAGGTCATGCAGAAGACCTGCCACGAGGTGCTGGCCGAGATCGGCGACGGCGACGACCCGCTGCTGAAGGTGGCCATGGAGCTGGAGAAGGTCGCCCTCAACGACCCCTACTTCATCGACCGCAAGCTCTACCCGAACATCGACTTCTATTCGGGCATCACCCTGAAGGCGATGGGCTTCCCGACCACCATGTTCACGGTGCTGTTCGCGCTCGCCCGCACGGTGGGCTGGATCAGCCAGTGGAAGGAGATGTTCGAGGACCCGCAGCGCAAGATCGGCCGTCCGCGCCAGCTCTACACGGGCCCCCTGGCGCGCGACTACCGCCAGATCGAAACCCGGGGCTGAGACCCCGGACGTGGCCGAGGATGCCCCGGCGACGGCGCCGCTCGATGGCTGGCGTGATACCGGGGTCAGGGTGATCCCTGGCGACCAGCTGGACGTGAATACGGCTCAGACGCCGGGCATGAACCGGGCGGCGGCGATCAATTTCGCCCGCGTCGGGGCCCAGAAGCTGTGGGCCGGCACGGTCCACATCCATGCCGGGGCAAAGACTGGCGCGCACCACCACGGGCCACTCGAGAGCGTCATCTATGTGGTTCGCGGCCGCGCCCGGATGCGCTGGGGCGAGGCGCTGGAGTTCACCGCCGAGGCCGGCCCCGGCGACTTCATCTTCGTACCGCCGTTCGTGCCGCACCAGGAGATCAACGCCTCGTCGGACGAGACGCTCGAGTGCGTGCTGGTGCGCAGCGACAACGAGGCGGTGGTGGTGAACCTCGATATTGCGCCTGCGGAAGCGCCCCAGACCGTGGCCTGGATCGACCCGATCCACCGCGCCCCGGGCTGATGAAGCCACGCTTCAGCGGAACCTCGATGGGCGCCATGAATTAGCGACAGTGACGGTGCAGGCTTGCCGTGAAGGAGCCGCCGAATGTCGCTTGAAGCCGCTCGACGCGAAGTCGTCCAGGAAATCGCCACCGCCCAGGAGGCCATGCGGGAGTCCCGCACGGCGCGCGTCTTGGGAACCTATCGCGAGAAGGTGACGGCGGCGGGCGAGATCGAGTTGCTGAAACGACAGCTGGCGATGCTCGCCACGCGCCTGGCGGAGATCGACAGCGAGCGTTCGGCGAAGCGGTCGGTGATCGGCTGGTTCAGGCGGGTGTGGTTCGAATTGAGGCTGCACTTCGAAAACTGGATCGCCCGCGCAGCCTGACGCTCAGGCGCGCTTCCGGGCGTCCGCAATCACCTGCAGCACGACGTCCGCAGCCTTCTCGGCCGGATCGGCGACGCCGCGGCCCAGCTTGACCAGCGCCTCAGCCTGCGCCCGAGCCTGGGCTTCGCGCAGGCGCGGGTCGTCCAGCAGTGGTGCGACCGCCGCGGCCAGCGCAGGTCCCGTGCACGCTTCCTGGATCAATTCCGGCGCCACGGCCCGGCCGGCGGCTATGTTGAACAGGGTGGCGAAGCGCGTCCGAACGATGATCCGGGCCACGACAGCCGTCACCGGCGCGACGCGGTAGGCCACCACCATCGGACAGCCGGCCATGGCCAGTTCGGTGGTCACGGTGCCGCTACAGGCCAGCGCCGCGGTCGCGGCCGCCATGGCGTCGTACTTTGCGGCCTCCCCTTCGACGATCGTCGCGGGACATGACCAACCTGCAACGGCGGCCTTGACCCTGTCCGCCACGGCGTCGGCGACCGGGATAACAAGACGCAGATCCGGACGGTCAGCCTTGAGGAGCGATACTGCAGCCTCGAACCGAGGAAGGAGCCGCTCGACCTCGCCCCGCCGGCTCCCCGGCAGCAGCAGAAGAATGGGCTTGTCAGCAGCTCCGATCGCCGCGCGCAGCCGCGCCGGGTCTGCCCCGGACGGGTCCCGGCTGAGCACCGGGTTGCCGACGAACGTGGCGGGCAGGCCCACGGCCTCGAACAGCGGCGGTTCGAAGGCGAACAGGGTGAGGACGTGGTCTGCAACGCGCGCCAGCTCGCGCGTCCGCCCCGCCCGGCTCGCCCAGACCTGGGGCGCGACGTACTTCACCAGCGGCAGCCTTGGGGCCCGCCGACGCAGTCGCTTGGCCACACGGACCGTGAAGCCCCAGGCGTCGATCAACACCACGGCGTCAGGCTGCTCGGCCAGGGCCAGCGCCACGGTCTGGTCGATCCGGCGATAGACGCGCCTGGCGCTGGCGAACAGTTCCACGAGGCCGAACAAGGAGAGTTCGGCGATGTCGAAGGGGCTGGGCACGCCTTCGGCCGCCATTCGCGGGCCCCCAACGCCAACGAACCGCACGCCGTCCGGTCCAAGCCGCGCGCGGAGCGCACGGGCAAGGCCTGCGCCCAGCGCATCCCCCGAGGGTTCGCCGGCCACCAGCATGATCTTCAGCGGCGCCGTCACGGCGCCTCCGGCAGTCCGATCACGAACAAGCCAAGCTCGTCGGCGAGCCGGATGAACGCCTCGCGGTCGAGCACCAGCACCTTGCCGGCTTCGCCCGCAATGCCGGCAAGCCCGGCGCGCGCCGCGCGCTGCAGGGTGTGCGGCCCGATGGTGGGCAGATCGATACGCACCTCCTGCATCGGCCTGGGCGCCTTGGCCAGCACCCCGGCCCGCCGGCCAGCCGCACCGCGGATGGCCTCTGGCAGCTCCGCCACGCGCCGCAGCATCGCGTCGGTGCCCTCCTGCGCCTCCACCGCCAGCACCACGCCGGCGCAGACCACGGCGCCCTGGCCGATGTCCATCCGGCCGATGGCCCGGGCCACTGTCAGCGCCTTCGCTGCGTCTGTCTCGTCGACGGGTCGCGGCCGGTGCCGACCCAGGGGCCCAAGGGGCAAGGTGAGTTCGCCCATGACTTCGTGCGCGCCCTCCGCGTGGAAGCCGGCCTTCTCGAGGATGCCAATCAAATGGCTCAGGAGAGCGTCGTCGCCGCGAGCGGCGGCGGCGATGATACCGGGCAACAGCTTCAGGGTCGTCAAGTCCGGCTGCAGCTTCGAGAAATCCGGGCGTGAGACTTTGCCGGCGAAGCAGGCCGCCTCGACGCCCGCGGCGCGCATCACGCGGATGGCGCGGCCGAACTGGGCGATGCCCACTTCCGCGCCCGGGAATTCGTCCAGCTCAGGATCGGCGAAGCCCTTCAGCCGGACGACGAACAGCGCGCGGCCGGTGTCCAGGCAGTGATGGGCCAGCGTGACCGGCAGGCCGCCTCCGCCGGCGATCAGGCCGAGCTTGCGCACTCCCGCCTCAGAGGTCCCGCGCCGGCATGATGATCGGTCGGCCTTCCTCGGCGCGGATGAACTCGATCACCCCCATCACGCCCGGCGAGTCGGCATAGGTCTGCGCGGCGTCCTCCACCCGTTCCTGGAAGGTGCCCTCGTCGGCGAACAGCAGGCGGTAGGCGGCGCGCAGGGTGTTCACCTCGTCCCGGGAGAAGCCATGCCGCTTCATCCCGATCAGGTTCAGACCCTTCATGTGCGCCGGATTGCCCCAGACGTTGCCGAACGGGATCACGTCGTGGTGGACGCCGGCGCAGCCGCCCACGAAGGCGTAGCGGCCGATGCGCAGGTGCTGGGCCACGGCCGAAAGACCGCCCAGGATGGCGAAGTCCTCGATCACCACATGACCGCCCAGCGCCGCCGAGTTCGTGAGGATCACATGGTCGCCGACCACGCAGTCGTGCGCCACATGGCATCCCACGTAGAACAGTCCGTCGGACCCGACCCGGGTGACGCCGCCGCCCAGCACCGTCCCCGAATGCATGGTCACATGCTCGCGGATCAGGTTGCGCTCGCCGAGCACCAGGCGGGTCGCCTCGCCGCGATGGGCCGCATGCTGAGGGGCCGCGCCCAGGCTGACGAACGGATAGACCACGCAGTCGGCGCCGATCTCGGTCACGCCCTCGATCACCACGTGCGAGCGCAACTGGCAGCGGGGCCCGAGCTTCACCTGGTCGCCCAGAATGCAGTAGGGGCCGATCTCGGCGTCGTCGGCGATCTCGGCGCCGGCGGCGACGATGGCGGTGGGGTGAATCTTGGTCATAGGTTGGGATCGACCAGCATGGCGGCAAACTCGCACTCGGCCGCCAGCTTCTCGCCGACAAAGGCCCGGCCCCGGAATTTGACCACCTCGCCCCGCATCCTCAGCACTTCCACCTGCAGCTTCAGCACGTCGCCGGGCCGCACCACGTTGCGGAAGCGGCAGCTGTCGACCGACATGAACAGGATGATCTTGTCGCTCGAGGTGTCGATGTCCCAGGTCTTGGACATCAGAAGCCCGCCGGTCTGCGCCAGCGCCTCCACGATCAGCACCCCCGGCATCACCGGGTGGCCGGGGAAATGGCCGACGAAGAACGGCTCATTGATGGTGACGCACTTGACGCCCGTCAGCCGCTCGCCGGGCGTGAACGCCTCGCCGCGATCCACCAGCAGGAACGGAGGCCGATGCGGCAGCCGCCGGAAGATCTCCTCGATATCGATGTCGCTCGGCGACGTCTCCGTCGCCGCCATTGGCTCATTCATCCCTCGCCCCTCGCCTTTCGTTGGGCCGCAGCCCGCGTGAGCCATGAGACCTCGCGGAAGAACTCTCGGTAGGGTCGAGCCGGGTAGCCCACCCAGGTCTGGCCGGGCGGAATGTCGCGCGTGACGCCTCCGCGGGCCCCTACCCGCGCCCCATCGCCGACAGTCACGTGGTCAGCGAGTCCAACCCCGCCGCCCAGCTGCACTCCATCGCCCACCCGGGCGCTTCCGGACAGACCCGAATGGCCGGCAACCACGCAGTTGCGTCCTATGACCACGTTGTGGGCGATCTGCACCAGATTGTCGATCTTGCTGTTCTCGCCGATCACCGTGTCGTCGAAGGCGCCGCGATCGACGCAGGAATTGGCGCCGATAGCCACATTGTCCTGAAGGATCACCCGCCCGAGCTGTGGGATGTCGACAAGGCCGCCCGGCCCGAGCGTGACTCCGAAGCCCGCCTCCCCGATCACCGCGCCCCCGTAGATGCGCACCCGATCGCCGATCAGCGCGAAGCCGACGACCGCGCGCGCGCCGACGACGCACTCACGGCCGATGGCGACGCCCGGGCCGATCACGGCGCCCGGGGACACCACCGTGTTCGCACCGATCTGGGCGCCGGCGCCGATCACCACGCCCTGGCCGACCCGCACGCCCGACTCCAGCATCGCCGTGGGATGCACCGACGGGGCGTCCGGATCGAACTCGCGCGGCCGATGCAGGCTGGTCGCGGCGATCGCCCAGGCGGCCTGCGGCAAGCCGCAGGTCAGGGGAACGCACCCCTCGGGCAGAGACTCGACGGCGTCCGCGCGCACGAAGCAGGCCCCAGCCTGCGTCACGCCCGCCGACGCCGCGTGCCGCCCGTCGGCCAGAAAGGAGACGGCGGACCGCTCCGCGGCCGAGAGCACGGCCGCCACCTCGACGAGTCGCCCGGCCGCATCGGCCGCGACCGAAGCGCCCGTCAGTTCGGCGACGGCGCCGAGGGTGACTGGACCCAGGCTTTCAAAGAAGCGCGTGTCCGGCCGCGTCGGCAAAGCTGATGCCTACTGCTGGCCCGGAGGCGTGGCGCCCGGGGGTTCCAGGTCGAAGGTGATCGTGGTGATGCGGCCGTTCAGGCCGAGGATCGCGGCCTGGGTCAGATCCATGGCCGGATTGACGCCGATGACGATGCCTTCGCGTTCGAGCAGCATGCTGCACTGCTTCTGCTGGAACACCTGCTGCAGGACGGGCTGCAGCTCGAGATAGAGCCGCTGAACCTGCTTCTGCCGCGTCGCATCCAGCTGTTGGCCGCGCTGCTCGGTCAGTTTCTGGAACTGGCTGGCCTTCAGGTTGAAGGCGGCGATGCGGGTCTGATCCGGATTGGCCTGCTGGCGCAGGGCGTTCTGGTCAGCCTGCAGCGCGGTGGCCTGCGGCTGGAGCTCGGCCTGGATCTGGGTCTGCAGCACTGTCATGCGATCCGAGAAGGCGTGGCCGACCTGCGAGGCCGCCAGCACGTCGTTCCGCGCCACCACGCAGATGCCGGTCAGCGGGGGACCGTAGGTGATCGGCGGGGCGGCTGGCGCCGCCGGACCGGCGGGCCGGGCGGGCTGGGCTACGGCCGCGCTGGCGATGGCCAGAAGCGCAATAGCGCTCGTGGCCCGAAGGGCGAATTGTCTTGCAGTCATTGAGGTCAGAACCTTGTGGCGGTGGAGAAGCGAAAGGCCTGCTTGATATCGTAGGGCGCTCTCGCGACGGGGGTGGCTATGTCAAATCGAAGCGGCCCGAGCGGCGACTTCCAGAAGACGCTGATGCCGATCGAGGCCCGCAGCGCGAGGTCGTCGCGGACCGTCGGCAGCAGGCTGTTGGTGCCCGGGTCGAACTTGTCGGACCGGTCGAGCAGGCCGAGCGTGCCGACGTCGGACACGATGGCCGCCTTGATGCCGTACTGGGCCGGCAGGAAGGTCGGAATGGTCAGCTCGGTGTGGCCGACCAGGTAGAGCTTGCCGCCGAGGGCGTCCTGGTAGCGGGTGTCGCGAGGACCGATACCCGCGGTCTGGAAGCCGAGGAAGCTGTCGCCGCCGCGGTAGAAGCGGTCGCCGATCCGCACGTTCGCCCCATTCCAGCCGTCGACGTACCCCCCGGAGGCCGTGAAGCTGAGAATGAAGTCCTTGTTGAAGCCGTGGTACCAACGCGCCTCGGCCTCGGTGCGCACGTAGTAGACGCTGCCTCCGAAGCCGGCCACTTCCTGCGCCAGGTCCAGGTAGTAGCCGCGGGTGGGCAGGATCGGATCGTCGCGCTTGTCGATCCGGATATCGAAGCCGAGCGACGAGGTCAGGTACGACCCGCGCTCCTGGCAGAGCACCACCGACACCAGCTCGGCGCCCGGTACGCACAGGTTGTCGTCCACGATCACCGAGTCGTAGTGCAGCCGGTACAGCCCGGTCATCCGGGTGTTCACGTTGAGCGGGAAGCTGAGCGTCAGGCTGCCGCCGGTGGAGGCCTGCTTGTACGACGCATAGTCGGTGAGGTCGGACCGGAAGGTATAGGCGGAGAAGCCGGCGGCCAGGTTCCGGCCCATGAAGCGCGGCTCGGTGAACGAGAAGTCGGCCTCCTGGCGCAGGCTGCCGATGGAGATGCGGGCGCGCACGTCCTGGCCCCGACCGCGGAAGTTGGACTGGTTGAAGCCGAGGTCCACCACCAGCTGGTCCACCGACGAGTAGCCGGCGCTGGCGGAGAGTTCGCCGGTCGGCTGCTCGGTGACCTTGACGACCAGATTGGTGCGGTCCGGGGAATCTCCCGGCTGGGTGGTGATGTCGACGTCCTTGAAGAAGCCGAGCGCCCTGATCCGGTTCTTGGACTGGTCGACCAGCACGCGGTTGTAGGCGTCGCCCTCGGCGATCGTCATCTCGCGCCGGATCACATAGTCCAGCGTGGCGGTGTTGCCGACGATGTCGACGCGGTTGATGTAGACGCGCGGCCCTTCGCGCACGTTGAACACCACGTCGACGGTGTGCTTCTGGGGGTTGGGCTTGTACTCGGGCCGGACGTCCACGAAGGCGAAGCCTGCGGCGCCGGCCGCGAAGGTCAGGGCGTCCGTGGCCTGCTCGATCTTGTCGTCCTGGTAGATCTGGCCCGTGCGGATCGGCAGCAGGGCCCGCAGGATGTCGGGGTTGAGCTTCTTCAGGTCGGTGACGACGGTCAGGTTGCCGAACCGGTACCGCGCGCCCTCGTCGATCGTGTAGGTGACCGCGAACCCGTTCTGGTCAGGCGCGAGTTCGGCGATCGAGGAGATGATCCGGAAATCGTAGAAGCCGCGGTTCCGGTAGAACTTGCGCAGCTGCTCGCGGTCGTACTCGATCCGGTCCGGGTCGTAGTTGTCGTTCGAGGAGAAGAACTTGTACCAGGTCGACTCCTTGGTGACGATCACGTCGCGCAGTTCGTTCGGCGAGAACTGGTTGGCGCCCAGGAAGTTGACCCGGAGGATGCCGCTCTTCGGCCCTTCGTTGATCTCGAAGATCAGGTCCACGCGCCGCTGCGGCAGGTTGACGATCTTCGGCGTCACCGTCGCCGAGATGCGGCCGGCGCGGCGGTAGAGCTCGACGATCCGGCCCACGTCCTGCTGCACCCGGGCCTTGGTGAAGATGCCGCGCGGGCGAACCTGCACCTCGTCCTTGAGTTTGTCCTCCTTGATGCTCGAGTTCCCCTCGAACAGCACCTGGTTGATGATCGGGTTCTCGACCACCTGGACGACCAGCGTCTGGCCCTGCAACTCGATCTGGACGTCGGAGAAGAGATCCGTGCGCGTCAGAGTCTTCAGCGCCAGGTCGAGGCGCGCGGCGTCGACGGTGTCGCCCACCTGGATCGGCAGGTACGACAGGATCGTCTCGCGCTCGATCCGCTCGTTCCCCTGCACGACGATCTGACCCACCAGGCCCGACTGCTGCTGCGCCTGGGCGAGCGTGGGCGCGCACATGGTCAACGCGCCGATCCCGGCTGCCAGCGCGACGCTCGAAAACAGGGCGGCGCACCGTGCGCGGGATTTTGTCATCGGTTGTGTCATCACTCGCCGGTGACTCGTTGGGGCTAGGAGAACAGGGCGCCGAAGAAGTGGAACACCTTCTGCAGGTGCAGGTCGTTCCCGTTGGCGAACAACATCAATCCGACCAGCAAAGCAAGCCCAACCCGGTAGCCGGCCGCCTGGATGCTGGCGGACAGTGGCCGACGGACGACACTCTCGTACGCGTAGAAAAGCAGATGGCCGCCATCGAGGATGGGGATCGGCAGCAGATTCAGCAGGCCAACCGTCACCGACAGCAGGGCTGCAAGATTCAGCATGTTGGCCAGGACGTTCAGCACCTGGTCGCCCGGATCCCCGGGCGAATCGTTGATCGCCTGCACCGTGATGTCGTGCGAGGCGTGCGCGATGCCGATGATGCCGTGGATCTGGTCGGCTCCCACCGCTCCGGTGATCATCCGGCGCACGTAGAAGGCCGTGGTCTCCACCGTGTCCCAGGTCCGCGCGGCGCCCATCCCAACCGCCTCGATCGGATTGTAGCGCACCAGGGTCGGCCGCTGCGGCGCGCCGGCCACGCCGAGCAGCCCGGCCGTTTGCGACCCGCCGGCGAAATTCGGGGTCTGCTGCTGGCCCGGCGTGGCCACGACGTCGAACGTGCGCCCGTCGCGAAGGATTGTGAACCGGATCGGCACCCCGTCGCGGTAGAAGACGTACTGGCGCAGGTCCTCGTAGCCGCGAATCGTGTGGTTGTCGGCGGCGACGATCCGGTCGCCGATCTTCAGACCGGCATGCTCGGCGGCGCTGCCGGGCACGATCTTGGCGATCGGTCCGGTCGTCATCCATTCGCCGAACCCGGCGAACAGGATCGCGAACAGGACGATCGCCAGCGCGAAATTGGCGAAGGGCCCGGCGGCGACGACGAGGGCGCGCTGCCAGAGCGGCTTGAAGTGGAAATAGCGCCGCTCGGCGCCCGGTCCCTCGCGGGCGATGATCGCCTTGCGCAGGTCGCTCAGGTCTTCCTGGTCCGGCACGCTGGCGGCGTTCTCGTCGCCGGCGAACTTCACGTAGCCGCCCAGCGGCAGCCAGGCGAGGCGCCATTCGACGCCCCATTTGTCCTTGAACGACAGCAGCGCGCGGCCGAAGCCCACCGAAAACCGGTCGACCGCGATGCCGAAGGCCCGGGCCGTCAGGAAGTGACCGAGCTCGTGGATGGTCACCAGGACGGTAATGATCACGAGCAACGGGACGACGTAGAGCGCCCCGTTGGCGAGGTGGGCCAGCATGGTCCGGGGGATCTCCTTCTAGAGGCGGCTCAGGCTTTGCCCGCAAATCGCGACAGGACTTGGGCGGCGACTTTGCGGGCGCCGACGTCTACGGCCATGGCCCATTCGAGCGGGTCGGCGTCATCATCGGCCGCCAGGTCGCCGGAATGGTTCAACCGGTCGAGGGTCTCGGAGACCAGCGAGGCGATGTCGAGGAAGCCGATCTGGCGGCCCAGGAAAGCTGCGACGCCGATCTCATTGGCTGCATTCATTGCCGCCGGGGCCCCGCCGCCGGCCCGCAGGGCCTCGCGCGCGATGGCGAGCGCGGGGAAGCGCGTCTCGTCCGGGGCCTCGAAGGTCAGCTGGCCGATGGCCGCCAGGTCGAGCTTGGCCGCGGGCCAGGTCACCCGGTCCGGCCAGGACCAGGCGCAGGCGATCGGCACCCGCATGTCCGGAGGGCCGAGCTGGGCCAGGGTGGAACCGTCCGTGTACTCCACCAGGCTGTGGACGATGGATTGCGGGTGGATGATCACGTCGACGCGCTCCGGCGGCATGCCGAACAGGTAGGCCGCCTCGATCATCTCCAGGCCCTTGTTCATCATCTGGGCCGAGTCGACCGAGATCTTCGGGCCCATGCTCCAGTTGGGATGGGCGATCGCCTGCTCGGGCGTCGCCTTGGCCATGTCGGCGAGGCTCCAGCCGCGGAACGGACCGCCCGAGGCGGTGAGGATCAGGCGCAGGACCCGGTCGGGGCTGACCGGCTGCAGCACCTGGAAGATCGCCGAATGTTCGGAATCCACCGGGATCACCCCGCCGCCGGCCGCCTTGGCGATGGCCAGCAGCGCCGGCCCGGCGCAGATCAGGCTCTCCTTGTTGGCGAGCGCGATGGTCGAGCCGGTGCGGGCGGCCGCCAGGGTCGGCGCGAGGCCTGCCGAGCCGACGATGGCCGACATCACCCAGTCGGCCCCCTGCCCTGCCGCCTCCACGATCGCCGCCGGCCCGGCCGCGGCGCCGATGTTGTAGCCGTTCAGGCGGTCGCGCAGCTCGGGCAGCAGGCTCTCGTCCTCGATCACTGCCAGGCGCGGGCGCCAGCGGATCGCCTGCTCCGCGAGACGCTCCACGTTGCGCCCGCCGGTCAGGGCGAACACCTCGATGTCGGCCCTCGCCTGGTCGAGCAGATCCAGGGTGGAGACGCCCACCGATCCGGTGGAGCCGAGGACGGTGACGGAGCGGGCGCCCATCAGATCCGCCACCCGTGGGCGACGACCACCCGCACCGCTGCAAAGACGATGGTTGCGAACATCAAGCCGTCCACCCGATCGAGCAGGCCACCGTGGCCCGGGATGAGATCACCGGAATCTTTAACACCGAACCTGCGTTTCAACATTGATTCCCACAGATCGCCCATCATCGTGGCGAGACCGCCCGCCAGTCCGATCAGCGCCGCTTCGCCCAGCGACAGGTGCATGAGCCGCCAGTTGACGATGGCCAGCGCCGCGCCAGCCGCGCCCAGCAGGCCGCCGAAGAATCCCGACCAGGTCTTCTTGGGCGACAGCCTCGGCCAAAGCTTGGGTCCCTTCAACAGGTTGCCGGCCACATAGGCGCCGATATCGGCCGCCCAGGTGGTCGCCAGTAGCATCACGGTCCATCGCGCGCCCTGTTCCGTCTCCCGTAGCCAGACGATCGCAAGGCAGGCCGGGGCGATATAGAGCACCCCGTAGGCCGCATCCACCGCCCTTGGCGTCACACCCCGCGAGGCGGCCGCTGCGGCCAGAGCCGCGAAGGCGACAATGGCGAGCGCAGGTCCGATCTGGCCGACATAGACCAGCAGCACCGCCGCCAGTACGCCGAGGGTCATCACCACGGCCACCCGCGCCGGCGACTTCGGGGCGATCATCAACGCCCACTCGAACGACAGCACCGCGACCGCGACCGCCACCAGGACCAGGAACGGGCGGACGTCGAACCACACGAGCGCAAGGGCGCCGAGAGCAAGCGCAGCGCCGGAGACAACCCGCAGACCGAGGTTTCTCCAATCGATCCGTCTATCCAGCGGCAAGGATGTCATCGACCACGGAGCCGCCGAAGCGGCGCTCGCGGGCATGGAAGTCCGCCACCGCGGCCTTCAGGGCGTCCGGACCGTAGTCGGGCCAGAGCAGATCCTGGAACACCAGTTCGGAATAGGCGCACTCCCAGAGCAGGAAGTTGGAGATTCGGCGTTCGCCGCTGGTGCGGATGATCAGGTCGGGCGCGCTGGCCGGCGCCGTGGACAATGCCTGCTCGAACAGCGCCTCGTCGAGGTCGGCCGGCGAGGCCTTGCCGTCCGCCACCCGCTGCGCGAACGCCCGGGCGGCGTCGACGATGTCGGCGCGGCCGCCGTAGTTGAAGGCGACCTGCAGAACGAAGCGCTCGTTGTTCGCGGTGCGTCGCTCGGCCTCCTCGACCACGCCCAGGATCTCGGGCTCCAGGCCTTCGCGCCGACCCAGGATGCGCACCTTCACGCCGTTGCGCTCCAGCCGGGCGATATCGGAGTGGAAGTAGGCCTTCATCAGGCTCATCAGCTCGGAGACCTCCGGCGGCGGCCGCCGCCAGTTCTCCGTGGAGAAGCCGAACACCGTCAGCCGCGCGATTCCAAGGTCGGGCGCCGCCTCGACCGTCCGCCTCAGCGCCGCGACGCCCTCGCGGTGGCCAAAGGCGCGCGGCAGTCCGCGCCGCTTCGCCCAGCGGCCGTTGCCGTCCATGATGATCGCCACATGCAACCCGTCGCCGGGCTCGTCGACCGGCCGCAACACGCGCTCGTTCGAGCCGGCGGGGCGGGACATGGGGGTGGCCTCTTCAGGAGCCTCGCGCGCCCTCGCGCGACCGCTCATACCTGCATGATCTCATGCTCTTTGGTTTTCAAGGCCTCGTCCACCCGCCGAATGGCCTCGTCGGTCATCTTTTGGACCTCGCCCTCCATCCGCTTGTGCTCGTCCTGGCTGATCGCCCCGTCCTTTTCGGCCTTCTTCAGATCGTCCATCGCCTCGCGACGGACGTTGCGCACCGAGACGCGCTGCTGCTCGGCGTAGCGGGCCGCGAGCTTGGCCAGGTCCTTGCGTCGCTCCTCGGTCAGCGGCGGGATCGGGACGCGCAGGTTCTGGCCTTCCACCACCGGATTGAGGCCGAGGCCCGCGTTGCGGATGGCCTTCTCCACGGAGACCACCAGCCCCTTGTCCCAGACGCTGACGGTGATCGAGCGCGGATCGGGCACGCTGACGGCGCCGACCTGATTGATCGGCATGGTCGAACCATAGGCGTCCACGTGCACGGTATCGAGCAGGTGGGCGTTGGCGCGGCCGGTCCGCAGGCCCTGGAACTCTTCCTTCAGCGCCGTCACCGCCTTGTCCATCCGGTCGCGGTGCTTGGCCAGATTCGGCTTTTGGGCCTCAGCCATGCCTGTCTCCCTAAAGCGTTTGTCGGTTTACAGCGATGGTGGTGTGCACGCCCTCGGCCCGCAAGACCCGCATCAGGTTGCCCCGCTCGCGGATCGAGAACACCACGATCGGAATCGCGTTGTCGCGCATCAACGCGATGGCCGAGGCGTCCATCACGCGCAGGTCCTGGGCCAGCACCTCCATGTAGGTCAGCCGGTCGTAGCGCTGGGCGCCCGGCTCCTTCTTGGGGTCCGCCGTGTAGACGCCGTCGACGCTGGTGCCCTTGAACAGGGCGTCGCAGCCCATCTCGGCCGCGCGCAGGGCGGCGGAGGTGTCGGTGGTGAAGAACGGCGCGCCCAGGCCGGCGGCGAAGATCACCACCCTGCCCTTCTCCAGGTGCCGCAGCGCCCGGCGCCGGATGTAGGGCTCGCAGACCGCGTCCATCGGGATCGCCGACTGCACCCGGGTCTGGACGCCGGCCTTCTCCAGCGCGCTCTGCAACGCCAACGCGTTCATCACCGTCGCCAGCATGCCCATGTAGTCGGCGCTGGCTCGCTCCATCCCCCTGCCGGCCAGGGACACCCCTCGAAAGATGTTGCCGCCGCCGATGACCAGGCACAGCTCGAAGCCGCTCTTGACCACTTCGGCGATGTCGGTGGCGACCGCGTCCAGGGTGTTCAGGTCGATCCCGAACGCCTGGTCGCCCATCAGGACCTCGCCGGAGACCTTCAGCAGAATCCGGCGGTAGCGGGGCTCGGCGTCGGACATGGACGTAACAGCTCCCTCTCACTCGACTCGTCGGCGCCCCGTATAAACCGCGCTTCTCGCCTTGGGGAGGGAAACGCCGCCAGTCCGTGGCGGCGCGCCTCCGGGAGTCGGCGCTGGCATGCCCAGACACGTCGTGATCTCCGTCTGGTACGCGGCCGTCGTCGGCGGACTGACGACCGCCGCGGCCGTCTTCTGGCGCCCCGATCCGTCCACCGACTGGGCCTGGCTGAAATGGCTGATCATCCCGCTGTTCGGCTACATCGCCTTCTTCCACCTGGCCAAGGTGATCGGCTTCGGCGTCGGACGCCTGCTCGACCCGGGGCATGGACGCCTCGACCGCAACGCTCTGTTCGGCGGCGGAGAGCAGGTGCTGCAGGTGTCGCGCTGGCGCGAGACGCTGATCGCGCTCGGCAGCCTGGCGATCACGATCGGCTATGCCTGGGTCTTCAGGCATCTCCACCCGGTGATGGGCGCCATCGGCGTCCCGACATTTGGCAGCTTCGCCTTGGCCAACGGGCTGCTGGCGCTGGTCCCCTCGCGCTTGACCCTGAACGCGTCGGGCTTCGAGGTGAGGCATTGGAGCGGCGCGCCGGTCACAGTCGCCTGGGGCGACATCGAGCCACTCTATGTCTTCAGCGACGCTCGCTACGGCTACGTCTGCTACCGCTACCTGGAAGGCCGCCTCCCCGAGCGGCTCGGCTGGGCCCAGCGCTACTATCGCGCCGTAGGGGTCGGCGACGGAACGATCCCCAGCGCCCTGCCGGTCGACAAGCAGACCCTCTGCGACCTCATGAACGAGATGCGCCAGGCCTGGTCCAGGCCGGGCGCATCGCGTTCGGTCAGCCATCGCCCCTAGCGGCTGCGGCTGATCGCGGCGCGACCGAGGCGGCGCGCTGCCGCTGCGCGGTGCGCCCCTTGTAGATGACGCCGGCCGGTGTTATCTGCGCCCCCTTCACGAGGAGGCGGAAACCAATGTCCGGTCTGGACGTCCAGGGCCAAGCGTTTGACGCGGCGGTTTTCGCCGCGGAGGCGCTCTATTGCCGGGAAACCTAGACCGCCTCTTGTACATCGAGGGGCGCTGGCCCCTCCTCGCGTTCGCAAGAACCCTGGAAGGCCGGCGCCTCCAGGGTTTTTTCTTGTGGCGCGACGCCAAGTCTCGCCGCGTTGCTGGAAGGGCGAGGCCATGACGGCTGCCATCGAGATCCTGAACGCCGACACCGCGCGAGAGAGTTCGCCGCGCGCCGCGGCCGAATGGCGATTTCCCACCTAGCTCCCCCAAGGCTCACCGCTCTGGGGGTTCCGTCTCGGAATCTCCTGGCCGCCGTCGTTGCGCCCGCTGATCCCGAACGATCAGCGGGCTCATTGCATTCTGGGCCGGCGCTTTCTAGCGCCGGCCCGTCGCCCCATTGGTGCGCGCGCGCCAATACCCAAGCCGTCCGGGTCGGGCCCGGCCAGTCCGTCCCGGGCGGCGCTCAAACAGGCAGGAGAAACCCATGCCTATCCAAACCCCCATGCAGGGGAAAATCCATGTGAACGTCGGCACCATCGGGCACGTCGACCATGGCAAGACCACGCTGACGTCGGCCCTGACCCAGGTCCAGGCGGCGCGGCTCGGTGGCCAGGCGCTGTCGTTCGATCAGATCGACAACGCCCCGGAAGAAAAAGCCCGCGGCATCACCATCAATACGGCCCATGTGGAATACGAGTCCGACACGCGGCACTACGCCCACATCGACTGTCCCGGTCACGCCGATTACGTGAAGAACATGATCACGGGCGCATCGCAGATGGACGGCGCCATCCTGCTGGTCGACGCCACCAAGGGCGCCGCCAAGCAGACGGTGGAGCACGTGCTGCTCGCCCGGCAGGTCAATGTCCGGCACATGGTCGTCTACGGGAACAAGATGGACATGCTGGACCCGTCCGAACGAGCCGACATGCGCGAACTGATCCAACTGGAGATCGGTGCGCTTCTGGCGTCCCAGGGCTATCCCAACGCGGCCTTCGTTTTCGGCAGCGCCCTCAAGGCTGCCGAGGCGGTGCGCCGGGGCGACCTGACGGACCCGGACGTCCAGAGTATCGCCGAACTCGTGGCGGCCCTCGACGTCTCGATCCCGGACCCTGTCCGGGACTTCGAGAGCCCATTCCTCATGCCGATCGAAGGGGTGCACACCATCCCTGGTCGCGGCACGGTGGTCTCGGGCCGAGTCGAGCGCGGCGTCCTCAAGATCGGCGATCCGGTGGAAATCATCGGTCTCGACAACGACGGCGCCGAGGTGATCGTGACCGGCACGCAGGCCTTCCGGAAGAATATTCCGCAGGCTCGCGCCGGCATGAACGTCGGGCTATTGCTGCGCGGGCTCAAGCGTGACGACGTCCAGCGCGGACAGGTGCTGAGCGCGCCGGGTGTGATCAAGGCGCACACGAAGGGCAAAGCTCGGATTTTCGTCCTCACCAAGGACGAAGGCGGGCGACACACTCCCTTCGCGAGCGGCTATCGGCCACAGCTGTTCTTCGGGGTCACCGACGTCACCGGCGTGATCCAGGTGGACGGCGGCGCCAGCATCCACCCAGGCGACCAGGCGGAAATCAGCTTCGAACTGACCAAGCCGGTCGGCATCGAAGCCGGCGTCCGCTTCGCCATACGCGAAGGCGGCAAGACCGTCGGCGCAGGCTTGGTCACCGACGTCGTCGCGTGAAGGGAGCGTGAGGCCTGCTCCCGGTCCCAATGAATTCGGGACCGGGAGCAGAAGCCCGTTGGGCCAGGCGATGCGCCTGGCGGATGACGCCGCCCCCTGCGCTACCCGCAGGGAGAGATCCGCATGTCAGCTGACGCCGCTCATCGCGGCGACCTCGGCCGCGAAGTCGCCACTCGTCGGCTTCTCCACGCCCTCGCCCAGGGCGAGGCGGGCGAAGCTCACCACCTTGATCGGCGAGCCGACCGCCTTGGCGGTGTCGGCCACCAGTTGCTCGATGGTCCGGTCCGGGTCCTTCACGTAGGACTGCTTGAGGAGCACGACCTCTTCGTAGAACTTGCGGATCCGGCCCTCGATCATCTTCTCGACCACGCCCGGCGGCTTGCCGGACGCGGCGGCCTGTTCGCGGAACACGTTGCGTTCACGCTCCACCGCCGCCGGCTCGAGGTCGTCGACTGACAGCGACAGCGGATTGGTCGCCGCCACGTGCAGGGCGATGTTGCGGGCCAGTTCCTTCAGCTCGGCCTTGTCGCCCGCGCCTTCCACCGCCACCAGCACGCCGATGCGGCCCAGGTCGGGCGCGCCGGCAAGCGCGCCGTGCACGTAGCCGGCCACCGCGCCCTCGGCGACGCTGAAGCGCACCGAACGGCGCAGCATCATGTTCTCGCCGATCGTCGCGACGAGGCCGGTGACGAGGTCGGCCACGGACTGGCCGTCCGCCGCCTTGGCCGAACGCACGGCCGCGACGTCTCCGTCCACGCCCAGGGCGACCTTGGCGATCTGGCGGGCGGCCCCCTGGAAGCTGTCGTTGCGGGCAACGAAATCGGTCTCGGCGTTCAGCTCGATGGCCGCGCCGGTCCGGCCGTCGTCGCTGAGCGCGAGGGCGACGACGCCCTCGGCGGCGGCGCGGTCGGCCTTCTTGGCCGCCTTGGCCAGGCCCTTGACGCGCAGGTTGTCGGCGGCGGCGTCCATGTCGCCGTTCGCCTCCTGCAGGGCCTTCTTGCAGTCCATCATGCCCGCGCCGGTCATTTCGCGCAGGTCCTTCACCATGGAAGCCGTGATGTCGGCCATGGTCTTGCCTCCGATCAGATTGTGGTCACGTCGGGCGCCCGGGGGCGCCCGAAAACGGGTTCAGCTTTCGGCCGCGGCCTCGTCCGCCGGCGACTCGGCGGCCGCCTCAACGGCAGGCGCCTCAGCGGCCGGCGTTTCAACGGCAGGAGCTTCAGCGGCCGGCGGCTCAGCGGCCACCGCCTCGGGAGGCTCGCCGGAGAACTCGGCTTCGGACACTGCAGGTCCGACCTCGGGCTCTTCGGCCGGTGCGGCCGGTTGGGCGTCGCGACGGCGCAGCGAGGGCTCGACCGGCGCCAGCGACGCGCCGATATCGACGCCCATCGACACCTGGCCTTCGGTCAGGCCGTCGAGCACCGCATCGGCGATCAGGTCGCAGTAGAGCTGGATGGCGCGCGCGGCGTCGTCATTGCCCGGGATCGGATAGGTGATCCCCTGCGGGTCGCAGTTGGTGTCGAGAATCGCCACCACCGGGATGTTCAGCTTGCGCGCTTCCTGGATCGCGATGGCTTCCTTGTTGGTGTCGATCACGAACATCAGGTCGGGGATGCCGCCCATGTCCTTGATGCCGCCCAGCGACAGCTCCAGCTTGTCGCGCTCGCGGGTCAGCTGCAGCAGCTCCTTCTTGGTCCGGCCGCCGCCGTCGCCCCCGTCGATCACCGCCTCCAGCTCGCGCAGACGCGCGATCGACTGGGAGATGGTCCGCCAATTGGTGAGCGTGCCGCCCAGCCAGCGGTGGTTGACGTAGTACTGGGCGCTGCGCTTGGCCGCCGTGGCCACCGGCTCCGACGCCTGGCGCTTGGTGCCGACGAACAGCACCCGGCCGCCCGAGGCCGCCACTTCGCGGACCTTGACCAGGGCTTGGTGCAGCAGCGGCATGGTCTGCGACAGGTCGATGATGTGGATGTTCGACCGCGAGCCGAAGATGTAGCGCTCCATCTTCGGGTTCCAGCGGTGGGTCTGGTGGCCGAAGTGGGCGCCAGCTTCCAGCAGCTGTCGCATGGAGAATTCGGGAAGCGCCAAGATCAGGTCTCCTTCTTCCGGTGCGCCTCCGCAAGCCAAAACCCCTTTCGGGGCCCGGAACGGAAACGCGCGGGGATTTACCCGCGCGTCGCCGAACGCCTGCGTGTGTGATGGCGCGGACATAGGCGGAACGGCGGCAAAACGCAAGGCGAGGGAATGTGGCCGGTCCGGAGCGGTTTAGCCGAGCTAATAGCAATTTCCCTAAATCTCTATCGAACATATCGGAATAATAGCTAGGCTTCCCCCGTCCGCGACCAAGCGCTGACGAGGGGATTCCACATGCGTATTCAAGTCGGCCGCAAGCTCGGCCTGTTCGGCGGCGCCGCGGCCGCCACCCTGCTGATCGCCACCGGGGCCCTGGCCGCGCCGGATGCGGCGTCGGAGGCCGACCGCGACGCCCGGATCGCGCGGCTCGAAGCCGCGGTGGCGGCGTTGCAATCGGCGGCCCAGGACAATGCGGCGCTGCGCGCCCAGAACCAGGAACTGCAGGGCGAGGTCAGCGACCTGCAGGCGCAGGTCGCGGACCTGAAGAGCACCAGCAACCAGCAGACCGACGACATCCGCCACACCATCGCCGCCCAACCGACGGTCAGCCTTGCCGACGGCCGGCCCACTTTCTCGACCGCCGACGGCAACTTCACGGCCTCGCTGCGCGGCGTGCTGCAGTTCGACACCGCCTTCTACAGCCAGAACTCACCGGGCGTTGCGACCGGCGGCGGCGCAACGGATTTCCGCCGCGACGGCCCGGCGCTCGGCTCGTCCTCGAGCAACGTCGACCTGGCCCATGCCCGCGAGCTGAAGGACGGCGCCCTGTTCCGCCGCGCCCGGATCGGGGTCGACGGGTCGGTGCTGAAGACCTTCGACTACCGCCTGCTGTTCGACTTCGGCGGCTCGGGCACGGAGAACACCGGCCAGGTCTACGAGGCCTGGCTGCAGTATTCCGGCCTGCAACCGCTGAAGCTCCGGGTGGGGGCTTTCGCGCCGGCCATGGGCCTCGAGGACCAGGGCTCTACCAACGGCATGCCGTTCCTCGAGCGACCCGGTTCCTCCGATGTGGCGCGGGGCATCGCCGGCGGCGACACCCGCACAGCCATCGCGCTGTTCGGCAACGGCGCTCGCTGGTTCTTCTCGGCCGCCCTCACCGGCCGCACGATCAGCGCGATCAATTCCGGTGCGGTGCTGGCGATCAACAGCACCCCGAGCACGGCGGCGCTGGGCACGGCCCAGACCTTCGGAGACCAGCTGGGCTTCGTCGGGCGGGTCAACTACCTGCCGATCCGAACCCCCACGGACATCGTCCTCGTCGGCGCCCACGGCGCCAACGTCCTGCACACCGCCAACAACGCCGGCCCCGCGACGAACGGCGTGACCCCGCTGTCGACCTACGTCGTACGCCTGCGCGACACGCCCGAACTGCGCGTGGACGGCACGCAGTTCGTCGACACCGGCAACATCCCGGCTCGCCACGCCAGCACCTGGGGCCTGGAGTTCGCCGCCCAGCACAAGAACCTGTTCCTGCAGGCGGAGTACGAGAGCTTCAACGTCCAGCGCACGGACACGATCGCCTCGCCCAACTTCTCCGCCTGGTACGTCGAAGGGACCTGGCTGATCACCGGCGAACAGCGCAAGTACAATGCCGGCGCCGCGGCCTTCGACGCGCCGCCCGTCGCCCATCCCGTCAAGCTCACCGGCGGCGGCTGGGGCGCCTGGGAGCTGGCGCTGCGCTACTCCGACCTCGACCTGAACTACAACCAGGGCGCCCTGGGGACCGCGCCGTCGTCGTCCGCGATCCGCGGCGGGCGCCAGCAGATCTTCGCGGCCGGCATCAACTGGTACTTCAACCCGGTGATGCGGGTCATGCTGAACGTCGAGCGCGTGCACATCGACCGGCTGTCGCCCAACGCCACCAACTACCAGACGCCGGCGGGCGCGCAGATCGGCCAGGACTTCACCGCCGTGGCGATCCGCACCCAGGCGGCGTTCTAGACTAGTCCGCGATATTCCACCCTTCATCGCCGGGCTTGTCCCGGCGACCCATGAACACCCCGCCTGGACCGTTGTCATGGGTGGCCCGGACAAGCCGGGCCATGACGTGGATGGGAGGATCACGACGTCGGCCAGCGGCGCTTGGCGTTCAGCGCGTCCAGGCCGCCACGACATCGTCCGCGGCGGCCAGCAGGGCGAAGTTGGCCTCCAGGAGCCTTAGCGCGCCCTCATGCAGGTCACGCTCGTAGGCGGCGCAGGCGTCGCGGACCAGGATCACGTGGTAGTCGCGGTGGAAGGCGTCGCGCACCGTGCAGTCGACGCAGCAGTCGGTGGTGAGGCCGCAGACGACGAGGGTGTCGACGCCCTTGGCGCGCAGCTCCTCGTCCAGGTCCGTCTCGTGGAACCCGCTGTAGCGCAGCTTGGCGATCACCGTCTCGTCGATGCGGGGGTGCGGACCGATGAAGGCCGTGCCGATGGTGCCGGCGCGGCAGACCTCGAAGGCGGTCGCCGGATCTCCGCCGCGGCGGCGCGTCCATTCCTTCCAGGCCGGCGGATCGTCCGCCGGGCTGGTGCTGATGCCCAGAAACACCACAGGCACGTCCGCGGCGCGCGCCGCCTCCGCCAGCCGCTCGGCCGCCGCCAGCGCCGCCGGCACGTCGCTGAGGTCGGCGCCGAGGCGCGCCATGGCGCCGTCCGAGGCGGCGAAGTCGACCTGCATGTCCACCACCAGCAGGGCGGTGCGTCCGGGCGCGATCCATTCGGCCAAGCCGCTCACGTCGCCGCCCTCAGGCCCGGCAGGATGCCGCCGAACATCTCCAGCCCGGACTGGTAGTCGGGGAAGACCAGCATCAGGCCGTCGAGCTCGCAG
>Ga0105240_10001715_pt1 | contig 36990 bp, 26 predicted proteins | sample KBSC54metaG_FD_80426 | JGI IMG/M metagenome (GOLD analysis project Ga0105240, IMG submission 80426) | Corn rhizosphere microbial communities from Kellogg Biological Station, Michigan, USA - KBS C5-4 metaG | ecosystem: Host-associated > Plants > Roots > Rhizosphere > Soil | place: Michigan, USA... | reverse complement strand
TGAACAGGTTCTAATTTCAATCGCTGAAGCAAATCTACAACACCTCCCCTACTCTTTCCAAATTTAACTATATCCCAATCGACATCTTTAATTGCCCGATCAGTCAATTTTTTCTGAGAGTATTTCTTTAGTATGCCCTAAAGACCTATACTGCGTCGGAGACAATCCATTCATTTTCGTAAACACTCTCGTAAAGCTGCTCAGCGTCTTATACCCACACTCCATCCCGATGAGCTTCACGGACTCATCCGTCTCCCTCAACATAGTCCGCGCCTTCTCCATCCGCAGCTGCGTAATAAAAGCATGAACCGAAGCACCAAATAATTGATTAAACCCTTCCTGCAGCTTTGTCCGATTAAATCCAAACTCTTTACAAACAAATGCGATGGGAATATCCTTCGTGAAGCTGTCTTCAATATAATGACGGATCTCTTGCAGCGTGGCAACGTCTCTGCGTTTGGTGATCATATAACAAACAGGTTTAACGGTCAGACCGTCCTTAAGAAAGGACTAATAATAAATACCTCTAACAGGAAAAAGCAGGCTATTGATCAGAGCACTAAGGGGAGGGTGTGCTGTCGTCTTATTTCGAAAATACAATAGTAAATATCAGTAATAATTATGCAGTAACAATGCAGTCATGATATTTAACTAATACATAAACTAAATTATCCCAAATATATCCTTTAGGGCTCTCCTCGCCGCGTGATACCCACACATCCCATGCACACCACCTCCGGGCGGAGTGGCCGCACTACATATATATATACCTTTCTCAGAGGTCCTGTAAGGAGATGACCGCAATGCCGGCCGGGTAAACAGCTGTCTTATATCTATGGCCCCTCCATTGATATCCCCGCCTATATAATTTGCATTATAAGACTCCAATTGCGCCGTATCCATCATATGCCTGGCAAGTATCCGCTCGCGAAAACCAGGAGCAAATCGTTCGATCTGCCCTTCTATAGCCGCCGTCATATCATTTCGGGAGCCATTTGGTACATGACAATAAGCCCACGCTGTATGCTTATCTACCGGCGCCCGCGATGGATCGAAAATGCTCTGCTGCGCCAATAAAACAAACGGCTTCTCAGGATGTCTGCCCTCCCAGGTCATCTGCTCAGAAGCTACGATCTCTTCCAATGTCCCCCCTATATGCACAGTCCCGGACAACGCACACGCGCTCGGGACAAAAGGTATCGGCCCCTCCAACGCCCAATCGATCTTAAAAACACCCATTCCATATCTATATCTCTCTAATTGCGTTTGATACAATGAACTCCACCGGTGACCACCCAACCGCAACAACTGCCGCGGCGTAAGATCCAGCAATAAAGCCCTGGAAGAAGGCAAATCCCGCAGTGATCGAACCTCAAATCCGGTCTGTATCACTCCTCCCAAAGACGTAAAATACGAACCCAAAGCCCGCGCCAGTGACGCCGTTCCACCGCGAGGCAACGGCCATCCCTTAAGATGCCCCGTTATCATCAGCACCAGTGCAATAGCGGAGGTGGCCGTCTTCGTCAACGGCAACATCGAATGCGCCGCCATACCGCCCCATAAACCCCGTGCAGCAGTAGTCCGGAAACCCCTGGCGGTCCATACCGCAGACGGCAACGCCTTCAGCCCGAATGTAGCCATCAACAGCGGATGCTCAGGAAAATGCAGCGGTCCCAATACATCGGGAGCTATCAAAGGCCAATCACGGACCAACGGCTCCATCAACACCCGGTAAGCCCGTTCATCCACACCTAACAATCCCGCCGTCTCCAACACAGCACCCCTCAACACAGCCGCCGTTCCATCATCAAAAGGATGCGCAGCCGCTATAGAAGGATAGATATATTCCAATCCATGCTGCTCCAACGGAAGCCCGCTAAAAAAAGGAGACGCAGCAGCCATAGGATGTATGGCCGAGCAAACATCGTGGACAAAACCAGGCAACGTCAGCTCCGCACTGCGCATCCCTCCTCCAATCTCCGCCTTTGCCTCCACCAGCAATACGGAAAGCCCGCGCTGTTGCAGGGTAATGGCCGCTGCCAATCCGTTTGGACCGGCACCAACGACTACAGCATCATAATCCGTTCTATCCATTCGATAAATTTACGACCTTTTAACTTGTACCAGGTACAGTCCTCCGATCACCAGCGCCATACCGGCAACCGTATAAAGACCAATAGGCTCCTTCATCACAGCATTAGCAATGAGAAACCCCGACACAGGACAAAGAAAAAGCCAGAAGGAAGCCCTGGCGGCATTATCCTTCAGAAGATAAAGCCACAGCTGCACGGCGACGATGGACACCGGTATGGCCAGCCAAAGCACAGCCCCTATAGTTCGCCAGTCCCAGGCATTCCGGGAGGCATCATAGGTAACAGCAGCAAAAGGCAGCAGAAAAATACCGCCCAGCAAGGTCTGCCATCCATTGATAGCCATGATGGACAAATTATTCCAGGAACAACGGGAAAAATAAAGGACACCTCCGGAATAAGCCAGCATGCTTACCAAAAGGATCAGCAGCCCGCCGGGAGTAGCCGAGCTGTTCTGCAACAATGGCCAGGCGGCCAATACCACGCCCAAACTACACAGCAAAAGACTCAAAACAACAAACCCCTTCAAAGGCTGCCTGAAAAACAACGCCGAGATCAAATTGATGAACACAGGGTTCGTAGCCACAGCCAACGAACCCAGACCGGGAGACACATGCTGCATGGCAACGACATAAAGCCCCAGATAAACCGAAATGTTCAGCAAACCATAGATAGCCAGCTGCCTCCATTCCTTACCCTGCGGCAACCTGCTGCGCAATATCACATGCGCGATCACCAGCATCAACACACCTGCCAGAAAGAACCGGGTGATACAGATCACCAGCGGCTGCGCCGCAACCAGACCCAGTTTGGTGGCCGTAGAAGCCGAAGACCATAAAACTGCAAAAACCAATCCTGCAATAAATAACCAGACTTTTTTCATATCCGGGGCAAGTATACCCATCCATCACCAAAATCCCAAAAAATTACTTAAATTCAATATATGAAAAACGTACATATCTACACCACCTACCTATTAACGCTGCTCGCTCTCTGCAGCCTGCCTACTCATACAAAAGCCCAGGACAACAAGCAATCCACAAAAGAAGCCGCCATAAAGAACATGGTGGACTCTCAAAACTATGTCTTTGTCGCCCAAACGGCACTACCCATGAGCGGAAGGACCCGGCAACTCACCTCGGACTATGACCTGCAGGTCTCCAAAACCTCCATCATCAGCTATCTCCCTTATTTTGGACGGGCCTACCAGGCCCCGCTGGACCCTACCAAAAACAGCCTTGATTTCACTTCGAAAGATTTTGATTACGCCGCAACACCCGGTAAAAAAAGCGGCTGGAGAGTCACGATAAAGCCAAAGGACAACAGAGATGTCCAGCAGATGACCCTCAACATCTCGTCCAGCGGTTATGGCATCCTTCAGGTCACCAGCACCAACAGGCAACCTATCTCATTTAACGGATATATAAAAGCGCCCAGAAAGAAAAAGGCTTAACGTGTTTGATAGCTGCCGAATACCTTCACCAGCCTGTCGGGATAGTCAGAGATAATACCATCCACACCCAATGCGGCCATGGTCTTCATATCCGCCTCCGTGTTCACCGTCCATGGCAGGACAGCCACTTTACGGTCATGCGCCTCCTTCACCAGGTCCGCATTCACCAGGAGATAATAGGGACTATAAATAGAGGGCGTAAACCCCAGGCGATCGATATTCGCAACAAACCCATCCTTGTTCTCTACCAGGAGAGCTGTCGCCACAGCCGGATCGGTCCTATGCAGCACCTGCAACGTACGTGGATCGAAAGACTGAATGGTCACCCTGGCAACGATCCCCTTCAATCGAACCACCTCCATCACCAGCGCCATAAATCGCTCAGGCTTCGGATGATACAGGTCATCCCCTTCCGGCGACGACTTCGTCTCCATATTGTAATACACAGGCTTCAGATGATGCACCTTCACATAAGCCTCTACACTATCGATGAGATCCGCCAGCAAAGGCTTATAAGTCCTGACACTTGCCTGTTCAGGAAATTTCGGATGAGGCTTCACCCCCTCCTGGAATCGCCGGATACTATCGTAGGTCATTTTGTACAATGCATACTGTTTCTCTTCGCTCTTGCCGATGGCCGATCCATCCGGCTTTAGCATAATATCCGAAGACATAAAGACATCATGGGAAACGACTACCTTACCATCTGCGGAAATAACACAGTCCAGCTCCAGGGTGCGGGCGCCCAATGCAACCCCATGCAGCATGGCCGGGATAGAGTTCTCCGGCATCAATCCTCTCCCTCCCCTATGCGCCTGGAGATCCAGCTGCGGCACTTGAGCAACAGCTATAAAAGGCAAAAAGAGTAATACAAGGTGATAATACTTCATCCCGCAAATTCTGAAAAAAACCGACAGCCAGCTATTACATCCCTGTTAACTAATAATTTTTTATCTTTTTCTTGCAATCGGTTGCAGTTTGCTAAAATCCTCTTACCTTTAGCTTACTAACAGCCAAGGGCCATTCAAATTGCCATGATGAAAATTCTTAGTCCCGGAGCCTTATCGCCGGACGCTCAATGGTTGCAGCAATTGCAATGCAATGATACAGAAGGGCTTTCCCTCCTGATGGGTAAGTATTACCGGGACCTTTACCACTACGCCTCAAAATTCACCAGGGACGACGGATTAGCACGGGATTGCATACAGGAAGTGTTTATCAACCTCTGGGAAAGAAGAAAAACAGCCACAGCCATCCTTTCCCCCCGCCATTATCTCCTCCGGGCCGTAAAGAACAAGGTCTTGAAAGCCCTGTACAAAAAAGACCAGGTACCTTTCGATCTGCCCGACGAATACGACTTTTTCCAGGAATTCGACATCGAACAGATCATCATCGAAAAACAGCTCTCGGAAGAAAAAGTCCAAAAGCTCAAACTAGCCCTTTCCACCCTATCAAAAAGACAACACGAGGTCATCTATCTGAAATTCTATCAGCACCTCGACCACGGACAGATAGCCGAACAAATGGACATCAGCCGCCAATCCGTTTACAATCTGCTGCACGAATCACTGCAGAAACTCCGCAGTGTATGGGCTACCCCCTCCTCTCTCCCGGAACGAACCTGAGGTTCGTTGTCCTAAGGACAGACATTAAATTCGAAAAAAAATATTTTTCTTTTTCCCAGTAGATCCGCTTCATCTCCGGAACATATAAGTATGAGAGACTACCAGACCTATACTTTGACGGATCTTATGCTGGACGAAGACTTTATCCGGTGGGTACAGGAACAACTGCCTGCCGACCAGGCCTTCTGGGAAAAATGGCTCCGTACTTACCCCGAAAAGAGATCGCTGGTCATGGAAGCCCGCCGGGTACTCGAAGCCGTCAGCATCCGTCAAAAATATATTCCTGCAGAAGAAGTTCAACAAGAAACAGCACGCTTATTAAAAGCCATCGGCGCCGCGCCGGTGAGGCACCTCACTCCATCCATAACCAGGCCTTTCCTAAGACGGTTGTGGCCCGCCGCAGCCGTCATTATTTTAGGATTGACCACCTGGCTGTTCTTCAAAAGGCCCCCGCTTAAAACGGTAGACACACCGGCCTATGCCGAACAAATAAGCTCCCGTCACCTCATCGAACGGATCAACCACGGTGATAGACCAGATACCGCCTATCTCTCCGATGGCAGCTGGATCAGGATCGCACCCAACAGCCGCATCGCTTATTCCAGTGGTTTCGATACAGCCGCCATACGGGAAGTCTATCTTTCAGGCGAAGCATTCTTCCAGGTAGCAAAAAGCCCTCATCACCCATTCCACGTTATCACAGGTGAAGTCACCACCGTTGTACTGGGTACCAGCTTCTGCATCCGCTCATTTGAAAAAGATACTACCATCCAGGTGACGGTAAGATCAGGTAAGGTCAGCGTCAGCGGTATCATACTGACCCCCAACCAACGCCTGGTCTATAAAAAGGCCGCCCAAATCTACCAGCGCACATTACTGGATCATCCTGCCATAGTCGCACCCGCGATCACGGATGAGAACATGATCTATGAAGACACACCGGTAGAACAGGTATTCGCACAGCTGAGCAAGATCTACGGCGTCTCCATCGTATATGATAATGACCTCCTGCGTAAATGTACAGTGACGGCCGATCTGAAAGGCGAGACCTTTTATCACAAGCTGGATCTTATCTGCCGGGCCATCAGCGCAGAATATGAAGTGATAGACGGACAGGTGATCATCCAGTCCGGAGGATGTCAATAAAAATAGGTTCACTACTTTTTCAAATCATAAAACCTCAATACACATGAGCTAACCCACTAATAATATACCCCCAAAAGAAAAAAAAATGGCCGGCATTGTTCCAGCAATACCGACCTGCGTTTTGATCAAACTCGATTGCATCAACCAAAACATCACGAATTTATGAAAAAAGAACTCGTTAACCATCTAATCTATGGGTTTATGAGAATCGGATTGCTTCCGTTACTATTTATAACTTGCTTAGCCGGAGTGATTTATGCCAGTCCAACCAACGGTCAGGAAGTACTGGATAAAAAGATCAGCCTCCAGGCCCAACAGGAGGAAATGAAGACCATACTCACCGCCATCAGCAAAGCTGCCGGTGTGAAGTTCGTTTACAGCGCCCAAAAGATACCCTCCCGCAAAAGAATGACCGTCTCCGCCAATAACCAACGGCTGGCAGAAGTGCTGGACGGCCTGTTGTCTCCCCTGAACATCCTTTATCATGTATCGGGTCTCCAGGTCGTGCTGATGCAAAAAGGCGACGATGAGAACACCCGGTACCTCTTCGACCAGGAAGATTACAAAAGCAGCCTGGACGCCCCCACCCTGGAAAGATCCATAACGGGGAAGGTCACCAATGAGAGTGGCGATCCCCTGGCAGGCGTCTCGGTCGTGGTAAAAGGCACCGCCAAAGGGACCTCCACCAACAGCAATGGCATCTTCAGCATCAACGTGGACCCCGGAGACGTGCTGGAATTCTCCATGGTGGGATACAAGGTATATTCCATCAAAGTAGGCGATCAAAAAAGTCTTACCATACAGCTGCAGGCTGGCAATCTCAGCCTGAGTGAGATCGTCGTCGTGGGCTACGGTACCCAAAAACGCAGCACACTCACGGGCGCCGTTGCCTCTGTCAGCAGCAAGACCCTGAACGAACTGCCCGTCGCCAGCATCGATCAGGCCCTCCAGGGCAGGGTATCCGGTCTGAGCGTCACCAACAACGGCTCACCCGGCACCTCTCCCATCGTAGCCATCCGCGGTATCAGCTCCATTAACTACGCCACGGACCCCCTGTACGTCATCGATGGGTTTCCCACAGGCAATCTCGCCAACTTCGATGGCAAAGATGTAGAGTCCGTAGAAGTATTGAAGGACGCCAGCGCGGCAGCCATCTATGGTTCCAGGGCTACCAACGGCGTTATCATCATCACCACCAAAAAAGGACGCCGCGACAGCCGTATGCAGGTAAGCCTCGATTCTTATGTAGGTATTCAAAGCCCGGCAAAAAAAATATCCCTGCTGAATACGAAGCAGTACCTGCAATACGAGCGCGCCCTCAACGGTGCAGCCGGTATCGCCATACCCCCTGCCCTGACACAAGCCAACATGGACAAGCCGATCTACCCGGGCGCTACACAGACCTTCGCCCAGACCAATACAGATTGGCAGGACGAATACTTTGTCCGCAATGCACTGATCACCCAGCACAACCTTGCCCTCAGCGGTGGCAACGCATCCTCCCGGTTCTATACTTCCGCGGGATATTTCAAACAGGACGGCATCGCACAAGCTCTCAGCTACGAACGGGGCAACTATCGCATCAATTCAGAGCATAATGCCGGAAAGCTTGTCACCTTTGGTGAAAACCTCCTGGTCTCTTATGGCAACCAGCATTTCGAAGGCACCGGCGGCAACAGGTCACCACTGACCAACGTGGTAAGGATGCAGCCCTACCTTCCCGATCGCGACCCAACAAATAAACTGGGCGGATTTAAAGGGCCCCAGAACAGCTACGACGGCGCAGACCCCACCAATCCTGTGGAGCAGGCCCTCGTACCTTACAATACTATACACACCTTAAAGACCCTGGGAACAGCCTATGCAGAAGTCGCCTTCGCACCCTGGCTGAAATTCCGCTCCACTTTCGGTGTCGACTATACCAACGCTTTTCAGCAACAATACATCCCTATCTATAATGATGGAGGAACACTCAACTCGAGCTCTGCCAGCATCAAAAATCAACGGCAGGTCTACACTACCCTGCTCTTCACCCAGGCACTGACTTTCGACAAGACTTTCGGCAGCCATCATATCAATGCCGTGGGCGTATTCGAACGGCAGGGCCAGAAATATACGCTTGAGACTGCCTCGGGCAACCAGAGTACCAACGAAGTGCAAACACTCAACGGGGCCACCAACATTTCTGCCAGCAGCCGCTTTGAAGAGAACCTCATCATTTCCTACGTCGGCCGCCTAACCTATGATTATGCCGGCAAATACCTGTTAAGCGCCAGTATCCGCCGCGATGGACTCTCCGTCTGGGCTCCCGGTCACAAATGGGAGAACTTCCCTTCCGCCTCCGTAGGCTGGAAGATCGACCAGGAATCCTTTATGAGCACGGTAAAAGCAGTATCTGAATTGAAGCTGCGCGCCGGATACGGCCTCACAGGTTTAAATGCTGCATTGGGTCCTATAGGCGCCGATGGCTCCTCCCTCGGTAACTATCCGTGGGAAGTCCCTGTCCAGGCCAACCAGGCACTTTATCCCTTTGGCAATAACCTCGTCACTGGGTCTGCCTCTTTTTACAACCAGCTCCCCAACCCGCTGATCCACTGGGAAACGACCAAACAGCTGAACTTCGGACTGGACCTGGGTCTGTTCAACAACACAGTTACACTGACGGCCGAATACTTCCGGAGAAAAACGGACAATCTGATCCTCAATATCCCTACTCCTCCCAGCTTCGGTTTTGTCGGCAAAGGCGTCAACGCCAATTCGGCAACCATGCAGAACAAGGGATTCGAGTTCCAGGCAGGCTATCATCAACGGCAGGGAGAATTCAAGTGGGACCTGACAGGCATGGTAAGCATCATACGTAACAAGATCCTGAAGCTCAATACACCCAATGCTTCCATCGTAGCAGGCGGCGATGCAGACTTTGGCGGCGGCGGCCCCATCACCTACACGGTCGCAGGGCAGCCTGTTCAATCCTTCTATGGATGGGTGACGGACGGCATCTTCCAGAACAATGCCGAAGTAGCCAAGGGTCCCATACAATCGGCAGGAACCGACCCGGCCAAATCCACCGCACCCGGCGACATCCGTTTCAAGGACCTCAACGGCAGCGGCAAGATCACGGACTCCGACAGGACCTTCCTGGGAAGCTACCTGCCCAAGTTCACCTACTCCCTGAACTATTCCGCCAACTACAGGAACTTCGACCTCACCATCTTTCTTCAGGGCGTACAGGGCAACAAAGTGTTCAATGCGGAAAGGATCATCGTGGAAGGGATGGCACGCTTGTTCAATTCCGGCACCAACGTGCTGAGAGCCTGGACACCCTCGAATACCCATACGGATATTCCCAGGGCCATCAGCGGCGACCCCAACCAGAATGTACGTCCTTCCAACCGGTGGATAGAAGACGGCAGCTATCTGCGATTGAAAAATCTCATGCTCGGCTATACCATCCCGGCACGAACCCTCCAATCGCTGACCAAGGGAGCTATCAGCCGCTTCAGGGTCTACGTGTCATCCCAGAACCTGGCGACCATTACAAAATACAAAGGCTGGGATCCGGAAGTAGGTACCCGACGCACTTCGCTAACCAATGGTATCGATTATGGACAATACCCATCCGCCAGGTCTTACCAGGTAGGGGTACAGGTTGGTTTTTAATCTACACTTAAAACTGTTGAATATGCTGATCAATAAAAAATATATACTAACGATACTTACAGGAACCATCGCAATGACGATCATCATCGTCTCCTGCAGCAAGGACCTCGATAAAAAAGATCCCAATGGCGAAAATGCCAACACCTACTTTAACACCAGCGCACAGATACTCAATGCCACCAATGCCATCTATTCCACTTTTCACAGCGTTCCGCTGGTGGCCAGAGAATGGTTCTTTGTTCACGATCTGCGCAGCGACGAAGTAAGTGCCGGCGGCGGCCAGCTGGAAGTACCCAGAGCGCAAATGATCAATGGCAACACAGACCCTTCCAATTCCGTCATGAACTCGCTGTGGAATGGCCTGTACACCATGATCCACCGCGCCAATACGGTCATCGGCAACGCCGCCAACGCTACGGACAACGCAGCCCTGACAGCCCGCAACGTGGGCGAGGCCAAGTTCCTCCGCGCCTGGGCATACAACGAGCTGGTGACCATGTGGGGTCCCGTCCCGCTCTATAAGGCGGTAGTAAAAACCCAGGAAGATTTCCAGCCCCGGGCAAAAGAATCAGACGTGTACGCCCAGATCATACAGGATCTCAAGGACGCCGTCTCAGCCCTGCCGGAAAAATCCGGGTATGACGCCAGCAACAAGGGACGTGTCACCAAATCCGCCGCCAACGCCATCCTTGGACGGGTCTATATGCAAACAGGCGACTATGCCAGCGCCAAGGCAGCCTTCCTGGCAATTCCCACTTCTGGTCCCGACGGTTATCACCTAATGAACCGCTACCTGGACAACTTCGAGGAAGAGACGGAATTCAATGACGAATCCATCTGGGAAGCTGTCTTCTTCGACAAAGGCGACAACAACTTCAACTGGGGCGGTAATTCCGTAGGCGACGGCCCCGCCGCCGACCAGAGCACGGTACGCAACCAGGAATATTGCCCGGTCGCCTGGCGCAACCTCATCCCTTCCAACAAATATCTCAACGAATTCGAGAACACTGCCAACGGCGCCGCCAAGACGGACCCCCGCTTCAAATATTCCGTCTACTCGACAGGCGACGTTTTCAATAATGGCGCCTCCACGCTCACCGACGCGATGCAGAACGGCAACAAATCCGTTCTCCGTGGTGATTCGGTAAAACTCAGCTGGCGCAAAGGGATGCTCATGTACAAGGAGAATGTCAGCTTCCACCCCGGCGGTAACAACCAACGCCTGATCCGCTATTCTGAGATATTGCTGAACCTGGCGGAATGCGAGAACGAGCTGGGCAGCGCTCCTTCCGTAGTACAGGGATATCTCAACCAGGTAAGGGACAGGGCCGACGTCGCCATGCCGCACTATCCCACCGCACAGTTCCCGGCCTCTACCAAGGACGAGCTGACAAAAGCCATCATGCATGAGAGAATGGTGGAGCTGGGTGACGAAGAGGTCCGCAACATCGACATCATCCGCTGGAGGAAAAAAGGCTACTTCACCACGGACCCCCTCTCTTATTTCCGGCCAAACAGGGATGAGCTGCTGCCCATTCCACAAGCCGAAATAGACAATAACCCCAAATTGGCATCGGGTGGTACCAGTGCACAAAATCCGGGATATTAACCTAAGGTTTCTCAGGCTCCTGCCGGCGCTCATGCTGGCAGGAGCTTTCTTTTTACAACATTTTACTATTTTTCGTATCTTTTCGTCCACCAAAACAATTTATATGTACAAGCTAACCTTTGCTGCGCTGACAGTCGCCGTCGTATGCTTCTCCACTCCCTCCTATGCACAGAACGACTCCGACATGAAAGCCATGATGGCATACGCTACTCCGGGAGATATCCATAAGATGATGGCAAAATCCGTAGGTACATGGTCCGCTGCTATTACCATGTGGATGCAGCCCAATGCCGCGCCCATGAATTCCACAGGAGAAATGAAAAATGAAATGATCCTGGGCGGCCGCTATCTGAAAGGCACCAATACAGGCAACTTCATGGGCCAGCCCTTCGAAGGCATCAGCACCACAGCTTACGACAACGCAAAAAAGATCTTCTTAAACAACTGGATCGACAACATGGGAACAGGTATGATGAACCTCACAGGCACGTGGGATGCATCTACCAACAGCATCAACTTCTCCGGTATCATGGTCGATCCGGCTTCAGGAAAAGATATCCCGATACGTGAAACGCTCAAATTTGACGACGACAACCACCAGACGCTGGACATGTACGCCAACATGGGTGGCCAGGAATTCAAAACAATGGAGATAAAATTTACAAGGAAATAAACATCATTTCGTTTCAATCGTCAACGATGCAGGCTGCAAGCCCTTCGATGTGGCCTGCACATCTTCCCACCACATCCGCTGAGGAACATTCCCTCCCAATATCACCGGCTCGCCGATCATAGGCGTAGCCATCGCAAGCCCCGCCTTCTTTGCCGCCGCCACAGCCCTGCGCACAGGCTCATCCCATGGATGCAGGGACAACGTAAACTTCCCCCAATGCACCGGCAACAGCAGCTTCGCACCCAGATCACCGGCCGCCGCCACGGTCTCTTCAGGCAGCATATGAATATCGGGCCAATATTTGCCATATTGCCCACACTCCAGGATAGCTATGTCAAAAGGCCCAAATTGCTCCCCGATAGCCTTGAAATGCGGCCCATACCCCGAATCACCGCCCAGAAAAAAAGAATACCCCCCGGTCTTCAGCACAAACGAAGACCATAAGGTCAGCCCATTGCCCATGCCTCTACCGGAAAAATGGCGTGCGGTGGTCGCCGTTAGCATACCTCCCTCCACAGCGACCTCTTCGCCCCAATCCAATTCCGTAATCCGCTCTACCCCGATACCCCAAAATTCCAGATGCGCCCCCACTCCCAACGAAGTAAAAAAATGCCGGGCCTTTGTCGCCAGCTGTTTTATCACCGCGTAATCGAGATGGTCATAATGATCATGTGTTATTACCACCATGTCTATCTCCGGCAGGTCATTCACCCCGTATACATTCGCTCCCCGGAAAGCCCTGGCAAAAAAGGGTACGGGCGAGGCATGGCCGCTGAATACAGGGTCCACAAGGATAGTCTTCCCACCCGCCTTTATCAGATAAGAGGAATGTCCAAACCATACCACCACAGGCGCTCCATCCGGTAAATGCCGCAGATCCGTCCTGACGGAAGGTAACACCGCCGGCGGCACCGTATTCTTTGGCTTGTTCATAAATTGCCACAACACCTTAAAAAAAGATGCCCCTCCCCGTAATAGTCCGGCAAGCATCTCATTCTGAAATTTTCCATCCGCAAAATGCGGGCTCAGCTTTATCCTTTCCAATCGCTGTCCTGAAGGAATCTTCCCCAGAACTGGTAATAATTCCATGACTTTAAATTATCATTAAGTTAATATAGCCCCTACATTTAATTCTTTTCTTTGTTCACCACCTCTGTAAGTATTTCCATCTAAAAACAAAATAATAAATATGCGTGTATTTCTACCCAAACGCTTTGCATGCCGCGTTCCAATCTTTCTCATCCTGACCGCCCTGTTCCTGGCCCCAGCCACCCAGGCACAGATGCGCATCACTGAATATCTCTATTCGGGTGCTAATGGAGAATTCGTCGAATTCACCAACGTAGGCAGCACTCCCATTGACATGACGGGATGGAGCTTCGACGACATAGACGAACATGTGGGCGTACACGATCTCTCCGGTTTTGGTGTTGTACAGCCGGGAGAATCCGTCATTGCTACGGAGATCAGCCCCGTCAGCACCTTCCGCGCCGCATGGAACCTCTGCTCCGGCATCAAGATCGTCGGGGGATACACGAATGATAATCTGGGTCGTGCCGACGAGATCAATCTCTACGACAAACTTGGCAACCTCATCGACCGCCTGACCTATGACGACCAAACCAACAGCGGCCCCAGGGCCAATGGCAAAAGCGCCTGGGTAAGCGCAGCCGGACTGGGAGCCAACCAGCCCACCAAATGGACCCTCTCCGCCGTAGGTGATGCAGAAGCATCCTTTACCTCCACCGGCGGCGACATCGGCAGCCCCGGAAAAAGCACCCGCGCTACCGTAGCCTTCAACCCCTGCGTAGTGATCAACGGCGCCCCCACCATCGTCATCAATACCGCCACCACCACCAACTTCATCGATGCCGGCACAAACACCGCCACCAGCCCCTTCGCCGTCAGCGGCGTGATAGCCGACTCCACAGACCCTGCTCAGTTCAAGGGCATCGACTTTACCATCGGCGACGATCAAACCCCTGTAGATAGCCTCACCGTAACGGTTTCCAGCGACAATATTACCGTAGCCGCCCCCAGCCTCACAGGTAGCGGCGCCACCCGGAACTTAAGGATAACGCCTGATGCAGTAGGCTATGCCAACATCACCGTAACGGTGAGCGATGGCGCCAACCACACGGACTTTCTGCTGACCTATGCTGCCTCGGCCAATTCATTTACACCACAGGACACCCGCTGGCCAACAGGCATCTCCGACGCATCCGACGCCATCGCACTGGACGATCACGCGTACGCGACAGGCGACGACGAACAGGACGTGCTCAACGTGTATTCCCGCGATTCCTCCGGTCTGCCCCTGGTCTCCTTCAACTACGCCACCCTCCTCAACTTACCGGACCTCAGCAAACCGGAAGTAGACGTGGAAGCAGCTACCCCAAGCCCCCTCAACACAAACAAGGCATACTGGCTCGGCTCCATGAGCAACGGTAAAGCGCCTTTCGATAACAAACCCAATCGCGACAGGATCTTTGCCACCACCATCTCCGGCGCCGGCGTCGCCACCACCTTCAATGTCACCGGCTACGCCAGCCTCAGGTCTGCCATCCTCGCCTGGGGAGACACCCACGGCTATAACTTCTCAGCCAGCGCTGCCGCCGGCGTGGACTCCAAAACACCCGCGGGCTTCTCCGCCGAAGGCATGGTATTCGGTCCCGACAGCACCACCCTGTACATCGGTCTGCGGGCGCCCCTGGTCCCCACAACCAATCGCACCAAGGCTGTCATCGCACCCATCATCAACTTCGAAACCTGGTTCAGGGACAGCAGCGCAACAAGCACTCCCTCCTTCGGCGACCCCATCGAGCTCGACCTGGGCGGCAGAGGCATCAGAGACCTGATCAGGATGCCCAACGGTACCTATATCATTCTGGCCGGCAGCCCCGGAGCGACACTCATGGGCGCGATCTATAAATGGACAGGTAAAGCCACCGACGCCCCCATCCGCGTCATCAGCCCCTCCACGGATACCCTGAACATAGAAGGCGTCATACCGGTGAACATCAACGGCCAGCTCTCCCTGTCCGACCTGCAGGTCATCACCGATAAAGGCGGCGACGTGCTCTACAACGATGGCGTCGAAGCCAAAGACCTGGGAGCCGGCATCTTCAAAAAGTTCAGACTGGACAACCTGCACTCCCTGAACCTTGGTATGCCCCAGCTCCCAGTCATAACCATCACCAATCCGCTGAACGGAGCCTCCTTCCCAGCCGGACACCCGGTCACCGTACAAGCCCAGGCATCGGTTAACGACGGTCACATCGTAATAGTGGAATTCTTTAACGCAGGCGTCAAATTCGCCGAAGACACGGTCGCCCCCTACGAGATCACCGCCTCGGACGTTGAACCGGGCAACTACTCAGTCACCGCCAGGGCTACGGATGATAAAGGCGATACCGCCATCTCCGACACCATACACGTGACCATCACGGGCTGCACCGGCGCGGGCTCCATCTCCGGAGAAGGCTACACGAACATATCCGGCTCACAGGTGGCCGATCTCACCAACAACCCGGCCTATCCCAATAACCCTTCGGTACACGCCACGCTCAACAGCCTGGAATACGGTCCCAACCTGGGCGACAACTACGGCGCAAGACTGAGAGGTTACATCTGCGCTCCACAATCCGGCGACTATATATTCTATATCTCCGGCGACGACCAGGCCGGCCTCTGGCTCAGCACAGACGACAGCCCAGCCAATAAAACACTCATCGCCTATACAGCCACCTGGACAGGCTTCCGTGAATACGGTAAGTTCTCCAGCCAACACTCCACAGCCATCCACCTGCTGAAAGGCGCCAGGTACTACGTCGAGACCCTGCATAAAGAAAACCTCGGCGCTGATCACCTCTCCGTAGCCTGGAGACTACCCGACGGCACATTCCAGGCCCCGATACCCGGCAGCGTACTATCGCCCTATACAGACTCGACGACACAAACCAGCCAATCCTTCGCCCAGGCCATAAGCGCCCAGGCACTCAGCCGGAATAACAACGACTGTGACACCCTCGGATTCTCGGTGAAAGTAGCTCCCAACCCATCCCACGGCGCCTTCACCCTGCTCATCCACAGCACTTCCAGCGAAACCTTAACTATCCGGATAACCGACATTTCCGGAAGAATAGTGGAAACCCGGATCCAGGTCGCCCCCAACGGCGCCATCCAGGTAGGCGGCAGCCTCCTCCCGGGCATCTACTTTGCTGAGGTCACACAAGGCAACTCAAAAGAAAGGATCAAACTGCTGAAACAATAAACACAGGTTCTATTGACACGAAAAAACCGGCCAAATGGCCGGTTTTTTTCTTTCTTTTAACACTACTTTTATTAAACAATCCTAACCCCCATCCGTAATGCATACGTATACAAAAGCCTTCTCCTATGTCCACCCCTCAGAAACAAAAAGAGCACCGCCTCAACATCCGCCTGTCCGAACAGGAGTGGAAAAAAATACAACACCATGCATCCAACACCACCTGCCGCAACATCAGCGACTACTGCCGCAAAGTATTATTGGACAAGCCCGTAAAAGTTTTCTATCGTAACCAGTCTTTCGATGACTTCCAGGAAGAGCTCGTACCCCTCCTGCCAGTGCTAAACAAGCATGCAGAGAACTTCGATCACCTGATAAGATCACCTCAACTGGCAACCTCCCTCCCGGTGCTCATAACCCTGCACAAGGAATTCATGGACACGGCAGGCCATATAAAAGAGCTCCTCATAAAAATCGCAGACACATGCGCCCTGACATAAATCACAGTCAAAGTATCGCCAAATCATTGCGATACAACGAAGAAAAGGTCGAAGCAAAACAGGCCGAATGCATCCTGGCCGCCAACTTTCTCAAGGACCCCGACAGGCTCACCTACGAGGATAAACTACAACGCTTCGAAAAACGCATGGAGCTCAACGAAGACGTGTCCACCAGCTACCATATCTCCCTGAACTTCCATCCGTCAGATAAGCTTTCCGACAAAACATTACAGGACATCTCCCGCATCTATATGAAAGAGCTGGGATTCGAACGTCAACCCTACCTGGTCTACAAACACAACGATGCCGGCCACCCCCACCTTCACATCGTCACCACCCACGTCCAACGCAACGGCGACCCCATCGTAATGTACAAGATGGGTGAGAACCAATCCGAAAAAGCCAGGCAGCTCATCGAACAACAATTCAACCTGGTGCCCGGCGAAAAAAAACGCGAGCCCCGGATACCTGACAAGAGAGTAATGCTCACCGTAACTTACGGCGAAAAATCCACCGCCCGCTCGATATCCAACGTGGTACAACATGTGACGGAGAATTACAGATACGCCAGCCTGGAAGAGCTCAATATCATCCTGGGTCTATACAACGTGGAAGCCTATCGCGGAAAAGAAAACTCAAAGCTATACCAAAATCGCGGCCTCCTTTATAGAGTACTGGATAAACAAGGAAAATACATCGGCGTCCCTATAAAAGCCAGCTTCTTCGACTTCAAACCTACACTGGCCAACCTGGAGAAGAATTTCGAACGGAATCTCGCTTATAAACGCCAGCCCGACATTATGCTCAATACCACTGTCGCCATCCAATGGAACCTGCGCAGTTACCCGGACAATCTGCAAAAATTCACCAAAAGACTGGCCCAGGATAGGGTATCGATGAAGTTACAGCACGACAAAAAAGGCGTCCTTACCAACGTCAATTATATCAACCATTATACAAAGTGTGTCTATAGAGGCGAAGAGCTGGAAGAAAAATGCCGCATCGGATCCATCAGACAACTGATCGAAGCCGACAAAGACCGGCAGGAAAACCTGGCCCGCAACCCCGGGCTGCTGCAGCAGCAACACCGGCAAAGACAAAGGGACCTCGATCAGGGACTTGAACTATAACGACTTTACTCCAACACCAGCTCCACCACCGGCACCTCTACATTCGGTTTCTGCGCCGGCAACGTCAACACCAGGTCATCCGCCCCTGCCGGGCTGTATTTCAATTCCGAATGATCATGCAGGAACTGCGCATATCTGACCTTCCCCTTATATCCCGGCAACGTCAGCCCCCCGGAAGGATACGCCATCAAATGCACATACAACCGCCGGACCGCCGGATCATACGTAAGCAATGTACCGGCCGGCGCCCCAAATTCCGCCGGAGCTTCCTTACACCCATAGATAGCCTTGCTATTCCATTTCATCCACAGACCGATGCTGTCCAGCGCACGCTGTGCCCGGTAATCAAAAACACCCCTGGCTGTCGGCCCCACATTCAGAATGAGATTCCCTCCCTTGCTGACAGAAGTGATCAGCAAAGTCAACAGCTCATGGTTCGTCTTCCAGCTGTTCTCATCCCGGTGATATCCCCACGATCCGGAAAAGGTCTGACAGGTCTCGAAAGGCAATCCGCCATAATTGTTTTGCAGCTCCGAAGGCTTCACCTGCTCAGGAGTGGCAAAATCCGCCCCATCGGCATACGCCTCCAGGTCCAGCCTGTTGTCCACCAGGATACCCGGCTGTAGCTTCCGGATCATTTTCAAAAGCTCCACCGAACCCCAGTCATCCTTCCCCTTCCCATGGCCATTCTTATTGGGATAGGAAAAATCCAGCCAAAGAATATCTACTTTCCCATAGTTCGTCAGGAGCTCTTTTATCTGGTCATGCAGATATTGCTTGTATCTTTTCCAATCCCTGCCTTTGTTGAGCCTGGCATAATCACTATCCGCTTCACTGGCCGGCTGGAGTGGATGCAGCCCATCCACCGTATAATCCGGATGATGCCAGTCGAGCAGGGAGTAATAGAACCCTATCTTCAACCCTTCCGCACGAAATGCTTCCACCCATTCTTTTACCAGGTCTCTCTTCGCACGCGTATTCGTAGCCTTGTAATCCGTGTATTTGGAATCGAAAAGACAAAAACCCTCGTGATGCTTGGTCGTCAGCACAGCATACTTCATACCCGCCGCCTTGGCCATCTTCGCCCACGCCCTGGGATCATACATATCAGGGTCGAACATATCGAAATAAGGCTGGTATTGGGCATCGTTCATCCGCTCCCACCGCTTGACCCATTCATGACGTGCAGCCTGTGAATAAAGTCCCCAATGGATAAACATCCCAAATCGGTCGTGGGTCCACCAGGCCATACGCTGCTGCTTCTGCTCTGCTGTTTCATTACCGATGTGTTGCTGTTGAGAAAACGTTTCTACCTGAGAGAAAAGAAGGCATATTGCCAATGATAAATCCCGTAAACGATTCATAGATCCTTATTCGCATTAATTCTTTAGATAACCTGACAATACTCCGGCCAGACGTTGATAACCGGCGGCATTGGGATGAAGACCGTCGCCAAACAATGATTCGTCGATCTTCCCTGCCCGGGTAAGAAGGATTTTTCCCGGATCGATGTACATGACCTTCTTCAATGCTGCCAGACCCGCGACGGCCTTATTCAAAACCACGATCCGTTGCTCCATTCCTCTCCTGGGCAAAATACCCGACAATATAAGTTGCGCTTTCGGCTGCCGCTGACGAATGGCCGCCAGCAGCGTATCCAATCCCGCTATGATCGCCTCATCCCCATCCGTGGTAAGATTGTTCGTTCCTATCATCACCAAAACATGTTTGGCCTTATATCCATCCAGCTCATCATGGTACACCCTCCATAATACATTCTCGATCCTGTCCCATCCAAACCCAAGGTTCCTCACTCCCAGCGGCTGAAGATATGCGTTCCAGGAGTCCTCACCCCTGACGATAGGCGCCTTCGGCTCCCCTCCCCAGTAATGAATGATGGAATTGGCCAGGATGATATTCGCAGGCGGGGTCCGCCGGTTGAGAGATAACACTTCCGCATGGCGGCCCCTCCAGTCATAGTAACCGTCCCTGCTCTGTGTCACCGGTCTTGTAGTGGCATAGCTACCCACCGGCTCATGCAGGATGGAACGGATCGAGCATTCATAAGCCTTCGCATATTGTTCCATGCCTATGTCATTCGGATGGACACCGTCCACGGTTGAATTGATATCCAGGCCAATGTCTTTGCCGGTCAACAGGTATATATTCCCAACGCCTTTTGCCTGCATGCGGGCAAAGGTCTCCTCCATCACGCCGTTCACTTTTTGGAACTGGTGCCGGCGGGCCGTATCGATGAGATGGCTCGCATTTCCGCCGCTGTGCTCAACCAGGAGAATAGGTACGGATGGATGTTTTTCCTGTAAAGCGCCTACCGCAGTCGTAATCCTCTCTTCCACCTCTTTCGCAGTGAAACCGGAACTGAGGTTGGGCAGACAGTCCAGCACGTACAACTTCGCGTCGATCTCGTTCATAAGGCTGACCACCGAAGGTTCCAGCTTCCCGCTGCCCGAAAATCCCAGGTTGATCAGAGGCCTGTCCAGCGCCCTTTCCAGCAGGGCGGTCCACGCCAGCCCCGGCCTCGAAGCACAGGCGCCTTGCGCAATGGAAGTACCATACACCACAATGGGTTTCTCCGGCTGCAATGGCAGGGCGGCAAAATGCCTGCCGGAGGGAACACCTATCTGCATCCAGGTAACGGTGTTATACAGTGGAAGAAAAAGACGGTATTCACAATCTCTTCCCGCAAACACCGTGTCTGCTCCGATGCCGGAGAAACGATATTCAATGGTATCGCCGAAGGAGAAAGTACCGGGCGCCCACACCCAGCCGCCATCATGATCAAGGCCATACAGGTCCACCCCGCTGACGCCGGTAGCCGGCATATGCGACATGGCAAAGCTTCCCCGTCCCTGCACGGTATACCGCACGACGACCTCAGAAGCATCCGTTCTGAACTTGCAATAAAGACCCGCGGAGCTGTGCGAGATGTTCCATACGTTAGGGTTCAGCGTCTGACTGGCTCGTGCCGGAAATCTGTCATAAGGACTTCCCACCTCTTTCGGCCAACCCTGCCCTTCCAGCACCGGAAAAGCATTGGTAGCGGGATCCCACCACGTCATTGCACCCTCCTGTGCCAGACAATCCTTTGTCACGATTGAAAATAAACCCGCAATGATCAGTAAATATCTCATAACCCGCTTAAAATAATGTTCACCAGCGATATCAATGACTTGTCGCCTGCCGGTCCTTTCGGTCCACTAGCCGCCGGTCCCTCCGGTCTACTACCCACCAACCCTTCCCGTCCAACACCGGCCATAGCCTCTTCCTGCCGGCTGACCCAAGCCCGCTCCCAGGCAAAGAAATCCGGCGCCTGCGATGCCCCTCCCTTCATTTGATCCGACAGGAACTCAAAATACATTTCCCAGCGCTTTTTATAAAAAGAAGACATCATGCCCGCCCATTCCTTGTACGCATATTCATGAAGATTATCCTCTTTCCGGTTGTTCTCCCCCCAATAAGTCACCAGCATAAGCGCATTAGACAAATTATTCCGCTTCTCCTCCGGTGTATTGCCCGCAGCCAGCGCCTGCTGTCTATAGGTCGTCAGGCGGTAATAAGGATCCATATCCAACAGCTGTTCCGCGCTTTCCTCCATTTCCAGGAAGCGGCCGGTGGCTTTTCCGAAGGCCTGCTCATCCTTCCCGCGAAAAGCCGTCACGATGTGACTGTATACAGTATCCGCTGCATTGGCCAATGCCTGGCGGGTAAAATTGATCAGGTCGAGCCGGTAAGTCTTGCTGCCTTTGAACAGGGGCGCCGCCCTGGCAAAAAGCTTTGCCGCCTCCAGGTAAGTGGCCACATTATACCGCTTTTTGATGGTACCCCATGAGGATACGGACTTTATTTCCAGCGCCGGACGCGCACAAAGAATATTCTCCGGCGGCCCCTCCTGGTAACCTTCCGGACTGCTGTACACCGTTTGAAGCAACAGCTTCCAGGCATTTACCACATTCGTGTCCAGCCGTCCATAACGATACTGTGTATATTTCCCGATCCACGACGACACATCCATCCTCTCCTCATGCCACCCCACTTCCAGCATAAGATCATAGGCCACAGGATTATTGTCAATACCCTCCGGCATAATTCCTATGCCTTTGATATGATCGGCATATTCCCCGTGTCTGGCCCTGTAAGGTTCATCGGCATAACGCTGCAGCTTCCCGAATAAACCCGGCCGCTCTCCATAGTTCGTGATCATACACCATACAAAAGGGGTCCCCTCATAAGCCTTTCTTTTCTCCCAGTTGTTCGTCGTTTCCCCAAACAACTCCTGCACCAGCACTTTCTTTCGGTCGAGACCCGCCAGCATCTCCGCCCGCGGATTGACCTGCCATCCCTGTAATACCCACACGGCCCCGGGAAAATACTCCTGCATCGCCTGCTGGATATTCCGCCCGGCCGCACCCAGATCCACCCCATCCGTTATACCACCCTCATGAAAAGGATCACCGGAAAAAAAATGTATGTCCTTCCCATATGATCGCTTCGTCTCTTCATAAAAAATCCCGGCGATCCGGGCAAAAGCCGTGTCCGTCGGATCCAGTATATCCGGACGCGTAAAAGCCCCCCAGGAACCCTGCGTGATAATATGCGCCTTCATCTTATCCTTCAAGGTGGAAGGCACCATTCCAAAAAAAGCAGGCATCACCGGTTCAATACCTAACACCTGCATACGGGCCAGCATTTTCCGGACCAAAACCTCTCTTCCTTCTATCTGACTGGACGGCATAGGACCGCCCCAGCCCTGTATATTCCCCATCAGCCACCAGGCATTGTACGCGGGCCCCGTGATAAAATCCATGATCTCCCGCTCGGTATAACCCAACCGCCTCAACACACGCTGCCACACCACCTCCTCTCCATTGGCCACCAGCATAGTATTTACCCCATTCAACGCCATCCAGTCCAGCTCATGCTCCCATTCCTTCCAGGTGTAAAAGCTCATCGTATAGTTATAGGTGCAATAGTTCAACGCATACCGGTACTGCGCGGAAGCCCGCATGGTCACCGGCGTCTTCACCACAGGTAAAGGCGCCACCACACTCAGGTTATCCCCCATATGCGACATGCTCCGGTGACAATAATATTTTAAATACCAATCCAACCCTCTCGCCGCGGCATTAGGTCCCGACGCACTGACGACAATCTTCCCATCGATAGACGCCAATCTGAAAAACTCTCCATCGCCCTGTACCTTTTTAAACACTATATGCCCATCCAACCACGGCACCCTTCTTTTTACAAGCGCCGTAAGACCGTCAAATTCCCCTGCCAGCACACCCAAAGGCGCCAGCATGATAAATAACAAAACCTTTCTCATATTTCTTAATAGCTTTTAATCTCCGCACCGGCATCGCCTCCACATGCGGCCTGCCAATCAGCAAGATTCACAATCATAGGTCCGCTCGTAAAACCCCATATCCACTGCGGTGTACCCTTTGTGTAATACGTATTGTTCGTAAAAATATTTGCCGACCCCGTTCCGGTATACTTATGTATGAGGACATCCACATCCCCTGCATAAATGATATTGTTCGCTATCGTATCATTGTCACAATGCTCCGTCAGCCTGATCTCGCCCTCGATCTCGCCAAACGCACCCAACGCCCTGTTATTCTGATGAAGCATATTGCCGGTGATAGAACAGTTCTTCGTACCCATACCGACATAGTTCAGATAATCCCCCATATAAATGCCCGTCCGCCAGCAACTATCCACTGTATTGTTCCGTACGATACTGGTTGTCGTTGCATAGATATTGCTTTCACTCACAAGACCGATACCCCTGTCACACTTCAACACCTTATTGTTCTCTACCACGGTACCCGCTCCACCGCAAATATAAATGGCGATAGCCCCATAGTTACCCACACCCCATACATCGGCGCTGTTGGACATGGAGACATTGGTCAGCTCGTTATCGCTTACCACCCCATTCCGCGCATAATTGACAGCCACATTGCCGGTGCGGTTCAGGTTATCTCCCCCCGCAATGATAATACCTATATTCTCCGTGTTGTATATCTTATTGTGCCGGATGGTAAACCCCTCCACATTTCCCGCGAGCGTAATATTCTCGCTGGTGCCCGTCTTCGTATCATGCACCGTGCAATATTCGATGACCAGGTTGCTGATGGACGTAGTCGAATTGCTGCCGATCACCAGGATAGCATGACCGCTCCGGCCATTATTCAGCGGAGAAGTATTCCTGATATTGTAAATATTACAATTCCGGATCGCAATATCATGGGAGCCGCCATCGATAAAAATGCCTTCCGGATCAGCGCTGCCGCTGGAAGTGGACAAATTGCATATATCCAGCCCATCCAGCACGAGATACCGCATATTTCGAATGGCAACCAACGGCACCCATCCTGATACGCTCACATTGCTCCCATCGAGCACGGGTCGCTCTCCCGGATATGCCTTAAGCGTGATATTCTTCCCCAACAGTCCGCCCTTGCTGAAATTTATCTGCTCATAATACACACCACCCCGCAACACCACTGTATCTCCTGGGATCACTAGCCCTAGCGCCTTACCGATACTCCCGAACGGCTTATCGATCGTCCCCGTATTACCATCATTACCCGAAACAGACACATAATAAACATGCACGGCGCTGTTCTGCTCCGGCCCACCGCCGGAGCTCTTCGAACAGCAGCATAAAAAGATCATAGCGTACAGGATAATAGAAAACACAGATTTCATTGTTGAGCTCCTTTACTGATTTTACTATTGACAATTCGTGGATTCCCGTCGATGTCGGCTGTGCCGTTCACACGGCTGGAGATCACCAGGCCCGTGTTTTTTGCAGGTGACCCCGCCTGTATATGCAGATCGGGACCAGCCGTACTCACCAGCAAAGGATCCACCCCAAAGTCGGTGGCCGCATCCCCGCCTGAAGCGGTCTTCCAGGCGCCTGCATCGGTGATGACAGCCCCATTGGTGCTGCCCCATATCCATTGATACGGGCCCGCCGAAAAATAAATATTATGATCGATGGTGTTATTGCTCCCGGTAGCAGTATACTTATGTACCAACAAGTCATTGGCCCCCCCGTAAACAATATTGTTCACAATGACATTCCCCGTACACTGCTCCCTGATGCTGATCTCGCCTTCTATCTCGCCAAAAGCCCCCGGGACCCGGTCATTATTGTACAACGTATTATTGACCACATAACTATTCGTGGTACCTCCCGTCGTATAGTTCAGATAACCTCCCAGATAGATACCCGCGCACCAGCAGTTGTACACAAAATTGTTGCGCACGACAGCACTGTCTGTGGGAAAACCGGTGGTCTCGCTCACCGCCCCAATACCCCTGTCCGTCGAATAGACCTTGTTCCTCTCCACCGTGATATTCCGGGAGCCGTCGAGATAAATGCCGATGGCCCCATGACCACCCAGGGGACCACGGCTACTCTCGATATTGTACAAGGTATTCCCGCTGATAACGCCGTTACGAGCATAGTTTAAGGCCGGCGCACCATTCGCGGCATATCCCCCTGCAGCATCGATACCGATATTCTGTCCGTTGTAAATGGTATTGTTCGACACGGTAAAACCATCCACATAACCATTCACCGTCAGGTTCTCTCCATAACCTGTCTTACAGTCATGGATGGTGTTGCCGTCCACCAGGATATTGGTGATAGGGTCCGACGTATTCCCCTTGATCAATATCGCATTACAGCCTCCATCCAGGGGAGTATGCTCATAGTTGATGTTGTATACCGTATTGTTCCTGATCTCGATAAAATCGCTGCCATCCTGCACCAATATACCCTTGGGGTCATTCGCCTGGTTGGTCGATACAAAGTTGCACGTAGTAAACCCCTTCACCACGATAAACTTCACTCCCTTCACCGTGATCAACCCCTCCGTTCCATTGACAGGCAGACCCGTGCCGTCGATCACCGGCGCCTCCCCGGCATATGCTTTTATCGTTATATACTTTCCAAGTGCCCCGGACCTGCTCACCACCACCTTCTCACTATAAGTCCCCCCTCTTACAAGCACCGTATCGCCGGGGACCACAAGCCCAAGGGCCTTACCTATACTCCGAAACGGTTTATCGATCGCGCCGGTGCCGCCATCATTTCCCGAAACAGACACATAATAAACATGCACGGACCTCGATTCACCACCCGGATCACCCGCCCCCTTCGAACAATTCAAAAAACATAATACCCCGGCTAAAAACAAAAAATTCGTCCTCATCTTATAACAGGGATTTTATTGAGAAATGATCTTTCTGATCCTATTATTATTTTTATCCAGCACATACACGGTCCCATTCTTGTCCACCGCCACACCCGTAGGTGCGCTGAAAGCAGCCCCTTCACCGATACCGTCTGCATAGCCGGCCGCTCCATTGCCCGCAAAAGTGGTCACCGCCCAGGTACCCGCCTGCACCATCCGGACAGACTGATCGGGATTGTAAGTACCTCCATCCCAGGTGCCATTGCCGGCTACCAGGATATTGCCGCTGCCATCCAACGCTATCCCCCAGGGGTTGGCGAACTGGGCCGCTGTGCCCACACCATTAACATAACCCGCCGAACCCATCGTCCCTGCAATAACAGACTTATTCCACGTGCCCGCATCGAACTTGTAGATAACATGGTCCCCACTGCCGGAGACATAGAGATTGCCTGCCTTGTCAAACCTGATGCCCGCCGGATATTTCAGACCCGGTATCACCTGGTTCGTCGTCCATTGCGCGCTCACCTGGTAAATATTGCCGGAAGGGTCACAACTGGAATAATACACATAGCCGCTGGTCTTGTCCACAGATACACTCCAGGGCGCCTGGCTGCCCCACGCCCAGGTGACGGCCGTTCCATCAGGCGAGATCTTCCGTATATCCCAATTACCCGGATCCACAGACCAGATATTGCCATCCCCATCCAAAGCCAGATCATAGGGCAGGCTGAAATGCGCATTGCTCCCTTGCCCATCCGAATACCCCGAAACACCCGCCTCCCCAGCCAGCGTAGAAACATTACCCAGGCTGTCAATCTTCCGGATACAATGATTACCCGGGTCGGCAACATACACATTCAGGTTGTCATCGACGACAACACCCATGCTCCGGTACCAGTTCTGCCCGTTGAAGTTGAATTCCGCATCGGTACCTTTTCCATTGGCGAAGCCTGCATTCCCATCACCCGCCAACGTGCTGACGATCCTGGAAAACGTATAATTAAAAATGCCTTTGCTGACCCCGCTGTCCTTGCCGATCTTCACGATGACATTACCCGACCCGCACCTGGCCGGTACCACCGCCATGATCTGCCGGCCATTTCCTCCCACCAGCGCCAGCTGATGACCATTGATAAACACCTTCACCTGGGAGGTGTCCGGTGAAAAATTGCTGCCGGAGATGAGCACTTCCGTTCCCACGCCGCCCGAAGTAGCTGTAAAGCTGTCCACGACAATGGGGGCTGCAGGGTTATAGCCAGAGCCGTTATTCTTCTTACAGCTGAGCATGCCGGCAGTCAGTGCCGTAAGGGCCGCCAGCAGAAATATTTTTATTGTATATCGCATGTCTGTTTGTTTTAAAATTATACGCACTACCATCCCGGATTTTGTACGATGGCATTGTCCTTGTCTATATCGCTTTGAAAAATAGGGAACAGGTACATCTTGTCATCCCATACCCTGTTCTGGTACAAGGTGCGGGTATAGAACCCCGTAAAAGAAAAACCCTGGCCGCCGTCAAGGGCGCTGGTGTTCATCCCATAAACAGCCCGGTTGGCTGCATTACCCAACAATTTCCTTCTTACCAGTGTATTATAGCGGTCGCCATTCTCAAAGCAAAGCTCCGACTGCCTTTCCCGGAGGATATAGCTCCGCATCTGGTCCTGGTTGCCTACTGCCGCCGGATAGACGGTCTCGATGCCGGGCAGGCCGGCCCTGGCCCGCACCATATCGAGATAAGTAACGATGTCAGGGTTGGAAGGGTCCGATTCGTTCAACGCCTCTACATAGTCCAGCAACATTTCCGAATAACGGATAAGTATCTGGGGCCGGTAGTTCGTCGTATAACTTCGGATATTATCCGAAGGACTGACGTTTTTCAAAACATCATAGCCCGTGATGTTGTTGCTGCCCGCCGCCAGCTGGCCCGATTTTCCGGAATAGTAAAATTCCACCCGGCCTCTGCCGTCCTGGTTCGCGCTGGAGGAATAATAGTTCTTATCGTCCACCGTAACAGCAGGCAGTACAGGATGCATATTGTATTGGATATAGGCATAGAATCGCGCTTCGCGGTTGGCATACATATTCCACTCGCCTTGCAGATGACCTCCCCAGGAGCTGGTGTCGTCGCCTGCGGCAAAGCCTGTCTCTACATAGCCCGACAGAGGGTCATCGATGGTTCGCCCATTGGACATATAAAATGCATCCACCGCATTCTGCGTGGCATTGTACATGTTGAAGCCTCCGGGACCAGGAGATACACACTTGGTCCATCCTCCATAGTTCCATTTATTATTAGCCAGGATGATCTCCTTGTTCCAGTTGGTGAGGAATACGTCCCTGACGGAGTAATATGGGTTAAAGCTGCCCTGGCCTTCATCCTGGTTAGTAAACAGCTTGAAAGCTCCCAGGTCGATCACCGCCTTGGCCGCAGCAGCCGCCTTCGCCCATTTAGAGCCGTCATAGCTGGCAGACGCAAGAGCAGTCCCATCATGATTTTTAAAATTGGAAAAGTAGGGATTGCCATTCCACAAGGGACTCGCAGCCAGCAAAGCCACCTGCGCCTTTACAGCCAGCGCAGCGCCTTTGGAAACACGCCCATAATTGCTGCTGACCGTCCAGGCAGCCGGTAAATGAGCCGCCGCCTCATCCATCAGCTGATCGATATATGCCACACAGGTGTCGAAAGGAGCCCGGGGATATTTCGTGGCATCCTCCGTCTGTCCTACTTTCGCCGTCAATTTCACGAATGGACCATATTGTTGTAGCACCTTCCAGAAAAACCAGCCCCTGAGAAAGATACATTCAGCTTTATACTGCTGCTTCAGGCTGTCGCTCATCTGGATGGCCGGCACTTTATCGATGTTCTCCTCGAAGACAAAGGACTGCCGGATGCCGGAATAATAGCTGCCCCAGTTATAGGCGATAAAGCTCGTAGGATTCCAGTTGCCCGCCACTATTTGCCGCACATCCGTCGTGGCGATGCAAACGGATGACTCATCGCTGGCGCCCATATTGGCGTAATCCCCGCCGTCGGTGTTATGCAGTAGACTATAGATAGTGTTCAGGTATGATTCCGCATTAGCCCGGGTTTGCCAAAGCTGGTCCTCCGTCAGCAGGTTATCCGGCTTCTGGTCAAGGTACTTCTTACATGCAGTAAGGGAAAAAAGAAAAACTACAGCAACACATATATAGTTAGGACACTTCATGATCGTCACTTTTTTTTGGTTAGAATTGAGCGCGCAGGCCGATGACAAGGGTTCTCACAGGAGGATAGGTCGCCCCGGCAGAGCCCAACTCCACATCCCACAGCTTGAATTTTGAAAAGGTCAGCAGGTTGGTGCCGGCACCATACACATACAGGCTGGCCAGCCCGGTCTTCTTCGTTCCTGCATTATAGAGGGTATACCCGATGGACGCCTGTTTTAGCCGGATGTAATCACCGCTCTTCAACCACCAGGTGCTGTTGACATAATTGTTGGAGTTAGGCGTACCGAAATTCAGACGGGGATAATCCACATTCTGCCGGGGGTTGTCCGGAGTCCAGCGGTTAAGGATATTGCTCATCACATTGGCCTGCAGCTGTCCGATCCCGGCAAAAGGTATCACACCGACACCCGGCGAAGCGCCGTTATCTCCGCTGATACCCGAACCATTGGCCATGATGCCCACATCCGCCACACCTTGAAAGAACAAGGAGAGATCGATTTTTTTATAGCCGACGGTAAACCCGGCCCCATAAGACCAGGAAGGAAAAGAAGACTTGCCCAGATAGGTATAATCATAGGCGTTGACCGACCCATCCTTGTCCAGGTCCGTATACTTGATATCACCCGGATGTACATTGGAGCTAAAAGTTTGGGAAGGACTGCTATTGATATCATTCTGGTCTTTAAAAAGCCCCTCCGACACATACCCCTGCAACTCTCCAGCCCGGTGACCCGCCTGCTGCAGCCAGGGATATTTCCGCTTAGGTTCGTCGGCAAAAAGGATCTTATTCCGGGCATAGGTAAAATTACCAAAGAGACGAAGGATCACATCCTTCCCGAATTTGTCATTATACTCCACACTTCCGTCGATGCCCTTATTATCCATTTCACCCATATTGGCAAAGACATGGGTATTGACATTGATACCGGCCGTATAATTATATCCGTCATATCCCACGATAGAAGAAATTGCCTGGCGGGGGATCAGGATATCCTTCCTCCTGTCCTCGAAAGCGTCCAGCACAATGTTGATCTTGTTCAGCAATCCGATCTCCAGCCCGATGTCCGTCTTGGTGGACAGCTCCCAGGTGAGATTCTCCGTACCGATGACATATTCCGTTACACCCGTGAATTCAGTAGGGTTCGGTCCGAAAGCGGTGGTTCCCCCCTTGTCGAATTGTGTCAGGTAGCCAAATCGGTTGTTGGTGCCGATGTTATCATTGCCCACCTTCCCCCGTGAAGCGCGGATCTTCAGCAGGCTAAAGGTCTTCGCCAGCGGATCGAAAAAATCTTCCTTCGAGATCACCCATCCCGCCGACACGGAAGGGAAAAATCCCCAGCGATGGCCCGGCGCAAAATTCTCGGAACCCGTATAGCCCGCATTGAACTCGGCAAGATACTTGTCCTTATAAGAATACGTGGCCCTTCCCGCTACCGCCATATTGCGATAGGGCAGCCCCTTGATAAGGGCGTCTTCGGAAGCCTTCACCCTGTTACGCTGATTGTATACCAGCAGACCGCCGACATTGTGGTCGCCAAAGCTCCGGTTATAGGTGAAATTGGCTTCCATGTACATAGTCCGTTCCGCAGAAGTGCTGGTGGTATAACCAAGGTAGGTATCCCCGTAACGCGAAGGGACGGTAAACTTCAGGTTACCTTCTCCATCCCTCTCATGGGTATACCAAAGCTCATTATTCCCTTTCCGGTTGATATCCGTCTCATTATAGCTGTCGAAGGAGAATCGGCCCATGGCGCTAAGCCCCTTGGTGATCATATCTAATTTCTGCGTCAGCGTGATCACCGACTGTACAGAAGGACGAAACTCGGTCGTATATCCTGAATTCTGCACGATATTAAAAGGATTGGTGCCGCCATTATTCTCCGGGCCTGCCCATTTACCATCGGGGTACCGGATGGGAAAAGCAACCGGGCTGGTGGCATAGGCCGCATACCAGATGCTCGCAGCAGATACCCCGGGATAGCGGCTGTTCACCAGCATGGCATCCAGGTTCAGCGACAACAAAGTGGTCTTGGTGACATTCACATCCACATTGCTCCGGAAATCATATCGCTTAAAATTCAGGTTGGGATCATACCCATTGAGCTTGGCAACTTTATAGCTCCCATCCTGGTCATAAAAGCTGGCGGAAAGAAAATAACGCATGGCATCACCGCCGCCCGTGACATTTACATTGGCATTGTAATACGGCGCCCAATCCTTGTAGATGGACTTCAGCCAGTTGACATTGGGATAGAGGTAGGGGTCGAGACCACTCGCCGTCTTCTGGATGGTCTCATCGCTATACATGGCGCTATTGCCATCGTTGAGCCTCGCCTCATTGAATAGCTTCATATAATTTACTCCATCCAGCATCTTCGGCACCTTGGTAAGTCCGGAGACACCCGACTCCAGCTTCGATGAGATCCTTGGCTTGCCGGCTACTCCCCGCTTGGTGGTAATGATAAGTACGCCATTTGCAGCCTTGGCCCCATACACAGCCGTGGCCGATGCATCCTTCAACAGCGAAATGCTGGCAATATCTTCCGGATCTATATTATTATACGCCCCTGCATAGGTGCTGTTGACATCCTCCCGCTGTACACCGTCCACGATGATCAGCGGCGCCGTGCTGCCCATAAAAGTGCCGATACCCCTGATGGTAAAATTTGAATTATCATATCCCGGCTCGCCGCTGCTCTGCACAGAGATGACCCCGGCCACCTTGCCCGCCAACGCATTTGTCAGGTTACGAACGGGCATTCGCATATCATTCATATCCACACTGGCCACCGACCCCGTCACCGAGATCTTACGCTGCTGACCATATCCCACCACGACTGCTTCATTCATTTTATCCGTCTTCGGCTTCAACGTCACCTTTACCGTACCCTTTGCCGGCGCCGCTATTTCTTCCGGCTGCATCCCAACCATCGATACAGTCAATATCTCACCTACAGCTGCGCGGATGGAAAAGATACCGAACTCATCCGTCATGACGCCTCCCATAGCACGCCCCTTCACCATCACCGTAGCGCCCATCAACGGCTTGCCTTCAGCATCCATCACCTGACCCTTCACCGTCGTATCCACCGCTTTCTTTTCCGGCATAGCCTGAGGCGGATCGGCTACTACCTTCGCAGGCGCCTGCTTCTCATTCAGCAGCACCCTGTTGCCCCTCAGCTCATATCCGATGTTTCGCCCTTTGAACAAATAATCCAGCACCTCATCCAGCCGGGCATTCCGGAAGTCAAGGCTTATCTTCTCCTTGTCGTTGAATAATTGGTTGCTGTAAAAAAAATTCAACCCTGTCTGCTTCCGGAGGGATCGCAGCACCTGGGAGACAGGCATATGCTGCCCGGTAATATTTACGATGGAATGAAGCGAGGGCGCCTCAGGTTGGGGTCTTGCGTAAGTCCCCAGCAGGACCATACAGGAAAAAATAATGGTGCGTAGAGTAAAGTCTCTCATTTCAGCAGTTTTAATACAGCTACATATAAACTACTAATTCGGGTGAATGAGAGACGAAAAAATTTTAAGTGGATCACCGATCCACTGCCCGAAGGCAAAAAATCATTCGAGATAAAGATCCTTATTCAAATAATAATACCTGATGTGAGCCGTGGTCGAAAGATCATTCAGAAACTCCGGCAGCTTACCCGTTTCCAGTACGCCGGTGAGACTTTCGCCGGCAAATTTATCCTTGTCCATGATGATATGGATCCCATAACACCGGGACGCCAGCCTGATCAGGCTGGCAATAGGCATGTCATGAAAATAATATACCCCATCGATCCAGGACAGCTCATCCTCCCGCTCGAAGGTCGAAGAAGAAAAACCACCCGACACCTGGTACTCGGCAACATGACCGGGACTCAGATCCATATGCTGCCCATCCGGCCTTGAAGCTATTACCTTCCCTTCCACCAATGCCGTCCGGACAGTCCCCTTCTCATACGTATTGACATTAAAGGACGTACCCAGCACCCTCACATCTGTAAGAGGTGTATGAACGATAAAAGGCGCACGGGCATTCCCCGCCACCTTAAAATAAGCTTCTCCCTCTACCTCCACCTCCCGGGACGCCCGTGGGAATTTCAGGGGAAAACGCAGCCGCGTATCCGCATTCAGCCAAACTTCCGTGCCATCCGATAAAACGATCTTGTACGTGGTGCCGGGCGGCACCGACAACGTGCTGGTAGTAGTATCTCCGGACGTATATTGTAGCGCATCCGTCCCCGCATTCAGCGTCGTATTTCCGAGGGCAATAGACTTGCCCGCACTCGCCCGGCCAAGATCCACCGTATGACCACCGCTAAACGCCAGACTTACAGACTGCTGACCCTGCTTTACCAGTTCAGCTATCCTGCCCCTGTCCTCCACCCGTCCCTTCGGAAATACGAATAGCCAAACCCCCGCCGTCACCAGCAAAAGAACGGCAGCTGCCACCAGCACCTTTCTGTACCCAATCCTTCTCCCCGATGCTGCAACCTTCCTTTCCTTTAGCTCCCGCAGACCCGCCGCCGCATCCAGACCCGAAAGGAACCCCTCCACACCCAACGCCGACGCCTTCTCCTCCAACAGCCTCCAATCCTCTTCAAAAACAACATCCGACCGTAGCCTTTCCTCCAAAACATGCTCATCCTCAGGGCTGATATTCCCTGACAGCTTTTCCACGAATAATTGAAATACCTGTTCTTTCGTATAGTTCATCTGATAATGCTACAGCGATCAGGCCGGTTCGGGTTAATTGATCTTACTATTAATTTCGCCCCTCAGGAACTTCAGACCGGTTTTTAAATGCGTTTTTAAGGAATTGATGCTGATACGCATGGCATCGGCAGCATCCTGGTACCTCTTCCCATGAATATACACCATCTGGATAGCAGTCTTCTTCTGATCAGGCATCCCCTCCAAAAGAGAATGCACCCGTTGATAATGCTCCTCGCCAAACAACCACTCGGCTTCCACCTCTTCCTGCAGCACACTGTACCCCTTCTCATGCCTTTCCTTCACCCTTTGCTTCTTTATATGATTGATACACCGATGCTTCACAGCCAGGAAAAGATACCCCTTGATATCCTCATGAAAATGCAGGTACAACCGCTTGTCCCAGACATCCAGGAAAAGGTTCTGCACCAGGTCCTTAGCCTCAGCCGCATTCTTCAGGAAGAAATAAGCGCTGGTACACAGCAAGGTATAGTATTTTAAATACAGTTCGTCAAAGGCAGACAGATCCCCCTCTTTCAGGCGACTGACCAGAGCTGTATCTTGGGGGTGAGGCATGTTTAAAAATAGAAACTTTCTTAACGGAAACTTTACACAAACGTTTGTGTTAATTTCTCATCCCTGGTAAAGGATGAGACCAGGTGGTTTGATCGATAAAATAAATACCATCATAGTTTCCATAAAGCCGCTGTGGTAGAAAAGAATCGAAACTCTTCTGCCGGCCCATGCCGATTGAACGGAAACGCAGGTTTTCTGTTATAGCAGGATGCCCTGATACCAGGGGCCAGAAAAAAGAGGCATACCCCATCTGCTGAAAATAATATTCATAACAATCCGCCGCCGGGCTATCCAGCGTATCGATATGCTTCTGCCACAAAGGCGCCCCACGCATCGTACCACCCGCCGTAGTCAGCGCAAATGCCTTATAATCTTCCCCGATGCTATCCGCCAAATACTCCCCCATGTACCTTGCGCTAAGATCGGGGTTTATGCTGTCCGGTAGTTTCCGGATATGCGAGTTATGATTCCAGATAATGACCTTTCGATCCGGGTCATTCCTCAGAAGATGCAGTGTATTCAGCGCCATACAGCTATCCCTGTAGTTGAAAGCAAATACCCTATCCTCGTAGGGCATCTGGTAAAAGCTCCGTCCCCTGATAAGATTTGCCTGGTAATACAAACATTCCCTCAGTACCATCAGGCACATATCCTCCATCTCATTTTTGGCTTTCAGTCGCCCGGACGCCTCCAATGCCCGGTGCCAGTCAGGCTTGTCACTAAAAGTATAACGCTTTATCTCGCTCACCGCAGCGTCAGAGACAGGATCCTTCATGGGATGGTCCTGCAGATAAAAGATCGCCCAATAGACATCCTGCATATCGGAACCCAGTAACTGTAAATTTTGCCCCTTCGACATCCGCGTCGATAAGGACCTCAACAATTCCACCGTCTCCATATTGCTGTGCACATTGATAAAAAAAGAATCCACGATGTTCAGCACGGGCAGGGCGCCATCCCTCAATGCCTTGCTTGCCTCCGCCATGGGTATGGGATTCTCTTCAAATACGATGGTGTTGAAACCACAGCTGTCTACCAGATACTCTATTATACTCTTACGCAGCAGGTTGAACTCCCGGCTCCCATGCGTACCCTCACCCAGGGCCACCACCCGGCTGCGCCCTATCATTTTCTTAAGGGTACCCGCAGGTTCCGCGTCGGTGAATGTATTAATATCACGCAACCGCAGGACCGAAGCCTGTAAAAAAGCCTTATCCTTCCAATCCGGCAGAGGATTGGGATAAACAGGCACATCGGCTACGGATTTTCCATCTATAGACATTTCCCATCCCGTGATATTGAAGTCAAACGAATGCGCCGCGACAAATCCAATAAAGATCTCATTACACACTGTATCGATGTCCCTCTCCAACGTAAACTTTATCCAGGTCCGGGGTCCCCGCTCGACGGTGTCGATATGCACCCTGGCATATTTATTATGGTACTCGGCTAAGCAGGGATTATTATTGACAAACCAGGTAAAATTAGAAGTATCTCCCTGTAAAAAAGACAAATAACAGGAAGCCCTTATTGCCCGGTGATCAGGCCATTTTGAAATATTCAGCTGCTGAAAAATGGCAATGCCATTATATTCAGGCATATTCCCCAGATACCTGACACGCATGGTGTTCTGTCCCCTGAAAACCACGCTGGTATCCACCAGGAATTCATGATCATCATCCAACCCGTACCACCGCAGCGGCTTTAAATTGGGTCTGAAATACTTGAAATTGCCATTGAAAAACAATTGCCCTGTCGCAGCCTGCGAGACAAAGACCAGGAAGATAATTACAATGCGTTCTTTCATACTGTTAAAACGGTTGATAAAGAAAAGCATTGCATTGAAAAATCACGCAATTCTGCCTATTTCGTCTTACCTTTTAGGCATCACAAAATAATATAATATGCCATCCAAAATACTTCTTTCACTGGGGCTATTACCCTTGCTCCTCCTCACCGGAGCTGGCCGCCCAAAACCATCATTCCCCGTCACCCCCTCTCTCCCTCCTCACGCCGACGGCTTCGCCCTGATCGAGCTCTTCACTTCCGAAGGCTGCTCCAGCTGCCCCCCCGCCGATGAGCTGACGGCTTCCCTTTCCAAAAGCTATCC
>Ga0105240_10001712_pt1 | contig 37035 bp, 37 predicted proteins | sample KBSC54metaG_FD_80426 | JGI IMG/M metagenome (GOLD analysis project Ga0105240, IMG submission 80426) | Corn rhizosphere microbial communities from Kellogg Biological Station, Michigan, USA - KBS C5-4 metaG | ecosystem: Host-associated > Plants > Roots > Rhizosphere > Soil | place: Michigan, USA... | reverse complement strand
TCAATGACCCGGCGCCGCCGCTCCCTACGTGGTCACGCGGAAGCTCGGACATTGACTCATCCGGGGTGGGTGCTCAGATTGCGGAATTCAGCGGATGTGTCGTAAGTCATGCCCGTATCGTTGACTCGCCGAAGCTTCCTGAGCACTTCCGTGCCGGCGGCGGTGTCCGCGATGTCGTTCCTGCCTCGAATCTCCCGCGCGGCAGATCCGATCGCCTCTACCCAGCTGGCCGATGGCCTGTGGTTGTTGCAGGGCGACGGCGGCAATGTTGTAGCGGCCGGCGGCGCCGACGGGGTACTCCTCATCGACAGCGGGCTTCCCGAGCGCGGCTCCGAGCTGGCGGGACGGGTCGCGGCCGTGTGCGGCACCCGCCGCGTCCAGGCGCTCTTCAGCACACACTGGCACTGGAATCACACCGGCGGCAACGAGGTGTTCGCCAAGGGCGGTGCCACGATCATCGCCCATGAGAACACCAAGCTCTGGCTCGGTACGCAGGTCATCTCGAAATGGCAGGACCGCACCTATCCACCCCGGCCCGCCCGCGCGCTGCCGACGAGGACGTTCTTCTACGGCACTCAGAAGATGACTTTCGGTCCGCACGAGATCGAGTACGGCTACCTGCCGCAGGCACACACTGACGGCGATATCTACGTGCGCTTCCCGAACGAGAACGTGCTGGTCGCGGGCGGCATCGTCAGCGGGGGCACGTATCCGATCGCCGATTACTGCACGGGCGGATGGCTGGGCGGCATGCTGTCGGCCCTGAAAAGGCTCATCGAGATGTCCGACGCCGGCACCCGCATCGTCGCGGGGCTCGGCCCGATGCGCTCCCGAGCGGACCTGCAGGCGCAGCTCGAGCTGTGCTTCACGGTTCTGTCGCGCATCGGCCAGAGCTACTACAAGGGCCAGACCTGGCAGGAGCTGCTGGCCTCGCGGCCGACCCGCGAGTTCGACGCGCAGTGGGGTGACCCGGGACTTTTTTTGAAGACCGCTTATGAGGGTGCGTGGCTGCACATCAATGAGATCCGGCGGGTCACCCGATAGCCATGCGGACGCTGTGTCTCATGGCACTGACGGGACTCGCGGCGTTGGCGTGCTGTGGCGCGCCTGGCGCCGATCGAAACACCGCAGCCGTTGCGCCTGAGCCGGGCGCCGTGGCGTCGGCTGCGGCGCGTGCCGCGGTGGCCGACACGGCGGCGGCCGTCGCGCCCGATGCGGGCGTGCGCGCCAATTGGCACCTGGTGGAGGTGTACTGCGAGAAGTGCCACAACGCCATCGATTGGGCCGGCGGCGTGGCCTTCGACACGATGTCGCCGGATTCGGTCCCCGCGGATGCTGCGATCTGGGAGAAAGCGATCCGCAAGCTCGGCGGCTCGATCATGCCCCCGCCGGGGAAGCCGCAACCCGACGCGGCCGCACGCCACGCCATGGTGCTCGCGCTGCAGGGTGATCTGGATAAAGCGGCGATCGCACACCCCAATCCCGGCGCGGTCGAGCTGCACCGCCTCAATCGGACCGAGTACGCCAACGCGGTCCAGGAGATGCTGGGCCTGCAGATCGACCCGGCGGCGTTGCTTCCCCGGGACGACAAGGCGGACGGCTTCGACAACGTCGCCGACGTGTTGAAGGTATCGCCGGCGTTTCTCGAGCAATACCTGTCAGCCGCGCGCCAGGTGAGCGTCGCGGCAATAGGCAATCCGCACGCGCGTACCACGAGCACCGTCTATCCCGGAGCAGCGGATGCCGGGGAGTACGTTCACAAGGAGGGCCTGCCGCTGGGCACGCGCGGCGGCATGCTCATCGAGCACGATTTCCCTGCCGACGGCGACTACGAGATCAGCATCGACGGCCTGGTCGGCGCCGGCTATGTCTGGGGAGTGATGGATGAGAACACGCTCATCATCACCCTCGACGACCGCAAAGTGTTCGAGCAGAAGCTCGGCGGAGACAAGGATCTCGCCGCGGTCGACGTTCAGCAGGCCGTCGGGGTGGGTGAGATCAACGGCCGGTTCCAGCACATCCGCCGTCACATCACCGCAGGCCCGCACCGGATCGGCATCACCTATCTGGAGAAGACCGCCGCCGAGTCCAACGAGATTCTGCATCTGTTCGTCCCCGTGGCGGGCATGTCCAACAACGTGAACGGCAACTCTCCCGGGCCGCGCATCCAGAATGTCGAGATCAAGGGGCCGCTGGTTGCGGAGGGCGTCAGCGAGACCCCCAGCCGCAAGCGCATCTTCGTGTGCTACCCGCACAGCGCGGCCGAAGAGCTTCCCTGCGCGCGCAGGATCTTTGCGCGCGTCGCCGAACAGGCATTCCGGCGACCGATCACGAGTGAGGATCTGGAGGGCGCGCTGTCCTTCTACGCCCGGGGCCGCAAGAGCGGCGGTTTCGATGCGGGCATCCAGAAGGGCCTGATGGCCATTCTGGTCAGCCCGAAGTTCCTCTACCGCGATCACGCCCCTGCGCCTGGGACGCCGCCCGGCACGCAGTTCCGGCTGGGCGATCAGGAGCTCGCCGCGCGCCTGTCCTTCTTCCTGTGGAGCGGGCCGCCCGATGAGCAGCTCATCCGCCTCGGCGCGAACGGGCAGCTGCATCGTCCGGAGGTTCTGGATGCGCAGGTTCACCGCCTGCTGGCGGACCCGCGTGCGCATTCGCTGACGACCAACTTCGCCTTCCAGTGGCTGAACGTGCACGGACTGCAGCTCGTGGAGCCGGATCCGAACTTGTTTCCGGACTACCTGCCGGACCTGATCAACGACTTCAGCCGCGAGCTGGAGTTGTTCGTCGCAAGCGTCTTCGAGCACGATCAACCGGTCACGGACCTGTTGGGTGCCGACTACACGTATGTGAACGAGCGTCTGGCGCTGCTCTACGGCATCAAGGGAGTGCGCGGCGGCGAATTCCAGCGCGTGACCCTGCAACACTCCTACCGCCGGGGTCTGTTGGGCAAGGGCGCTTTCCTGATGACGACTTCTTACGCCAACCGCACGACACCGGTGCTGCGCGGCGCCTACGTGCTGGAGAAGTTTCTCGGTACGCCTCCCGAAGCCCCGCCTCCCGGCGTGCCGCCGTTCCAGGAAACGCAGGAAGGCGGAAAGGCGCTCACCGTGCGCGAGCGCATGGAAGCGCACCGCAGCAACCCTTCCTGCAATGCCTGTCACGGCATCATCGACCCCATCGGCATGGCGCTGGAGAACTTCAACGCCATCGGGCAGTGGCGCGAGAAGGACATCGACGCGGGGGTTGCGGTCGATGCCTCCGGCAAGCTGATGGACGGCACACCGCTGCACGGCGTTGATGACCTGCGCAACGCTCTGCTGGCCCGCAAAGAGCAGTTCGTGCGCACGTTCACCGAGAATCTGCTGACGTTCGCGCTGGGACGGACACTGCAGTACTACGACATGCCGGGTGTGCGCGCCATCGTGCGCAACGCGGCCGGCCAGGATTACCGCCTGTCCTCGATCGTTCTGGGCATCGTCCACTCGGATGCCTTCCAGAAGGAGCGGGCTGCGGATGACGAGCGCCCCGGCGAGCAGAAGCTGGCATTGCGCCATTGAGGGGAAGAGCGATGTTCATTACCCGCAAGCACATCAAGCGCCGCACGGTCCTCAAAGGAATCGGCGCCTCCGTCGGATTGCCGCTGCTGGATGCGATGGTGCCGGCGGGGACGGCACTCGCCCAGACCGCGGCGGCCGCCAAGCCGCGTATGATTTTCGTTTACTTCCCGCACGGCGCGGTCATGGACAAGTGGACGCCGAGGAAGGAAGGCGCGGACTTCGACTTCCCCTACATCCTGGCGCCGCTGCAGCCGTTCCAGAAGCAGCTCACCATCATCAGCGGCCTGGAGAACAAGTCGGCGATTGCCGCCCCGGTGCACGCGATCACCCCGGGAACCTGGCTCAGCTGCGTGCCCCCGCGCATCAGCCACGACCCCTACGGCGGGGTCACGATCGATCAGCTGGCCGCCAAGGCCATCGGGCAGGACACGCCGCTGCCCTCGCTCGAGGTGGCCACCGAGGAGCAGGGCGGAGAGGGCTCCTGCGACCGCAACTACGGATGCAGCTACGGCAAGACGATTTCCTTCCGTACTCCCTCCACGCCGCTCCCGATGGAGCACAACCCGCGTAAGCTGTTTCAACAACTCTTCGGGCAGGGTGACACTGCGGAGGAGCGTGTGGAGCTCATCCAAGAGGACCAGAGTGTTCTGGATCTGGTGCGGCACGACGCCGCGGATCTCAGCAGATCTCTGGGGCCGCGTGACCGCGCGCTGCTGGATGACTATCTCGGCACGGTGCGCGAGATCGAGCGCCGCGTTCAGAAGATCGCCAGTCGCGATACCTCGAAGCTGCATCTTCCTGATGCGCCCTCCGGCATTCCGAACGCGTTCGACGAGCACATGCGCCTCATGCTCGACATGATGGCCCTCGCTCTGCAGGCGAATCTCACCCGTGTCATCACCTTCATGCAGGCGGCCGAGGTGAGCAATCAACCCTATCCCTTTATCGGTATCCAGGATGCATTCCACCCCCTCTCGCACCATGGCAACAACGCGCTGAAGATGGACCGCCTCTCCAAGGTGCAGCGTTTCAACACCCAGATGTTCGCCGGTTTCGTGAAGCAGCTGCAGGCCATGCCCAACGGCGAGGGCTCGATGCTGGATCAGTCGCTCATCCTGTTCGGCAGCAACATGAGCAACAGCAACATGCACGATCATTTCCCGTTGCCGACGGCCGTGCTGGGAGGGGCCTGCGGCAAGCTCAAGGGCAACCGGCACGTGCGCTACCCCGATCACACGCCGATTGCCAACCTGCACGTGGCGCTGCTCAACAGGGTGGGCGTTCCTACGGCCTCTGTCGGCGACAGTACGGGCGAGCTCACGGAGATCTGACATAGTGCGCTGGCGTACCGCTCTGGCGATGGCTTCGCTCTTTCACGCGGCCTTCTGCGCCGCAGGGCCGCTGGTGGAAGCGGCTCGTGCCGGCAATCACGCCGCGGCGGCGGAGCTGTTACAGCAACACGCAGACGCGAACGATCGCATGGTGGATGGCACGACGGCGCTGCACTGGGCGGTCCACCACGGCGATGCCGATCTCGTGCGGCGCCTGATCAAGGCGGGTGCGGACGTCAAGGCGACCAACGACTACGGTGCGACTCCGATGTCCGAGGCCGCCGAGCGCGCTGATGCGCAGATCCTGGCGATGCTGCTCGAGGCTGGCGCGGACGTCGAGTCGCCCAACGCAATGGGCCAGACGGCTCTGATGACCGTGGCACGCACCAATCGTGTCGACGCCGCGAAGTTGCTGCTGGCGCATCACGCGGACGTGAACGCAAGAGAGCAGTGGCGTGGGCAGACTGCCCTCATGTGGGCGGCCGCACAGAGCCAGCCGGAAATGGTGACCTTGCTCCTCGAGCACGGAGCCAACCCCGACGCGAGGTCGGCCATTCGGGCGTGGGAGCGCAGAGTCACGGCCGAGCCGCGTCCGCAGAATCGCCCCCTCGGGGGCCTGACGCCGCTGCTGCTCGCGGCGCGCGAGGGGTGCGCTGCCTGCGCGCAGGCGCTCGTGAAGGGAAAGGCGGGCATCAACCTTGCCGATCCCGACAACATCACTCCGCTGTTGATGGCCATATTGAATGGTCGCTTCGATGCGGCCGCGGCTCTCATCGAGGCGGGCGCCGACCCGAACAGGTGGGATACCTGGGGCCGCGCGCCGCTGTACTCCGCGGTCGATTACAACACGACACCGCGCGGCGGCCGGCCCGACCGTCCCTCCTCGGACCGCACGACTGCGCTGGAAGTGGAAGAGAGGCTGCTGACAGCCGGCGCCAATCCGAACATGCAGCTGAAGCTGTTCCCTCCGTATCGCTCGCTCGGCCAGGATCGCGGTGGTGACGGTATGCTGAGCGTGGGCACGACGCCGCTCATTCGCGCTGCCAAGGCGGGCGATGCCGCCTCCATCCGACTGCTGCTGGCCCATGGCGCCCTGCCTGACCTGCCCAACGAGCTGGGAATTACCCCTCTGATGGCGGCCTCGGGGGTGGGCTCGACCACCATCGATACGCGGGGACGCTTCCGCAACGAGCAGGAGTGCATCGAGGCCGCGAAGCTGTTGCTCGCAGCCGGGGCTGATATCAACGCGCAGCGGGACAACGGCCAGAGTTCGCTGCACGGCGCGGCGCTGTGGGGGTGGAACGCGTTCGTGCAGTTCCTTGCCGACAAGGGCGCCAACCTGCAAGCTCGCGACCGTGACGGCATCAAGGCGCTCGACATCGCGCTCGGCAAGGTTGGAGTGACGGGGCGTGTCGGAATCGCGGCGCCCGAGCCGCACAAAGAGACGGCCGCGCTGCTGCAGAAGCTGATGGCGGCCGACAACTAGAGTTTTTTGATGGACTTTTTGCGGGGGAATCAAGCGTGAACCTGTTGCGGGACCTGTGTGCTTTTGCCTGCGTCGTGGCGTTCTCGTCCGCCGCGTTGGCCGATACTCCCACCTCCGTCGACGCCAAGCGGTTGACGAACGCCAACGCCGAGCCGGGTCAATGGATGCTCGAGGGCAGAACCTACGACGAGCAGCGATTCAGCCCGCTCAAGCAGATCAACACCGACACCGTCTCCAAGCTGGGCCTCGCCTGGTACGCGGACTTCGATTCCAACCGCGGCCAGGAGGCGACTCCGCTGGTGATCGACGGTGTCATCTATCTCTCCACCGCCTGGAGCAAGGTCAAAGCCTACGACGCGCGCACCGGCCGCCAGTTATGGGCCTACGACCCGAAAGTGCCCGGCGAGTTTGCCGGCCGCGGTTGCTGCGATGTGGTCAATCGTGGACTCGCAGCCTGGAACGGCAAGATCTATGTCGCTACGTATGACGGTTGGCTCACGGCGCTGGACGCCAAGACGGGCACGCCTGTCTGGCACGTGTTGACCCTGGATCACAACAAACCGGTCACCAGTACCGGAGCTCCGCTGGCCTTCAACGGCAAGATCGTGATCGGCAATGCGGGCGGCGAGTTCGGCGTCCGCGGCTACATCACCGCCTACGACGCGCAGACGGGCAAGCAGATCTGGCGCTTCTACACGGTACCCGGCAATCCGGCGGAGGGTTTCGAGCAGCCGGTGCTGAAGCAGGCGGCGGCGACCTGGAGCGGGGACTGGTGGACCGCCGGCGGTGGGGGCACCGTGTGGGATGGCATCCTCTACGATCCGAAGCTCAACCTGCTGTACTTCGGTACCGGGAATGGCTCGCCATGGAACCGCAAATATCGCGGCTCCGGCGGCGGTGACAATCTGTTCATCGCTTCGATCATCGCCGTCGACGCGGACACGGGTGTACACGTCTGGCACTACCAGGAGGCCCCTGGAGAGGAGTTCGACTACGACGCCACCTCTCCCTTGATGATCGCCGATCTGAAGATCGCCGGCCGTTCGCGCCACGTGCTGTTGCAAGCGTCGAAGGACGGATTCTTCTACGTGTGGGATGCCAGGAGCGGCAAGCTCATCTCCGCCAAGCCCTTCGTGACGGTGACGTGGGCCAAGGGGGTCGATCCCAAGAGCGGACGGCCGATTCTCAATCCTGCGGCGTTCTACGACGTGACGGGCAAGCCGGCGCTGCTGCGGCCGGGCGGGCAGGGCGCGCATTCATGGCATCCCTTCTCCTTCAACCCGCAGACGGGCCTGGTGTACTTCTCCGGGATCGAGACCGGCGGGGTCATGACCAGCGCCAAGAGCTACACCTATCAGCCGATGGGCGCGAACACCGGGATCGGTTTCGCCTCGCCCGACGTGCTCACTCCGGAGCAGCGCGCCAAGCTGCCCCGCGGTGGCGAGTCGACGCTGGTGGCCTGGGACCCGGTGCGGAACCAGCAGGTCTGGCGCACCGGCGTGCTGGGCAACATCGGCGCCGGCACGCTCTCGACCGCAGGCGGACTGGTCTTCCAGGGCACGACCAAGGGCCGGCTGGTGGCGTATCGCGCGACCGATGGCCAGGAGTTGTGGTCGATGGAGGCTCAGACGGGCGTCGTCGCCGCACCTTCCACCTTCGAGCTGGACGGCCAGCAGTACCTCGCGGAGGAAGTCGGCTACGGGCTGGCCCGCTACGGCACGAGCAACCAGTCGCGCCTGTTGGTTTTGAGGCTCGGCGGCTCCGTGAAGCTGCCTCCCGCGCCGCCTCCGCCGCCGGCGCCGGTGCTGAATCCGCCCCCATCCACCGCGTCGAAGGACCTCATCGAGGCGGGGCACCAGCAGTTCGACAGCCACTGCGCCATGTGTCACGAGACACAGTATGCCAACCGTGCCTTGTTCCCCGACCTGCGCTACTCGCCCGCGCTGAACAGCGCCCAGGCGTTTGACGCGATCGTGATCCAGGGCGCGCTGCAGAGCTCCGGCATGGCTTCATTCAAGGATCGCATCACCGAGCCGCAGGCGCAGTCGATCCGCGCTTATGTGATCGAGCGTGCCAACGAGTTGAAGAACGCGCCGCCCGCGGCGGGGGCAGGGCCGCCCAGGTAGCGGCCGCGAGGGTCTCGCCGGTGGGCACCCGGCTCGCTCGCGGCGGGGCCGCGGACCTGTAGCCATCCCAGCGCCGCGCGCTCGCCGCGGGGCTGCGCGCTTGTGGTCACGCCGCGCGCTCATCGCCGGCTGGGGGCGCCTGTGGCCCCACGCGTTCACCCCGGACTGGGTTGAAAGACGAACTCGTAGGCTTCTGCGTTGCTGGTATCGCCGCGCACCCAGGAAGCGCGCTCCCGGTCCACGGTCAGGAACCAGGTCTGTCGCCGCCGCACGCTGCCGTTGCCGCTGAAGGCCCGGCAGTCGAGGACTGCAGCACATCCACCGTGCTCGGGATCACGCACTGATTCATAACGAATGATTCGAATCTCGGCAGTGCGCCCGCTGCGCGCGAGTGCTTGGCAGCCGCTGTAGTCATCCTTGCTGCACCAAAGGCGCTTGTCGCGCACGAAAGGCTTGGTTCGCAGATCGATGGTGGGTCCCTGAGCTCTCGCCTGGAACACTGTGTGCGCGACGCCATCGAGTCGTTTGAGCCCGCTGCTGTCTGTGACGAATCGCCAACGCCAGTAACCCAGCTCGGCGCAACAGGTGCGCGTTGCCTCCGACCCGTACCACACTCCCGGATCTGCGAAGGCGCGAAAGCGCGAGCCGTGGTGCAAGGGTGGATAACGGAACGGTGTGTAGAGCAGATAGTCGTGGCCCACTGCGCCCGACGGGATGGGCGGTTTGGAGCGCTCGAGTATTGCTTCCAGCGTCTCCTGTTCCGTGAGGCTGTCGACCAGTGCTCGCGTGGCGACGACATGCTGTGCTTCCACAGCACGCCACACGTCGAGCCTTCCAGGCACGGCCTCAGATGCGACCGCGTGTGGCGTCCAGGTACTGGAGGACATGGACCAATCCTTCCGCGCTCAAGATCCGTTGAGCGGGCTCGCCGCCGAGCGCGGCGTTATCCGAGTGCAGCCAATCGCGCATCGCCTGGGCTTTGCCGCCTGTAATTGCCGAAAGCGAACGGTACAGACGCACGAAGGCCGCGGCGAGCTCCCAGGCCTTGCCATCTTCGGGCAACAACCAGGTGCCGGCTGCAAGTCGCGATGCCGTCGCCGTGCTCAACCCCAGGAGCCTGGCCAGTTGCGCCTGGCGCAAGCCCAGCTGATCGGCCGCGCGCACCGTCGCCTTCGACAGGACTGCGGCGGCACTTTCGGCGCGTGTGGCGGGTATGGGCATGAGGTAATCTCGTTTCAATAGAAACTATACGCCAATAAAATTTCTAATGCAAATCAGTGGTCCGCTGCAACCAGTCGGGGCAACCCGACCTGTTGCGCGACGACCGGCTTGGGCAGTTTGCTGCGGCAAGGCGGACCGGGAATGAATATTTGCGCTCGGGTGTCCGTAGGGTTGCCCGAGGTGCGCATACTCTTCATATAGAGGGAATCGTGAGCGCTGCATGAACCCTATGCCGCGGTACGAGGTCATCTGCGAGAGCACGCCGGCCGAGCAGGCACTGGCCCTGCGCCTGGTGACGGAGACCGACCTGCTGCGCCTGAAAGCCATTGCCCGGCTGCATGCCCGGCTCTTGCCTCCCGACATCGGCTGGAGCGATCTGCTGCAGGAGGCCTTTGCCCGCGTGCTCGATGGGTCCAGACGCCAGCCGCCGGGTCTGCCGGTATTGCCGTTCCTCGCGGGTGTGATGCGCAGCCTCAAAACGGAATACTGGCGGCGGGCTCGCAGAGAGGCCCTGAACCTTCCCAAGCTGCGCACTGAGCTCGAGGTGGCCGACAGCGGCGGCGCAGGCCCAGTGGATCCACGCGCCGAAGTCGAGCGCGGCCTGCAAGCGATGCAAGAGCTGGCGGTGATCTATCACCTGTTCGTCGACGACAACCGGGCACGCCAGATCATCGCGGGCCTGGCGGAGGAGCGAACGCCAGAGGAGATCTGCGAGAGCTGCAGTATGTCAAAGACGGACTACGATTCGACCCGGCGGCGGATGCGGCGAGCGCTGCTCCGCGAGGGCCTGAGGATGCAGCAGAAATGAAAACCCGGCGCCCCGAGGTCTCTCTGGAGAACGTTTTGGCCACGCTGGAGCGCGAGCTGATCGACGCCACTGACGAAGAAGTTCTGTCGGCGGCGGCCGAGCTCCGAATGAATCCCTCGATGAAGGGCTCGGCGGCCTTCATAGGGGTGAAATCCCCGCTCATCCGCGCTCTGGCGACCGACGTCGCCCGCGCCGCGGAGATAGAGCCGGAGCCGAGCCTCAACCGTCGGGAGCGTAGTGGCCCCAGAGACTCTTGAGCGCCCAGGTCAGAAACACGCTGCGGTCGCCCCACTGGGACTCGAACGCCCTCGCCGGCTGCGTGGCAACGGCTTCGTCGGCCGGACCATGAGGTCGTATATCCCACACTGCGAGCCGCGGCCGGCCGTGCCTATAATGAGTCTAACGTTCCTAACGACCGCCTCGGGTGTATGCGTTATCAGCAAAACAAGCAAGAGAGCGCCGAGATTCTACGGACGGCGCTCGCTTTCATGGCCAAGCAGGAGGCGGCCTTCCATCCCCCCAGCTACGCGCTCTGGTACGAGCACGTCGCCGGAATCAATCCGGATTTGACGAAAACCCTGGATGAGCGGCTCACCGCAGGCACGCCCCTGACGGATGCCGACGTCTGGCGCATGCACGCGCAGTACATCCTCACCCGGGACGCCGATGCGTTCGAGCGCATCCGCGAGCGCCTGCGCTACCTGCTGGAGGAGACCTCGCACGCCACGCAGAGCGCTGGAGCGCACGCGACGCATTTCGGACAGGCGTTGGAGGGGCACACCGCGCGGCTGCGGCAGCAGACGATCGGCCTGGAGATGATCCGGGAGGTCGTCAGTGAGCTGCTGGCGGATACTCAGCACATGTGCACGGTGACCTCCGAGCTGTCCGAGCAGCTCAAGCGCAGCGTGCAGGAGGTCCAGACCCTGACGCAGCGACTCGAGCAGGCCCAGACCGAGGCGCTGCTCGATCCGCTGACCGGCCTGAACAACCGGCGCGGGCTCGAGCGGGCGATCCAGGAAACCGGCGGCATTCAGGCCGGCTGCGCGCTGTTGCTGGCCGACATCGACAACTTCAAGACCATCAACGACACGCATGGGCACCTGCTGGGCGACAAGGTGCTGCGCGCGGTTGCGCAAGTGATCAAAGCGTGCATCAAGGGCCAGGACATCGCCGCGCGAATGGGCGGGGAGGAGTTCGCGATTCTGCTCCCTGAGACTTCGGTGCAGGGCGCCGCGGCATTGGCGGAGAAAATCCGCCACGCAGTCTCTAAAGTCAGCATTCGCCGCGTCGACAGGAACGAATATGTAGGCAACGTCACCTTGTCGGTGGGTGTTGCAGACAGCCAGACGGGTGACACCCTCGAATCGCTTGCGGAACGAGCCGATGCGGCCCTGTACTCCGCCAAACGTGCCGGACGCAACCGGGTGAGCGTCGCCACTGCAGGTGCGAGCTAGCCGCCGCGCGCCGAACACCGGATCGTCACGCACGCGCTCTCACAACGCTCCACCTCAGGCGATGGGATCCCTCGGCCTTCCAGTCACGCCATGCCGCCGCTGATGGAGATGATCTGCGAAGTCAGATACCCGGCTTCATCCGACACCAGGTAAGCCACCAGGCCGGCGACTTCCTGCGGTGTGCCGGCGCGCTTCATCGGGACGAGGCGTGCGATCGCCTCCGGGTCGAAGGTCTTCTCACTCATGCTCGTGGCAATGATTCCGGGGGCGATGGCATTCACCGTAATGCCGCGCGAGGCCACCTCCAGCGCGAGAGCCTTGGTGGCTCCGTTGAGTGCGGCCTTCGACGCTGCGTAGTTCACCTGGCCGCGATTGCCGATCAGCGCGGATATCGAGGACGTGTTGACGATGCGTCCCCAGCGGCTGCGGATCATTGGCATGATGAGCGGCCGGGTCACGTTGAAAAAGCCGTTGACCGAGACATCCAGCACACCGTGCCACTGGCCGGAAGTCATCCCGGGGAAAGGCGCATCGTCGTGGATGCCGGCATTGTTGACCAGGATCTGGATCGGCCCGGCCTGCAGCGCCGACTCCAGCACCCGCTCGGTCTCCTGCGCGTCTGTGATGTCGAAGGTCAGCGTCTCGGCTCGTCCACCGGCCGCAGTGATCTCCGCGGCCAACTTCGCGGCGGCTTGCGTCTTCCGCCGGGCGTGTACGAAGACATGATGCCCGTCTTGCGCCAGCCGGCGGCAGATTGCAGCGCCGAGCTCACCGCTGCCTCCAGTGACGAGCGCACGCTTAGGAGTGTTGTCCGTCATAGAGGCGCGAAGTGTGTCGTAGAGCCGCCGCGGATGTCGAATATTATTGTTGCGCGGCCGCGCAGCAGTGGCTGCTCGCCCTCGAACACGGCAAAGTCGTACAGCACAGTGGTGTCGTCGGAGGTGACCCGCGTTGCTGTCGCGATGAGGTCGGAACGCAGGTCATCGAGGCGCTCGACGAACAGTCGCACACCACGCACACTGGCGAGGTAGCCCACTGCCGGACCGTTGGTGCCCATTGCTGCAACGAGCACGCCGTGTACGGCCATCGACTGCGCAGCATATTCGACGCCGCAGGCCGCGCCGAGACGTCCGTATGCTCGGAGCGGGTTCTCGAGGGAGCGATGCGAGGTGCTGCGGCAACGGATCTGTTGCGCATCCCAGTCGAGCACTTCATCCAGCAGACACATCCTGCCCGCGTGGGGGATGTGGGTGCATATCCACTCGTGATCTAGGCGCATGGCTCGCTTTCCACGGCGAGGCGCAACTCACCCAGGTAGTCCAGCACCACGCGCTGCGCCCGGCGTTGGGCAAAGGTCTGCAGCAGCGGTAAGGACCGGGCAGCCGGGATGGCCGAACGGAGCGACTCCAGGCGGGGCGGCGACAGGTGGTCCGGCGAAGCGTCCGTCAGCGTCGCGGTGATCCGGGCCAGCGAGCCAGAGCGCGGCTCGGTCGAAAGCAGCAGGGCGACACCGAAGGCATCCGGAATGGGCCGCTTCGCGAACAGCGGCTCCGGATAGGGCGTATCGTAGGCGATGAGCAGGCAGGGCATTCTTTCCACGGCCACCTGGGTGAGCGCTTCGAGCAGGCCCGCGGCAAAGCTGGCATCGAAGCCGCAGAGGCAGTTCGAGGGCGCGCGCGCACCGTTGGCAATGCTCCAGTAGCCGGCGGCGACGTTGTGCACCGAGTTGTGAAACCTGGTCGGGGACAGCTGGCGATCGCTCGTGGCGAGCACCTCACAGATCTCGTGGCAGATCTGGCCGTCAGCGCCGGAGGAGGAAAACACGGTCGGCAGGTGCGATGGGTGGACGGCGGCGCGTGACGCTGCCTCGTGGCCGACCGCCAGAGCCAACTTGACCACGCGGCCGGTGCGGCGCCGCTCGGTAGGGGGGAGGGAATCGGGAGCGGGCAGAACGGTCGGGCGCGGATCGTAGAAGGTCTCGCCCTTGAGGACGGCACAGGCTGCCGGCCAATCGCTCAGGCCGGGGCCGAGCAGACCCACTCCATCGACCCACGCGGTCAGCGCACTCACGTGCCGCTCCGTTCGCGGCCGAAGATGAGGCTGCAGTTGCTGCCTCCGAAGCCGAACGAATTGCTGAGAACGTGTGTCAGCGGGCCGAAACGGGTCTCGCTGAGATAACGCACTGCGAGCGCCGGGTCCACCCGCGTCGTATTGACTCCCGCCGGCATGAAGTCATTTTGCAGCGCCAGGGCACAGATCACCGCCTCCAGTGCGCCGGCCGCTCCGAGCGCGTGGCCGGTCGCTCCCTTGGTCGAGCTGGAGGGCGTGTCGGTGCCGAACAGGCTGCTGACGGCACGGCTCTCGGAGTTGTCGTTGCTTTGAGTACCGGTGCCGTGCAGGTTGATGTAGTCGATCTCGCCCGGCTCCAGCCCTGCGCTGTGCAGGGCATGCAACATTGCGGCTCGCGCTCCGGCGCCCTCCGGATGCGGGGATGACATGTGGTAGGCATCGCTCGACTCGCCGACACCCAACAGCCTGACAGCGTCCGTCCCGACCGTGGAGGAGGGCGACTCGAGCAGCGCGAAGGCCGCGGCTTCCCCGATCGAGATGCCGTCGCGCGCGACGTCGAATGGACGGCACGGGCCGGGCGAGATGAGTTGCAGGGCATGAAAACCGTACAGCGTCGTCAGGCACAGGGAATCGACCCCGCCGACGACCGCCGCGTCGATCAAGCCCGCTTCGATCATCCGTCGCGCGCTCCCGAACACCTTGGCGCTGGAGGAGCACGCTGAGCACACAACCGCTGCGGGTCCGTCCAGATCCAGTGCGCCGCGGACGAATGCGGCGACGGAGAAAGAGTTCTGAGTCGTCGCGTAGTCGAAGTCTGCCGGCAGTGAGCCGCTGGCCGGATCGCGTTGCCGATACGCGATCTCGCACTGGAGAATGCCGGAGGTGCTGGTGCCGAGGAATACCCCGACTCGCCGGCGTCCCCAGCGCCTGACGCTGTCCTGCACCGCGTTCACAAAGCCGTCCTGGCGCAGCGCGAGCAGCGCGAGCCGATTGTTGCGGCAGTCGAATGGACGCAGCGAGACGGGCAGGACGACCTCATCGACTCCGGCGACCTCGCCGGCATAGGTAGGAAGGTCGACGGTCTCGAAGGTGCACTTTCGCAATCCCGAGCGTCGCTCGCGCAACGCCTGCAGCGTCGCTGCGACGCCGCGGCCCAGGCAACTCGTTGCAGTGAAGTGGGTGAGGACGAGTGGTTTCATGCGTGCGGCGGCAGCGCGGAGCGCAATGTAATGGCGGTCAGTCGTGCGGAGGCGAACGCCTGCAGGAGGCGCGGCAACACCTCGAGAATCAGCGCCGAGCCCGAGGGTGTTCGTCCCGCATGTCCGTCGTGCAGCAGCAGAATATCCCCGCCGCCGATGCCGCGGGTCAGGCTCCGCAGCACCACCGCCGCGTTGCGATTCAATGTATCGAAGCCGCGTCGCGTCCAGCTTGCCAGCTGTAGATCCCGACGCGCGAGTACCGGATCGAGAAAGGGATTCCGCAAGCCTGCCGGTGCGCGGAAAAAGCGCGGCGGCTCTCCGGTCACCGACCCTATCTGTTCCTGCGCGCGCTCGATCTCGCGCGCCATGCCGCGTGGTCCGAGAACGGAGAAGTAGTTGAGGTGGTGCTGGCTGTGATTTTCGATGGCGTGACCGCGCTGCGCCGCCTCCCGGACCAGTGCAGGGTATCGGGCGACGCGTTCGCCGATACAGAAGAAGGTCGCCTTGGCTCCATGCTCCTCCAGCACATCCAGTACGCGTGGCGTCACTTCAGGATCCGGACCGTCGTCGATCGTCACAGCGACCGCGCCTCGCAAGGCGGCATCGCGAGGCAGGGATGTCCAGTTGGGGCCCAGCAGCTGGCTCCGGGGCCAAAGGCTGGCCCCTGCCAGGACGAGATGGTTTGCGACCACGGTTCCCAGCATCCATGGCCATGACTGTGGGCGCGCCGCCCAACAGGCCGCCGCCCCCGCGTGCACGAACGCGGTTACGCCGAGCAGGGGTGATGGCTTCCAGCGCTTGGGTTTGCGGTTCAAGGCCGACGTCACTTCAGGCGGAGGGTGGTGTCGAGGAAATTGTCCCAGAGTTGACGCCACACGGGCCAGTCGTGCCCGCCGCGCACTACCTGCACCATCTCGGGCGCAAGCGCAGCGGCCATCATTCGATGGCTGTCGGCGAAGCGGTCCTCGCTTCCGAAGCCCAGATGCACGAGCGACTCTCCCGGGCGCCGGGTCTTGATGAAACGCCAGATCCGGCGCTCATCGTCATCCGCGGCGAGACTGCCCGGCTCCCAGCCGCTCAGCCCACCCGCGGCGGCGATCTCCCGTGTCACGATGCGGTTGCCCAGGTAGGGAGCGAGAACGCAGACGCCCTCGAGCTCCCCCTCGTAGCGCGCCGCATAAGTGAGGGCGATGAAACCCCCGAGCGAGATGCCGCACAGCCACACAGTCCGGCACCCCGCCTCACGTGCCGGAAGAATGACCTCCTGGCGCAGGCGCGTCAGCAGGGTCCGATCGTTCAAGTGCATCAAGTGCAGGTCGATGAGGACGAAGTCCAGCGGGATCGAGCGCTCGCGCGCGGCGCTTACGAACCCCGCGCCCACGAGGTCATCCGGCCCGGTATATGCGGCCGGCAGCATGACGACGCACGCTGCTGCAACCGCGCCCTGATTTACCGGCTCGAGGCGACTGCGCATCAGCCACCCGCCGCTGCGCCGCCCGCCACGGCGCCATCCGCGAGCGGAAGGCGCTCAGCGAGCAACGCAGAGAACACCAGTGCCAGCAGCGCACCGGGGGCCACCGTCGAGCCGAGGGCCGCCAGGATCGGAACCGAGGAGGAAGCCAGAACACCGAAGCCGAGGACGGTCGAGGCGTTGGCGATGACGAGCGAGGCCAGCGTCAGGGGCACCGCATTCCCCTGCCTGTCGGTCGCGCGCCGGTCGAAGAACAGCGCGTAGTTGGACCCGACGGCGACGATCAGCAGCATTCCGATCACGTGCAGAATGGTCAGCTCCCGTCCCGCCAGCACCAACCCGGCCGCGACCACCAGCACCGCCAGAGCCAGCGGAGCCACGACGCGCAGCATCCGTATGCCTGAACGCAGCGCGATGAGCAGCAGCACGATGATGGCGCCGAGACCGAGCGCCGACAGCTTGACGATCTGCGCCAGGTAGGTGGAATACAGATCGTCCGCGGCTCGCTTCAGATCCAGAACGACTGCCTCTCCGGGGGAGCCCAGCCCTGCAAGGGCGGCGCTCACTTTGTCCGCATCGATGTCGATGTACGCGCCGGTGGGCGAGGTGGCCGCCCGCAGCGGCAAAATGGCTGTCCAGCCGTTCGAGTCGCTGAGCATCATCGAGTCGTAGCCCGCGGCCATGGAGGTGCTGTCCAGATCCCTGCGCGTGAGGGGAGGATGGGCACGAGCGGCTTCGAGGTCCGTCAGAAAGGGCTCCAGCCGGTTGGCGTGCAACGGCAAGTCGGCGGTCGCCTGCTGCAGCCGGGCACGCATCTGCGTCACCTCCGGAATCGCATCCCGCCGGTCACGCTGCGCCGCCAGGCTCGGCAGGTAGTGTGTCGGACTCTCGAAACCACCGATGGTCCCTGTCATGACCAGGGACTGGAGGCGGCGCCCGACCCGCTCGGCTGCCTCCAGGACAGATTCCTTCTGCGCTCCGGAGATGACCACCAGGAAACGCACATCCGGCGCTCCGATGTCCGCTCGCAGCCGTGCATCCAGGTCCTGGTCCGCCTGCGTGACCGGGCTCAGTGCGGACAGCTCGCGATTCCACAGTGAGGCTCGGTGCAGATAGAGGATCGTCGCCGCGCCCAGTGCGAGGATTCCCAGCACCCAGGCAGCGCCCCGAGCCCGCCGCAGCGCGCCGGCCACCGCAAGACCCAGTGGCGTGACATCCCGGATCGCGAACGTGCGCGGGAGCCAGTGCGGGAGCACGAAACGCGTCACCAGCGCCGCCGCCATCAGGCCGGAGATGGAGTACAGACCCAGCTGTGCGAGTCCCGGGAAGCCCGACGGCAGCAGGGCCGCGAAGCCGCAGATCGAAGTCAGTACGCCCAGGCCGATCGTCGCCCACGAGCGGCGGGCCTGGATGAACAGGTAGATGGAGTAGTCGACGGACTCTCCGATGAGGGTGATGCCGAAGCCCAGGGTGATTCCGTGGACGACACCAAAGCCCAGGGCGACGGCCGCCACGCCCGCGAGCGCGCCCGATGCAACGGGGACGAGCCCCAGGATCAGCGCCGGCACGGAGCGATAGACAGCCAGCAACAAGGCAACGATCGCCGCGGTGCTGAGCAGGGACAGGCGCAGCACCTCGTGCTCGATGGTCGAGCGGGCCGACACCGAGAACACGCCGGGCCCGCTCATTTGGAGCGCCAGAGTCCGCTGTGCGCTTGCGGGTAAGGTCGCCCTGCCTGCAGCGTAGGCCGCACGGATCGCCTCGATCGCCTGCTGTTGCGCGTCAGTGTCGGAGCCTGCAGCCTGCGTCTGTGCCACCAGCAGGGCGCGTTGGCCGTCTCGGGAGGACCAGACACCCTCCTGGGTGCGAGGGGCTTCGCCGGTGCCCGCCTGATCGATGACCTGCAGCATCTCACCTGTCGGGTCGCGAGCGATGAGGGACTTCACGAGCAGCCCCGCAGGAGAGCTCAGCAGATCGAGCGTGTCCTGGATGGCTCCCTTGAGCCCTGCGACGCTGAATCTCTGCGCGTCGACCGACTCGCTGAGCACATAGCGATGATCGAACAGGAAGGCGCGATCGCGTTCCAGGCCGCTCTGATCGCCGTTGCTGACAGAGCTGAAGCGGGAGTCCTTGCGAAGTTGCCCGGCCACGGTCGCCGACACTCGTGCGCGGCTCGCCGCGTCTGCGCCCTCGATCGCCACGATAATGAGCCGCGAAGCGATCCCTTCGCGCAATTGGCTGACCAGCAGCCGTTGCGTGGCTGTCGGGGTCTGCGGCAGGAAAGCCGACAGATCGGCTGTGAAGTGTGCGCGAAAGACGATTACGGCGGCCGCCGCCACCAGCGCGGCCCACAGCAACGTAGCGACGAGGGCGCCTCCCCGCACTCGATGTCGGCCTGTAACAGCTCGCGCCGAGAACGCTGGCACCGTGCAAGCTCGCCCGGGCGAGGCCGGCAGCTTCATTCCGTCACTTCGGAGCCGATCGACAGGACCGAGCGGTCGCCGTCGGCCTCCTGGATCTGGATCTTGTGAATGGCGGCCTGCGTGCCCTCGATGTCGATCTGCCGGATCGTGTGGGCGAGCTTCTCATCCAGCGGCACCAGCGTGAGCGTCCAGGTGTCGAAGGATCCGGAGAAGCTCAGCCGGAAGACGCGCTCGAGCGCCGCGCGATCGCCCGCGAGGGTGGCGCGAATGCTTTCGATGAACGGCACGATCTGCGGATACTGGCGCAGGTCCAGCACGTAATGACGGCGCCCGCGATCAACTGTCACGACGCCGTTCTGCAGCACCAGCCTCTCGCGCTTCGGGCTCAAAGTGAGCTGTTCGAGCCGGTCAGGCGCCTCGTACAGCAGCTCCCCGGATGACTTCACGGGTGTGTCGAGCACCGAGATGTATTTCTCTTCGACGAAAGTCACGTGGCCGTGCTTGCGCTGCGCCAGAGCGCCCATGACTCGGTCGAGGTCCCCCGCTGCCGCCGTCGCCGTCGTTGGGGCTGCCGCCGTCGCCGTCGTTGGGGCCGCCGCCGTCGCCGTCGTTGGGGCCGCCGCCGTCGCCGTCGTTGGGGCCGCCGCCGTCGCCGCGGTGGCAACCTGCGTCATCAGCAGCGCCACGAGCGCCAACAGCGCACCAGCCCTCATTGCGCCTCCGCCCAGAAGTCGTAGAAGTTGAACCAGTTGTACGGGTCGCTGCGGCAATACTTCTCCAACAGCGACGCATACCGCACCATCGCCGCCTGCAGAGCTGCGCTGCGCCCAGCGGAGGAAGTGGCGGAGAAGTCTGCGAGCTCCTCGAACACGACGTGGTAGCGGTTGCCGCCGCGATACAGCCCTGCCATGAAAATCACCGGTTGCCGTAATGCCGCCGCGGCTCGCATGGCGCCCGTGGGCAGCTGTGCGGGGGCGCCCAGGAACTCAACCATCTGCCCTTGCTCTGCGCCGAATGTGCGGTCCCCGAGCACGCCCACAAATGCGCCTCGCTCGAGATAGGAGTGGAGCTTGAGCATCGCGTCCACGCGACCCAGATGCACCACGTCCAGCGCCGCCGCCGGGTTGATCGCGGCGAGGCTCGCCATGACTTTGTTGGCGGTCTCCTCGTACATCGCCATGGCTATCTGCAGACCGGCGTGCCTTTGTCCGGCGGCGCGCGTGACTTCGAAGCTACCCAGGTGCGCACCCATCAGGAAGGCGCCGCGGCCCTCGGCCAGATGACGATCCACCAGCGGCTGGCCCTCGATGGAGATCTCGAACACATCGTACTGCGCATTCACGAGGTAGACGCGGTCGTGGACGGTCGATGCGAACGTGAGTACGTGACGGAACCAGTCACGCGCGGTTGGCCGGCGGCCCAGGGCCCGGCGCAGGTAGGCGTACGAATGACGGCGCGACTGCGGCGCGAAGGCAAAGAAATACGCAGCGATGAAATACAGGAGGAACCGACCTGCACGTCGGCCGATCCGCAGCGAAATGAGAGTCATGACGCGCAGCAGAAACACACTGCCGCGCTCGCGTCTCGTGGACCACTCTGCGAGCCGCGACGGTGCTTTCGCGCCGGCGTTCGCGGAATCGCTAGCCATCGCGGGGCTCCGGCGAGGGGCTCGGCTTGAGCGTGCCGCTCGCGATCAGCCGATCGACGTGCAACACCCGAAACTGCACTGTGCCGTTGGCCAGACTCTCGTGCTCCAGCGTCAACACTTCCCCAGGCCGCACCACGTGATGAAACTTTGCGGTCACGATCTGCCACTGTCCCGCCCGAATGGCAGTCGACGCCGCACTCACCGCCGCGTCCAGCAGCACCACGCCCGGAAGAATGGGGGCGCCGGGGAAGTGACCGGCAAATGCCGGATGGTCCGCCGCCAGGTTCAGCGTCTCTCGCATCACTGTCGGCTGCGGCGCTGTCATCCCTCGCCCCGGCGCGAGGACTGGGTGAGGGCTTGCAGCGCCTCGTGAGGCAGTTTGCCCGTGGCGTTGCGCGGGAGCCGGTCGACGAACAACAGCGGCCGTGGCAGGAACACCGGATCGATGCGCTTGCGCAAGTGGTCGGTCAACGAGGCCGCATCCAGCTCCGGAGCGACGACCACGGCGGCGACCCGGGTGACCCCGGTGGTCGCGCTGTTCAGCGTCTCCTCGCGCAGAAAGAACGCGCCGTCGAGCACGCCCGGAATGGCATTCAGCTGATGAGTCAGGTAGGCCAGTGAGCTTCTCTTGCCTGCGATGTTGACCAGGTCAGCCATCCGTCCGTGCAGCAGAAAGCGGTCCTGAGCGGTGATCTCGATGACATCGCACATCGGTGTGCGCTGCTCGATGTGGCCACCGGCGGCCCAGGTGCGCTCGGCATCCGTCGTCAGATGGACATCCCGCCAGAGCCGCCATTCGATGGTGTCAGCCGTGCGCCGCGTGGCGATCTGGCCCGTTTCCGTCGAGCCATAGATCTCCTGCAGCTGCGTGTCGAAGCGTTGCTCTACCTCGCGCGCCAGATTCTGCGACAGAGGCGCCGTGGCGGACAGGATCAGATCCACCGCCGGCAGGTCCACTTCAGCGGTGACGAGCGTGCGCAGATGCACAGGCGTGGAGATGAGGATTCGGGGACGGGGAACACACGCGAGCGCGCTGCAGATGTCTGCTGGATAGAACGGACGCTCCGCACACAGGGCTGCGCCGGCCTGCAAGGCCAGCAGGACCGTCGACTCGAAGCCATACATGTGCTGCGGCGGGACCGTTCCGACCAGGCTGTGGGAACGCCCGTCCAGCAGTCCGAACCGCTCCGCGCCGTCGCGCACGCATTGCACCAGTCGACCCCAGGTTTTCCCGTAGGGAAGCGGCGTGCCGGTCGAGCCGGAGGTGAACACGTAGGCGGCGAGGCGCTCGCTGTCGATCTCCGGCGGCGGCCAGTGATGTGCGGGCGGAGCGTCCTCGTACTGGCAGCGTGGCAGATCGATCTCACAACGCGCATCGTCGGTCAGGCAAAACACATCCGGAGCGAACAGGGTGAGCTCGCGGATGACGGCGGGAGTGTGCGTCGCAGGCAGCAGGCTCACCTTGTTGGCGACCAGCGCCGCTGCCAATCCGACTGTGAAGCGATAGCGGTCGGTGGAGGCGTTCAGGACGTGGGTGCCGCCGGGGAAGGCGGCTGCGACGCGCACGACATCCGCCAGGAACTCGCTCGCTCGCACCGGCACTCCACCCCGGTAAGCGAGCACCGCAGCGGGCAATTCGTGCGCGATCAGCGGGATCGTGGCCAGGAGCTTACTTCGTCCGATGCGCGGCGATGTAGGCCGCGAGGTGTCCGAGCGAGCGGAAGATCTCGCCGTTCTCCTCGCTGTCGGCGCGCAGATGTACTCCATACTGCTTCGAGACGACCAGGGCGACTTCCAGGATGTCGATGGAGTCCAGACCCAGGCCCTCGCCGTACAGGGCGGCGCTCGGATGGATGGTCGAGGGCGCGATTTCCAGATTCAACGCCTGCACGATGAGCTGCGCGAGCTCGAGCTGCAAGTCGGCGGTGTCAGACGGCACGGGTTGTCTCAAGGGCAACGCTTTATCGGACATATCCTGCTGCCGTGACTGCGGTCGGATGGATGCGCGGGCTCGCGTTCATGATCTCCAGGAGGCACAGGCCATGCTCGCACCTCCCCCCCAAATGGCCTCTTCTGGCTGCGCTGCCGGCATTATACGTGCCCATCGTGGCAGTTCCAGCCGATCAGCGCTAGGCTGCGCTCAGCCGTGTCGCAGACTCCTCACACCAGGCTCGCCCCGCATCCGCCTCTGCGGGATTACTACGCGAGCGAGGCGGACAGACACGCCTGGGTGCTCGGGCTGTTCAACCGCACCGCCTGCGATTACGACCGGGTGGAGCGCGTAATGGCATTCGGTACCGGCTCGTGGTATCGGCGGCGCGCCCTGCGGGACGCAGGCCTGCGTCCGGGCATGATGGTGATCGACGTTGGCGCGGGAACCGGACTTGTCGCGCGGGAGGCCGCGGCGATCTGCGGCGACCCCACGAGGGTCATTGGAGTCGATCCTTCACCCGGCATGGTCGAAAACGCCAAGGTCCCCGCGGGCGTTCGGCTCGTCTCCGGAAGCGCAGATTCCATACCTGCGCAGGACGCTGCTGCGGATTTTCTCTGCATGGGTTACGCGCTGCGGCATGTCGGGGACTTGTCCGCAGCGTTCGTTGAGTTCTACCGGGTGCTCAAGCCCGGAGGGCACCTGTGTCTGCTGGAGATCACGCGCCCCGACCACGGGTGGTCACAGGCGCTCCTGAAAGTCTACATGCGCGTGATGGTTCCCGTTGCCGCGCGCTTGGTCGCGCGGCATCGCGATACGCCCGAGCTGATGCGGTACTACTGGGACACCATCGAAGCGTGCGCGCCGCCGCAGGTCATTCAGACTGCTCTGGCGGCGGCCGGCTTCCTCGAGGTCACACGCCACGTAGAGCTCGGGATCTTTTCCGAATATCGCGCGATCAAGCCTGGCGCCGCAGCCTGCGTGTCAGCAGCACCGGCAGGCGCAGCATGAAACCGCAAAACAACCGCGCGTGCATGCCACTGAGCAGCGCGTTGTCCCGCCAGTAGTTGAAGTGCGAGACCCCGCCTTCCTCGGGACGAAAGTAGCGCACCGGGGCGGGCAGATTGATGGCCGGCACGCCGCGCCAGCTCAGGCGCACCGCCGCCTCCACGTCGAAATCGAAGCGCCGCATCCAACGCCGCGCCTGCATCTCGCGTACCAGAGGAGCGATCGGGTAGACGCGAAACCCGAACAGCGAGTCGTGGATGCCCGCCCAGAGCGTCTCGAGGTTGGCCCACCAGTTGGAGATCTTGCGGCCGCGCACACGCAGCAGCGGAGCGCTCGCATCGAACACCGGCTCCCCCAGCACCATCGCCTCGGGTGCGGCCGCGGAGGCCGCCATGAACGCGGGGATGAGATGAGCGGGGTGCTGCCCGTCGGAGTCCATCGCCAGAACGTGAGTGTAGCCCCGGGCGCGCGCTTCGAGCATTCCCTGCAGTACGGCGGCACCCTTGCCGTTGTTGCGCTCCTTCACCAACACCCGCAACCCCGGGTCATTGGCGGCCATCTCCTGGAGGCCCGAGGCCGTGCCGTCGGTACTGCCGTCCACGACGACCCATACCGGGTCCCATTGCTCGCGGGCCGCGCGGACCGTCTGGTAGACCTTGTTCCCGGGGTTGTAGCTGGGGATGAGAACCAGGTGGGTCCGGGAGGGGACCGTCATCGAACGCCGCCGGCCCGTGCAGTGGCTCGCGCTTCGACGCGCTTGCTCGGCTGCGCGCCCGAGAGCTGCAGCGTGTACTCCTGCTCGAGCGCGACCATGAACGCGGCGACGTCCGTGGGCGGATCGAAGCGCTTGCCCAGGCGCACGCGGTAGGTAATGGGCAGGTGAGGGCGGCGGAACAGCGGCCAGCCCTTGCTCAGGTAGGGCGAGTCGGTCTCGATGATGAGCGTCTGCACGGGAACCTGCGCGTGCTTGGCGATCACTCCGACACTGGCCGTCAGCGGGTTGATCGGGGCGCGAGTCGTACGCGTGCCCTCGGGAAACAGCAGGACCGTGCCGCCTTCGCGCAGGTCTGCCACGGCTTCCTTGATCATCTGGCGCGGCGTGTCGCTACGGATGTAACGCGCCAGATGCGCGCCCGGGCCCAGGAAGATGTTGTGCAGCAACGCTCCTTTCATCACGCACGCGAGGTTTGGATGGCGCGTGAGGATCAGCAGCGCGTCGATCAGGGACGGATGGTTGGGCGCGAGAATGACCGGCGGGCCGTCGCGCAGCGTGTCGAGGGCACGCAGATCGAGCCGGTAGGCGCCGGAGAGGCTCAGGAACCGGGAATACAGACGGAAACCGGCCATGATGCCGAACCGTCCGGCGGCGATTCGTCGGCGGCGTGGCAGGGCATGCAGCAGCACCGCGAGCAGCGACCACGTAAGACAGATCAGGCCCAGCACGATCAGCAGGCCATAGAGCGCAACGTAGTCGTAGACGGACCTCAACGTACGCACAACGTAGGACATGCCTTGAGCCGCTACCTGAGCCAACGAGCTAGTCGGACGCCTCGACGAGGTGCGAAGAGCGCCCGATCATCCAGGCCACCGCGAATCCCGCCGACCAGTAGCTGTTGCGCTTCACCAGCGGGCTGGCGGCGAAGCTCGCCCCCGAGAGCGTATCGTAGCGGACGTAGCCGCCGGTCCAATAGCGTGGGAAGCGTTTGGTGAGCGACATGATCATCTGCGTTCCTGCGAACCCGGCGGAGGCCTGGTAGGCAGGGCGCTCTTGTGTGGCGTATTGAGGCGCCACGGTGTAGTAGTAATCGTTGTAATGGCGCGTGGTGAAGAGCGGCCCCGTCAGCAGCCCCAGCTTCCACCCCGTCAGGCCGCCCGGGGAGGCGATGTCCAGGGTGAGATGCGGATCCAGGATCCAGCCGACCGCCTTCGGCTTGGCCTCGATGGTGATGGCCGAGCGGGCCGCCGCCAGGAAGTCGAGCTTCACCCGCTCCTGTTCGGAACGCCACAACCGCACATCCAGCTCGGGGCCGATTTCGATCGTCGAGCGCAGGTCCGGCATCCCGCTGCGCGCAGCGGCGTTGCGCACCGGCGGCGTCGCGCTCAAGCTGATGTGCAGCTCCACCAGTTTCTGGTCGAAGATCTTTCCCTTCAGTCCATCGCGATCGGACCGCAGGTACTTACCGCGGTAGACGAAATACACCAGCGGCAGGGGGTAGGCGTGCGAGGAGCTCGCGCCCCGGTAGTCCCTGAGCCACAGCATCGCCGGCCCCAGGCCAAGCTCCCACAACGGCTGCTCTTCTGCGCGGGCGCTCGTGCAAGGCAGCAGGACGGCGGCGAACAGTACCCAAGACGCCAATGAGCTGTGGCAGTGCTTCCTGCGCATGCCGTGCACGCCCTAAGACCCCGCCGGCGGCGGATCGCCGTCGACGCCGGTGGCCTCGATCTCCACCAGCAGATCCTGCCGGCAGATGTCCGCTCTCAGGTACACGATCCGGGCAGTGGCACCCACGGCGGCGCAGAGCTGTGCCTGAATGACCGGCAGGTCGGACGAATGGCGTATGTAGACCTTGTAGGCCAGAGAGCCGAGGGCGAAACGTGCAGCCCCGGCCACGCGATTGGCTTCTCCGAGCAGCGCCTCGATGTTGACCAGGGACTCGCGTGTCTGCGCAGCCGCATCTCCAACGTGAAATGTCTCGTGACCCACGATGCTGGCGGTGCCCGAGATGAACAGCATGGTGGCGGATGCCTCACGCAGCACGCTGGCGCGTGCGAACACCGGCCGCGGCCCGTACTTCAGGGGATACTCGTATGCCGAGGCCTGTCGCGGGTTCTCGACGGCGATGGGCGCGGATTTGCTGGCCAGAAAATAAATCACCAGCGGACTGCCGACCGCGCACCCCAGGGCACAGGCCGCCGGCACGTTGCCCGAGATTGCGCGTCCGCACGCGATCAGCGTCTCCCGGCGCGCCTTGTTGAAGTGCCAGTAGCGCTCCATCCCGAGGGTGTCGGCGTTGATCTGCGGAAGATAGTTCCACACTCGCAGCAGATGACCGTAGCCCACCGAGTCGAGCAGCGAAAAAATCTCCCGATACGCCTGCTCCGTAGCCGCCTGCAGCGCCGATGCGCCGTTATCGAGCTCGCCGGCCGCCGTCTCGGGGACCGATATGCAACCGAACAGCACATGCTCGTCGCGCCGATATCGCACGCGTGCACGCTGCCCCGACTCGATGGGACGCCGGGTCTGCCAGACCTCGTAGAGGCGCGCGTCGGCTCCCAGTACCGGGGTGTTGATCCCGGCGACGGGGATGTCCGTGTCATCGAAGCCTGCCGGTACGTCCTCGAACGCGACGACACCCAACACGCCGTCCCACTGCGCCGAGCCGCGTTCGGGCAGTGTGAGATAGTCGACCCTGAAACCTGTGCTCGAGCCCATCAGTGGAACGACTAGACGGGCCTGATGTTGATCGCGCGCTGCCGCCACGCAGCCAGGGAGCGCCGCGGCGCCAGGAGCGAGTTGATGTAGTAGAGCAGCTTGAACGCCCGCAGGGAGGGCCCGATGGGCGAGCGGCCGAAGATATCCCCCGCCAGCAGCGACAGAATGGCTTCCTTCATTCTGAGCAGGTTACGCGGCGACATGAACAGGTTGCGCATCGTCGGCCCGGTCAGGTGATGGATGAACCAGGAATACTCCCTCGGACCGTGATGCATCAGGTGCTGGTGGCGCTGCAGCGCACCCGCGGCGCGCGCCGGCTCCCGCAGACAGAGGTCTACCGTCCTGGCTCCCTCGATGCCGCTGTTCATCGCCAGCATGACGCCGGTGGAGAACACCGGATCGACGAAGGCAAAGGCATCTCCCACCATCAGAAAACCCTCTCCATAGGAGTGCTGGCATTCATAGGAGTAGTTGCCCGTCGCCTCGACCTCGCTGACCAGCTCCGCATCCTTCAGCCGCGCGCTCAACTCGGCGGACAGGGCGATCGTCGCCATGAAGTACTCGCGCAGATCGCAATTGCGCGCCTTCATGTAGTAGGGCCAGACGACCGCGCCGATGCTGGTGATCCCATCCGCCAGCGGAATGAACCAGAACCAGCCGTGCTCGAACCAGTAGACCGTTATCAGGCCCGCGCGCTTGGCTTCGGGGTAGCGGTGCGCGCCTTTGAAGTGGGCAAACATGCAGGCGCTGCTGTGCTTGGGGTTGCGCCGCTTGGTCTGCAGGCGGTTGCCGAAGAAGGTGTCGCGCCCCGAGGCATCCACGATATAGCGGGCTTGCCATGTTTCATGGCGGCCGTCCTCGTGCTGCGCGTGGACGAGCGTGCTGCCATCGGGCTGGGATTGGACATCGCGGGCCCGACAGCCCTCCACGACCTGCGCTCCGACCTCAGCGGCGCGCCGGATGAGGATCTGGTCGAACTCCGAGCGGCGCACCTGATAGGCGAACTGCAGCGACTTGTTCCAGCTGTCGGCGAACTCGAAGGTCTCCCCGCGCCCGTGCCACTTGGAGTAGAACTCGGCGCCCCACTTCTGCATGCCGATCGCACGGACCTGCTCGAGCACCCCGAGCTGTGCGAGCAGGGGCAGGTTGGCCGGTAGCAGCGACTCGCCGATGTGAAAGCGGGGGTGGCGAGCCTTCTCCAGCACGGTGACCCGGCGCCCAAGCTGCGCAAGCGTGATCGCCGCGCTCGAGCCTCCGGGACCCCCGCCAATGATGAGGACATCAGTCTCGTTCGGGGCGTCCGTCACCCGTCAGTCGTCCTTCCTGGTGAGGGCATCCTCGGTCTTGAGCGCGCTGCTGGCGACTTCGGAGCCCGCGTTCTTCGCCCCCTGAGCGACGGCATGCCCGGTCTTGCGGGCCCCATCGGCGACCGTGTGGCCGACTTCCTTGGCCTTGTGACCGACGGTTTTTCCCGCTTGCTTGGCACCCTCACCGACCTTCTTCGCCTCCTCGGAGACCTTCTCGCCGACGACCTTGGCCCCGTGGGCAATCTGGCGTCCGGCTTCCTGGGTGTCGCTCTTGAGGGTCTGCGCGACCTCGGACGCTTTGTCCTTGAGGGTCGTATCCTCGGCGAGGGCAGTCGAGGCTGCCACGATGAGTGCAGCCAGCGCTGCCACCGAAGGCCCTGTCGTTCGCATGGTACTGTCCCCTCGAGAGTCCCGCTCGGGCGCTATTGTATCGCCGGGCTCTTGATATATCTGCCTTTACCTTTCAAAGACATGGGCACGCTTGAGCACCCATGCCCCGAGCAGCAGCGAGCCTGCCCAGCCGGTGGGCGAATTGAGCGCCACTATACAGAGGCGCGCGTCCTCGGGCAGGAGCGTCAGCGCGCGGTCGAGGTCGAGCTTCTCAGCGACGGTGGCCTGATAAGACAGGGGGGTAAAGCCGCTGGCTGCACCGACGAGGCGGCGCGTGTCGCTCGCGGCCGAGAGCGTCGCTGTGTCCGCTTGCACCCCATCTTCAGCAGCCGCGGGTCCAGTGCCTGTTCCCGGGCGTGCGTGTGCTTCTGATGCGACAGCAGCCGGTCCAGCAGCGCGGGATCGATCTGTGCGCCATGCTCGATGGCGTGCCGCACGGTGTCGACCACCAGGCGTTTCTTTCGGTAGTCGTACATGATGGCGGCTACAGATACGATGGTGATGAATAGCCAGAAGGTAGCCACGGCGATTGCGCCAATAACCTGACCCATGCGGTTCTCTCCCGGTGCCCTCGCCGGCACCCTGCGAAGTGTCCTGGAGTGGAGATGCGTCCTCGAGGCGCTTTGGATGCAGACCATATGAATGAAGATCGATCGGAAGGGGGCCTGGCCGTCGTCGGGCACTGGATCGGAGGTGTCCGGGTGCGGCCGGCGGGGGAGCTGGCGGCGGTTTTCAACCCGGCGCGAGGGGTAAAAATCCGCACCGTGGGGTTTGCCACGGAAGCGGACGTCGACCGGGCAGTCCGGGTTGCCGCTGCCGCCTCGGAAGGCTGGTCGCAGATACCCGCCCAGCGGCGCTCGCGCGTGATGTTCCGCCTGAAGGAGTTGCTCGAGCAGGATAAAAAGCACCTGGCGAGCCTCATCTCCGAGGAACACGGCAAAACATTCGCGGATGCCGAGGGAGAGGTCGCCCGGGGGATCGAGGTAGTGGAATTTGCCTGCGGCGCCCCCCAACTGCTCAAGGGCGAGCTCAGCGACAACGCCGCCACCGGGGTGGACACTTACAGCCTCAGGCAGCCGCTGGGAGTGGTGGCCGGCATCACTCCGTTCAACTTCCCGACGATGGTGCCGCTGTGGATGTTTCCCATCGCGGTCGTGTGCGGCAACAGCTTTGTCCTCAAGCCCTCCGAGCGCGATCCGTCCCCCGGGTTGCGGCTCGCCGAGCTGGCGCAGGCCGCGGGTTTGCCCGACGGCGTACTCAACGTCGTTCAGGGCGACAAGGCCGCGGTCGATGCGCTGTTGGCGCACCCGCTCGTCAGCGCCATCAGTTTCGTCGGGTCCACGGCCGTGGCGCGTCGGATTCAAAGTCAGGCCAGCGCCTCCGGGAAGCGCGTTCAGGCTCTTGGCGGAGCCAAGAATCACGCCGTGATCCTGCCGGACGCGCCGCTCGATTCGGTCGTCGAGGCACTGGTCGGGGCCGCCTACGGAGCCGCCGGTGAGCGCTGCATGGCGATCTCGGTCGCCGTGGCCGTGGGCGAGCAGACCGCAGAGAGGCTCATCGAGCGGCTGAAGGCGCGGCTGTCACACCTGAAAGTGGGCGCTGCGGAGGTTCCCGGCGTCGAAATGGGACCTCTGGTGAGCGACGCGCACCGCCGCCGCGTTCGCGAGTACATCGAAGCGGGCGCGCGCGAGGGTGCCCAGCTGGTCGTCGACGGCCGCCAGATCCCGCAGCATTCCTCCAGCGAGGGATTCTTTCTAGGCCCGACGCTGTTCGATCGCGTGCAGCCCCATATGCGCATCTACCGGGAGGAGATATTCGGCCCGGTGTTGTGTGTCGTGCGCGCGCCGGACTATGCCGCCGCCGTGCGACTCGTCAACACTCACGAATACGCCAACGGAGCGGCGGTGTTCACGCGCAGTGGCGAGCTGGCGCGGCGCTTCGTGCAGGACGCCGAGGCTGGAATGGTGGGGGTCAACATTGCCATTCCCGTACCCGTGGCTTTCCACAGCTTTGGCGGCTGGCGCAACTCGATGTTCGGCGACCATGCCGCCTACGGCATGGAGGGAGTGCGCTTCTATACGCGCCTGAAGACGGTCACCGAGCGCTGGCCGGACGAGACCCCGACACACGCGGACTTCTCGATGCCCTCGACCAAGTGACGGCCTGGCACGCCGGCGAAAACCACGCTTTTCGCCGGCCGCCCGAGCTGGCTGAGGGCCTCACCCTCCGCGAAAAGTCCCGCAGGGAATTTCGCCGATAAATAAACTAAATCGTACCGAAGGCGCCGAAGGTGTCGCAGTCGCCGATCGTCCCGTTGGTCAGGCCGCGCTGAAACCAACTCGTGCGTTGCGCGGCCGTGCCGTGAGTGAAGGATTCCGGGACCACGTAGCCCTGGACCCGCTTCTGCAAGGTGTCATCGCCGACGGCGGCGGCCGCACGGAGCGCGGACTCCACATCGCCCTGCTCGAGAATGTGATGCACCTGGTCGGCATGCTTCGCCCACACTCCGGCGAAGCAGTCGGCCTGCAGCTCCATGCGCACCTGCAGCTGGTTCACTTCCGCTTCCGAAGCGCGTTCCTGCCGGGCGCGCACCTGCGCCTCGATGCCCAGGAGATTCTGCACGTGATGTCCCACCTCGTGGGCGATCACGTAGGCCTGCGCAAACTGCCCGGGCGCCTGGAACTCATCCGCCAGCTGCTGAAAGAACGAGAGATCCAGATACACCTTGCTGTCTTCGGGACAGTAGAACGGACCCGCGGCGGAATTCGCAAAGCCGCATGCGGAAGGGATGGCGTGGCTGAACAGCACCAGCTTCGGAGGAGAGTAGTGTGCGCGGCGTTGCTCGAAGATGGCGCTCCAGGTGTCTTCGGTCTCACCCAGCACCGCAGCGATGAATTGCCCCTGCTCATCGCTGGGCGTACCGGATTGCGGCGCGGCCGTCTGCGTAGGCACGGAGCTGGCGAGTCCGAGAAGCACGCTCGGGTCGATGCCGAGGAAATAGCCGATCGCGGCCACCACGAGCGTACCGCCGACTCCGAGCTTCAGGCCGGGACCGCCGAAGGAAGTGCCCCGGTAGTCCTCGACGTTCGAGCTGCGACGCAGGTCATCCCAGCGCATGGGGAATCGTCCGTGGAGACAGGGAGGGCAGTGTACACAGGGCAGTGTACACTTCGAGTGGAATGAACTCAGCCGGAGCAGTCGCAGCCAGCAGCGAATCCAGCCCAGCCCTCGAGCGGCGCATGATCACGGTGTCGATCATGCTGGCCACCGTGATCCAGGCGATCGATGGCACGATCGCCAACGTGGCCCTGCCGCACATGCAGGGCAATCTGTCCGCCTCGCAGGACCAGATCACCTGGGTGCTCACCTCGTACATCGTCGCCGCCGGCATCGCGACGCCGCTCACCGGCTGGCTCACGGATCGCTTCGGGCTCAAGCAGGTGTTCCTGTTCTCGATCTCCGGCTTCACGCTCGCTTCGGTGCTGTGTGGGGTGGCCGGTACGCTCGGGGAGATCGTGCTCGCGCGGCTGATCCAGGGCTTGTGCGGCGCGGCCCTCGTGCCGTTGTCGCAGGCCGTGCTGCTGGATATCAATCCCCCCGAGAAGCATGGCTCTGCGATGGCCGTTTGGGGAATCGGCGTGATGATCGGGCCGATCGTCGGCCCGGCCCTCGGCGGCTGGCTGACGGAGAGCTGGAGCTGGCGTTGGGTGTTCTTCATCAACGTGCCGGTCGGCGCGCTCGCGCTCTATGGAATCGGCCGCTACATCAAATCGATGCCGCCGGCCCGGCGCGTGCAGTTCGACATGTTCGGTTTCATCACCCTCAGCATTGCCATCGGCGCGCTGCAGCTGCTGCTGGATCGCGGCGAGCAGAACGACTGGTTCGCCGCGAAGGAGAGCTGGGGCGAGGCGATCGTGCTGGCGATCAGTTTCATCTATTTCGTGGTGCACACGGCCGCCATGCCCGCGGGCAAGTCGTTCTTCGACTATCGCCTGCTGAAGAACTCCAACTACGTCTCCGGGCTGGTGTTCATCTTCCTCATCGGGGTGATCCTGTTCTCCACCCGCGCGCTGATCCCGACGATGCTGCAGGGGTTGCTCGGCTACCCGGCGAGCCTGGCCGGCGTGCTGCTGGCCCCGAGCGGCATCGGCACCATGCTGGCGATGTTCGTGGTGGGTCGCCTGGTGGGCAAGCTCGACGTGCGGCTGCTGGTGGGGGTCGGGTTCCTGGTCACCGCGCTCAGCCTGTGGCAGATGACCCACTACAACCTGGGGATCACGCAGCAGCAGATCATCTGGCCCAGCATCATCCAGGGCATCGGGCTGGGCCTGATCTTCGTGCCGCTGAGCGCGGTGGCCTTCGCGACACTTGCGCCGCAGATGCGCGCCGACGGCACGGCCATCTATAGCCTGCTGCGCAACATCGGCAGCGCGATCGGCATCTCGGTCTCGCAGGCGCTGTTGGTACGCAACACCCAGCTTGCGCATGCCGGCCTGGTGTCCAACGTGAGCGCCGCGAACCCCACCTTGAGCAACAGCGCGCTGGCCGCGGCATTCCATCTGCCGCAACCGACCGGGTTCATCGCGTTGAACGACGAGGTGACCCGGCAGGCCGCGATGATCGCCTACGTCGATGACTTCCTGTTCATGTTCGTGCTGACCTTGATCGTCATTCCGCTGCTGGTGCTCGTGCGCCCACCGCCCAAGCGATCAGGACCGGCCGAGCCGGTCGCCCTGGAATAGGAGCGACATGAAGCCTAACCATGGATCGTTCGCGGCATTGGTCTGGGTCGTGGCCGGCGTATGGCTGTTTCACGCGGAGCCCGAGGCGCAGGTGCTCTCGTGGCAGACCGTTGCCTACTTTTTTGCCGGCATGTTCGTCGCCGCATTCGTCATGGGGAACCTGTCGTTCTTTGCCGTGCGTGGGCTGACGGAGGCGCTGGTACGCACGAAAATCGTCACCAAGCCGACCCGTCGAGCGGCGATCGGCCTGTCGGTGGTGGGGTATCTCATGTTCGCGGGCCAGGCCCTGCTCATCTATTTCGTGGCTCGCTGGACCATCCGCGAGATCTTCTGAAGCGCGCGCGCACCGACGGTGGGCTTGAGCGCTGCGGGAACAGTACTTGCCGCGCGACTCCCATGAGCCATCTCCTGAGTTCATCGAGCCCTGGGGGCGTGCGCCTGGCAATCGGTGCGCTGTTGGCGTGTCTGTCCCTGGCTGGCTGCGCCACGGTGCCGGTGGTCGATGAGTCCGCTGTCCACCCATCGAGCGAGATTCGCATACAAGGCGCCCGGGGGCCCCTCTCGGCGCGCCAGTCCCGTACGATCCTCAGCCGCCTGGCCGCGCAGGCACCCAATGCCGGCGCCCTGGAGCGGCACCTCGCCATCGAGCAAGCGGTTGCCGAGACCCCGCTGGTAGCCGGCAACGAGGTGAAGATCCTGCGTGACGGCGACCAGACCTTCCCGGCAATGTTTGCCGCCATCCACGCGGCACGGCACTACCTGCTGCTCGAGTACTACATCTTCGAGGACGTCACCTCCAACGGGGAGCAGCTGGCCGACCTGCTGGTCTCCAAGGCTCAGTCCGGCGTCCAGGTCGATGTGATCTACGACGGCATCGGCTCCATCGGCACGGCGGCGACGTTCGTCGACCGTCTGCGGACCGCAGGGGTTCAGCTGGTGCAGTTCAATCCGCCCAACCCGCTCAAGGGAGGGCGCCACTTTTCCATCAACGATCGGGATCATCGCAAGATGCTGATCGCCGACGGCACGCTGGTGATCGTCGGTGGTGTCAATCTGAGCACCACGTACGAGAGCGCGCCGGGGTCAGCGCAAACATCCGCGCCGGGGGCGCGGAAGTCCGATGTCTGGCATGACACGGACCTGCAGATCGCCGGGCCCGTCGTGCGCGAGCTGGAGAAGCTGTTCATGGAGCACTGGCGTGAGCAGGGAGGGTCGATGCTGCAGCTCCCGAGCGCGGAGCCTCAAAAGCCCGCCGGCCAGGAGGTCGTGCGCATTATCGGTAGCACCCCCAGGCACGGCACCCCGCGCTACTACGTGACACTGTTGACAGCGATGAGCAATGCGGAGAGCAGTATCTGGATCACAGCCGCGTACTTCGTGCCGACGCATCAGGAGATGCGCACGTTGATTCAGGCCGCGCGAGCGGGTGTGGACGTTCGCCTGCTCGTTCCCGCTCATAGCGATTCCCGCGCCGCCCTGCAAGTCCAGCACTCCCACTACGGTGCGCTGCTGAAGGCGGGAGTGAAGATCTACGAGCGCGAGGAGGGCATCCTGCACTCCAAGACCGTGGTGGTCGATGGCGTCTGGTCGATCGTCGGATCCTCGAACTTCGACCATCGCAGCATCCTCTTCAACGACGAGGTGGATGCCGTGGTGCTCGGAGCCGACACCGGAGCGCAGCTCACCGCGCTGTTCAAGAGCGACCTGGGGCAAGCGACCGCCATCGACCTGCAGTCCTGGCGCAAGCGCGGCGCGCTGACCAAGCTGCGGGAGCAGTTCTGGCGCTTGTGGGAGAAACTGCTTTAGTTGCACTCCGGCCGAACGTTCAGCGTGCCGGGGAAGCCCGGGCAGTCCGACAGCGGGTCGTTGTAGGCGAGGGCGATTTCGCGCTCGGTGTGGAATTCATCCCCCGGCTGCGAAGGCAGCAGGATCCGCCAGGATTCGGTGGGATGCCTCAGCGCCCAGTAGACCGAGCCGACCCCTGCCGGCGCGACCGTCACGTAGGCCTTGTTGTCCAACGGCGGCGTCACGATCACCGACTCCATCGGCATGTACTGGTGATCGACGGTCGGGCCTTGCAGCCGCTCCTGCCATTGCGGGCTGGTGAAATTCGGCATGCTCAAGTCCAGCCGATGGCTCGGCGGGTCATGCGGGGCCGACAGGGCTGCCCCGGCAAACAGCAGCAGAGGCGCTGCGAGAGCGGTCGGAAGCGGGTTTCTCATAAAACCTCCTTACCCAAACGCCGATGCCTATCCTGATCGGAACATGGGGCCGAATCTGTAGGGTTCCAGGAGCTTTTGGTCGAATATCGTCCGACAGGCCGGCGGCGGGGCGTCCGCGTAGCGGATGCGCAAACGCTGCCTCGTTTCGGTGCTATCGCGTGAGGCGCCGGTAGGCCAGCAGATGGCGCAGCGTTTCCCGACGATTGTGCTCGCGCTCGTAGAGCCGGGCGAGATTGAAATGCGCGTCGGCGAAGGTCGCATCCAGATCGAGGGCTTCTCTGTAGGCGCTCATCGCGTCTGCTCTGCGGTTCATGTCCTCGAGCAGTACGCCGAGGTTGAACAGCAGTGTCGCGTCACCGCCGTGCGCGGTGCGGTAGACGCGTTCGGCCTCCGGCAATCGCCCGGCGAGGTGCAGCAGGCGCCCCAGGTTCAAGCGGGCATCCTGATGATGCGGATTAGCGGCGAGGCTTTTCGAGTACATCGCAATGGCCGCCGCAGGGTCTTCGTCCTCGATGGAAGCCGCTGCGAGATACAGCGTGTCGCTGTCGCGATCTTCCAGGATGCCGAGGGCCGCCGCATCAAGGCCACTGGCGCCACAGTCACCCGCTCGCTCGCTCGCGCTCCCGCGCGCCTTCTGGTGATCCGCCCTCGTGGGAGCACGTGCGCTGTGATCGATGATCCTGACCTCGCCTCCGTCATTGACGATGTTCAGCGCCAGCACGTACTGGCCTGAATCGATTTCGCGCTGCTGCAGGCCCTCGCGGACGGCGATGCGATCGCCGATGGAGGTGATGGACAGCCCGCTGAGGGGCACTTCCGGCGGCAGGCTCGCCTGCAGCTGGCGCAGGGACTGGTTGATGCGGCGCACGGGGATCGATGCCGCGGCGAGCGCCTTGGCGGTACGCAGGATGATGAGGTCCTGGAACGAGAAGCGCAGCTCACCGCGACGGCCTCTGCCGGGGCGCACGTGGCCGGCGCGGATCAGCGCCCGGATGCGCGAGCGCGAGATTCCAACCAGCCCTACGAGATCCTTCGTGCCAAAGGCATGCATGTCACGCCCTGGAAGTTCTGCAGCACTTCACGCGGCAAGGATCGCACATCTGGCCGGCGCCAGGACGCTTGCCTTCAGCCCCTGGAGGATTTGCGCGCGGTGGCGCTCTTCGCCGCTCGCTTGGGCGGCTTGCGCGCTTTCAGGTCGTCGGTGGC
>Ga0105240_10001711_pt1 | contig 37047 bp, 46 predicted proteins | sample KBSC54metaG_FD_80426 | JGI IMG/M metagenome (GOLD analysis project Ga0105240, IMG submission 80426) | Corn rhizosphere microbial communities from Kellogg Biological Station, Michigan, USA - KBS C5-4 metaG | ecosystem: Host-associated > Plants > Roots > Rhizosphere > Soil | place: Michigan, USA... | reverse complement strand
TACGGCCTAGCCGGAACGCTGGCCGCTGGTCCAGCCCGTGTCCTCGGGGCCAACGATCGTATCCGCATTGGTATTATCGGCGCGGGCGATCGCGGCATGGAGCTGGTTAATCATGTCCGGGCTTGCTCCAATACTGAGATCGCGGGATTCGCCGACGTCTTTTCCAAGCGTCTGGAGACTGCCGCGGGAATCGCACCCAACGCGACGATCCACACCGATTACCGCAGTCTGCTGGACGATCCGGCCGTAGACGCCATAATCATCGCGACGCCCCAACATCTTCACGCGCGGCAATTTTGCGATGCGATATCAGCCGGCAAGCACGTGTATCTCGAAAAAGCCATGGCGCTCAGCGTGCCGCAAGCCAAGCAGATGCGCGCGGTTTACGAAGGCGACCGCCGGCGTCACGTGGTCCAGATCGGCCATCAGGGATGCTCCACCGGGCACGTGACGGACGTCCGTCAATTTCTGTCTCGACCGGATCGTTTGGGAAAGATCACGGCGATCAGCATGCAGATGCATCGCAACACGCCGGCCAGCAAGCCGCAGTGGGCCCGCCCGGCGCTGCTTACGCCGGATCTGACGCCCGATCGCCTGGACTGGGCGGCATTCCTGGGCGACGCTCCCTCACGTGAGTTCGACCCGAATCGATTCGTGCACTGGCGATATTTTTGGGACTACTCGGGTGGAAGCGTGTTTGAGCACATGAGCCAGCAGCTGAGCTTCTGGTACGGGACGCTGAATCTGGACATCCCGCAATCGGCGACTATGAAGGGCGGTATTTATCTCTGGAAAGACGGCCGCCAGGTTCCCGATACCGTCAGCGTGACCCTGCAACAGCCCGAAGAGATCCTGGTCAGTTGGGTGTCCGGCCTGGGTAACAACCAGTTGGGAGTGACTGAGGACGTGCTGGGAACGCACGGATCAATCGCGCGCGCGAGCCAGGTCCGTTACGTTCCGCAGAAGGTGAATCGGCCAGATCTGCAGGAAGCCGTCGGCCGCACGGCGCACATCCCGCAAGCGCATTTGCAGAATTTCCTCGACTGCGTCCGTTTCGGCGGGGAGCCGAACTGCCCGCTCGAACTGGGCTATCGCGTCTCCATCGCCTGCCGCATGGCTGTGGACAGCTATCGCGAAGGCCGCACGGTTCGCTGGGACCAGCAGCACGAAGAGATCGTTTAACGGCGGGAAGCGTTCCAGTCAACCCATGGATTTCGGATTCACCGAAGAACACCATCAGCTTCGTAAAACCATTCGCGCGTTCACCGACGCCGAAATGCTGCCTCACGTGATGGAGTGGGATGAGTCGCAGCACTTCCCAGTCGAGATTTTCCGCAAGCTTGGGGAACTAGGTGTCCTGGGTGCGGTTTTCCCAGAAGACCTCGGCGGGTCCGGCTACAGTTACGTCGACTACTCGATCTTGGTGGAAGAGCTGGCCCGCGTGGATCCTTCGATTGCGCTGAGCGTCGCGGCTCACATTTCGCTCTGCTCGAATCACATTTATCTCGCTGGTGACGACGCGCAGCGTCAGAAATACATTCCTAAACTCGCGTCGGGTGAACTGATCGGGGCATGGGCGCTGACCGAGCCCGAATCGGGTTCGGACGCCGGAGGGACTCGTACTGCAGCTATTCGTCAAGGCGATTGCTGGGTGCTGAACGGCAGCAAGACCTTTATCACTAACGCGCACATCGCCGATGTTTTCGTCATCATGGCGATGACGGATCGCGCCCAGGCGACGCACGGCATCTCGGCGATCATCGTGGAGAAAAACACGCCAGGATTCCGTGCCGGCAAAAAGGAAAATAAACTCGGCATGCGCTGCTCGCCCACCGGCGAGCTAATCTTTACCGATTGCCGAGTGCCCGCCTTGAATCTGATCGGCAAACAAGGCGAGGGATTCATCGATAGCCTGCGCGTGCTCGACGGCGGCCGCATTTCGATCGCCGCTCTGAGCGTCGGCATCGCGCAAGGGGCTTATGAGGCGTCGCTCAAATATTCCAAGCAGCGCAAGCAGTTTGGGCGTTTCATTTCGGAGTTCCAGGCGATCCAGAACAAACTGGCCGACATGGCCACGGAGATCGACGCGGCGCGGCTGTTGACGCTGCGCGCGGCCTGGCTAAAAGATTCCGGAGCGCCGGTCAACAAGGAATCGTCCATGGCCAAGCTGTATTCGTCTGAGGTCGCGGTGCGCGTTGCGAATGAGGCGGTCCAAATTCACGGTGGCTACGGGTTCATCAAGGATTATCCGGTCGAAAAATTTTACCGCGACGCGAAATTGTGCACGATCGGTGAAGGCACCAGTGAGATCCAGCGCATGGTGATCGCGCGTCAGTTGCTCAAGAGCTGACGCATGACCGATGCCGGGCGGAGAATTGTCAGTGGCGACCTGCGCGCGTTGGCTCGCGCCGCCACCTGGATCGAGAACCGTAGTCCCGAGGCCGAGCCCCTGCTGCGCGAGCTTTTCCCTCACACGGGCCGAGCCTTGATTCTGGGCGTCACGGGTCCTCCGGGAGCCGGTAAGAGCACCCTGTGCGATCAGCTTGCGCGCCTGATTCGGGGGGAAGGGAAAACGGTCGGCGTGATCGCCGTCGATCCGAGCAGTCCTTACTCGGGCGGCGCCGTCTTGGGCGACCGAATCCGCATGCAGGAACATCATGCCGATCCGGGCGTCTTCATCCGTTCCATGGCGACGCGTGGATGGTTGGGTGGCCTGGCCCGCGCCACTACCGAAATGACTATGTTGCTGGACGCCGCGGGTCGCGATGTCGTGTTGGTGGAAACGGTGGGCGTCGGCCAGGACGAAGTGGAGATCGCACGTCTGGCGCACGTCACACTGGTGGTGCTTACGCCCGGCGCGGGAGACGATGTCCAGACACTCAAAGCGGGTATCATGGAGATCGCTCAAGTGTTCGTCATCAACAAGTCCGATCTTCCCGGCGCGGATAAACTGCAGCGCGAAATCCATGCGGCCATGGGTCTGGCGCATGGCCCGGAGATCGAGATCGTCAACACGGTGGCGCTCGAAGGCAAGGGTGTTTCCGACGTGCTGGCGGCTGCCAGACGCGCAGAACCACGGGGTCGCGATGCGGAACGATCTGCGGAAATCTGGGCCGCACGGTTGCGCGAGATGCTGCGAGAGCGGCTGCTGGACCAATTCCCGGCTGAAGACTTTCTCGCGGCCGGACGCGAGGTCGCATCACACCAGCGCGATCCATATTCCATACTCAATGACTGGCTCAAGCGCTAAGATCGATCATCTCGGAATTGCCGTGCGCTCCATCGACCAGGCGCTCGATTTCTATCGCGATCAGCTTGGGCTGACCGTGTCTCTGCGCGAAACTGTCGCCATTGAAAAAGTTCACGCCGCGATGCTACCGGTAGGTGAATCGCGCATCGAGCTGCTGGAAGCCTCCGAGCCCGATTCGGTGATCGCCAAGTTCATCGACAAGCGCGGTGAAGGTTTGCATCACGTGGCTCTGACGGTGCCCGATTTGAACGCTGCGGTGGAACGGCTCAAAGCCGCGGGGGCCCGTCTGCTGAACGAACCGCGTGCAGGAGCCGGCGGACACCTTTACGTATTTATTCATCCCACCTCCACAGGCGGCGTGTTGACGGAACTTATCCAAGAATGAAACCGACTATTGGCATCATCGGCGGCAGCGGACTCTACTCCATGCCGGGATTCGAAAGGCATGAAGAACGCACGGTGACGACGCCCTGGGGTGCACCCTCGGACGCCTATATCGTGGGCCATCTGGGGGGCAGGGAAGTCGCGTTTTTGGCGCGCCATGGACGCGGGCATCGCATTTCGCCTTCAGAGTTAAACTTTCGTGCCAACATTTGGGGCATGAAATCTCTCGGTGTCGAGCGCATTCTGTCGCTGAGCGCCGTGGGTTCCCTTAAAGAAGAGCACAAGCCGCTGGATTTCGTCATTCCCTACCAGTTCGTCGATCGAACACGTGGACGCGTGTCCACATTCTTCGGGGAAGGGCTCGTCGCGCACATCAGCTTCGCCCACCCCATTTGCACCCACATGGCCGATGTCGCCTACGCCGCCGGTCAGGATGCGGGCCTGCGTGTCAAACTCGGGGGCACCTATCTGTGCATGGAGGGCCCGGCGTTTTCGACGCTGGCGGAATCGAATTTGTATCGAAGCTGGGGCATGGACGTCATCGGGATGACCAACCTTCAGGAGGCCAAGCTCGCCCGCGAAGCGGAGCTGTGCTACACCACTATCGCCATGGTGACCGACTACGATTGCTGGCATCCCGAACATGACGCGGTCACCGTCAACGACATCATCGCCAATCTCACACAGAATGCGGCCAATGCCGCCAAGCTGGTGAAAACCGCGGTAGCCGCGATGCCGGAAATGCGCACCTGCAAATGCGGATCGGCGCTGGCGCACGCTCTGATCACCGATCGCAAGGCGATTCCCGAGGCCACTCGCAAAAAGCTGGAGCTTCTGGTTGGCAAGTACCTGTAACGAGCTGCTCGACCTGTGCCTGCGAGGAGAGCAATGGTCTCCGCAATTACTGGATCGCGCGATCGCCGAAGATGAAGGTCTCGCGCTTTTCTCAATCGTGGTGGAACGTTTAGGGGACCTGTTCGAGCCGCGCCTGTGTGATGTCTATGCGAGCTTGTTTTCCGAGGTAATCGCGCGAGTTCGCCCGGAATTGATTCCCCGGACTCGCCGGGTCGCTGGTAGCACTGGCCGATGGCCGGCCTCAAGCCGTGTCTACGTACTCTCCCGAATCACGCTAGGCGCCGATATCGCGGTCACCAGCGTTATGCTCGAGGCCGCGAAGCGCCGCTATGCGTCATCGGAGATCTTCTTCGTCGGACCGCGCAAGAACTATGAGCTGTTCGAGGCCGACCCGCGCATTGCTCATCGCGACGTTCCTTATGCCCGCGGAGGTTCGTTGCCTGATCGCCTTCGAGCGTCAGAAGCTCTGTGGTTCGACGACGGCGTAGTCATCGACCCGGATTCCCGCCTGACGCAGCTAGGTCTGATCCGAGTTTGTCCGGATAATCGGTACTGTTTCTTCGAGAGCCGTTCTTTCGGGGGTGATGGTGACGACAGGCTGCCCGATCTCGCAGCGCGATGGGCGGACGATCCTGCCGCTCGACCCTACATTGCGCCCCGTCCTGCCGGCGGCCCGGCATTCGACATCACGGTGAGCCTTGGCGTCGGCGAAAATCCCGCCAAGCGCCTGAGCGATGATTTCGAACGCCAGCTTCTGCAGATGGTCGCAGGTACCAGCGTTTCGATTCTGGTCGACAAAGGCGGCAGCGCGATCGAGCGGGAGCGAGTCGAGCGTGCAATCTCACTCGGCATTGCCACTCACGACGGACCTTTTGCTCCCTTCGCCGCCGAAATTGCGCGATCGCAGCTATTCGTTGGCTATGATTCAGCCGCCGGCCACGTCGCGTCCGCGTGCGGAGTTCCACTCATCAGCATCGCCAAGGGCTTCGTCAGTCCACGCATGGCCGCACGCTGGCGGCCGAAGGGAACGGTCATCAACGGTGACGCCCCGGATGTTCTCGAACAAGTGCGCCGTGCACTCGCTACATATACATTCCGCCGTTGACGTCGAGGACGTGCCCGGTGATGTAGCCGGCTTCTTCGCTCGCGAGAAAACGCACTGCGGCGGCCACATCCTCTACTTTCCCGAACCGTTTCAAGGGAATATGCGCCAGCAGAGTGTTCTTCACATCGTCTGAAAGCACAGCCGTCATGTCCGTCTCGATGAAACCCGGAGCGACCGCATTCACAGTGATAGTCCGGCTGGCGATCTCCTGTGCCAGCGACTTCGTCAGTCCGATCAGCCCGGCCTTCGACGCCACGTAATTCGACTGGCCAGGATTTCCTGTCTCGCCCACGATCGACGAGATGTTAATGATCCTGCCCCAGCGTTCTTTGAGCATCGAAGGCAGCACCTGCTGGATCGCCAGAAATGCGCCGGTGAGATTGGTGGCCAGTACAGCGTCCCAATCTTCCTTCTTCATGCGCATCGCCAGGCCGTCCTTGGTGATGCCGGCGTTATTGACCAGGATGTCGACCTTCCCTGCTTTAGAAAACGCTTCCTTGATCGACTCAGGCGACGCGAGGTCGATTGCGACGCACGTCGCGTGGGGAATCTGCATGGCAGCTTCTTCCAGTTTCTTGGCATCCCGCGCGGCCAGAATGACGCGCGCGCCAGCGTCACTGAGTGCCTGGGCGCACGCTCGCCCAATCCCGCGGCTTGCCCCCGTAACAAAAGCTGTCCTGTTTGTCATGTTCGTCATGGCGATCTTCCATAATAGTGGAAATGGCTTATGACGATCTTCGAGAGTTCATCCGCGCCTTAGAGAAACACGGTGAGCTCAAGCGCATCCCTTTCGAGGTCGACCCGCACCTCGAAATCACGGAATTCGCCGACCGCAGCGTGAAGACCGGCGGCCCCGCGTTACTGTTCGAAAAGCCCAAGGGTTCCGATGTCCCAGTGCTGATTAATGCCTTCGCCAGCATGCGCCGTATGGAGATCGCGTTGGAGGTATCGTCGGTCGAAGAGATCGCCGGCCGCATCTCCGAGCTGCTGGCGATGCAAAAGCCCGAAGGCTTGCTGGGCAAGCTTAAGATGCTGCCGAAGCTGGCCGACCTGGCCTCCGTCTTTCCCAAGACGGTTTCGAACGGGCCTTGCAAGGACGTCATTCGTCCTCAAGGCAAGTTCGATTTGAGCTATCTTCCGGTGCTGCATTGTTGGCCGCAGGATGGTGGCCGCTTCATCACGCTCCCGATGGTGTTTTCGCGCAACCCCGATACCGGCAAGCGTAACTGTGGCTGCTACCGGCTCCAGATTTTTGACGGCACGACCACAGGGATGCATTGGCAGACGCACAAACAGGGCGCGGAGCACTATCGGCGTATGGCCGCGACCGGTGGGAACAAGCGCATGGACATCGCTGTTGCAATCGGCTCCGACCCGGCCACCATGTACTCGGCTATTCTTCCTCTTCCTCCCGATCTGGACGAGATGATGATCGCGGGATTCCTTCGCGGCAAACCGGTCGAAATGGTCAAATGCGAAACCAACGACCTGGAAGTGCCCGCCAATAGCGAATTCGTGCTTGAGGGCTATGTCGAACTCGGCGAGCTTCGGCGCGAAGGGCCTTTCGGCGATCATACCGGCTTCTATTCGCTGGACGATGACTATCCGGTATTCCACGTTACCTGCGTCACGCATCGAAAGAATCCGATTTACGCGACGACGATCGTCGGCCCGCCGCCGATGGAAGATTTTTACATGGGCAAGGCTATCGAGCGGATCTTTTTGCCGTTGATGCGCCTTCAGCTCCCCGAGATTCGCGACATCGCGATGCCTGCCGAGGGGATCTTTCACAACCTGATTCTGGTGGCGATCCGCAAATCATATCCTGGCCACGCGCGCAAAGTGATGCACGCCATCTGGGGACTCGGCCAGGCGATGTTTTCGAAGTGCATCGTAGTAGTGGATGAAGATGTGGACGTGCAGAACACCAGCGAGGTCGCGTGGAAAGCGCTCAACAATATCGATCCGGAGCGCGACATTCAGTTCGTGCTGGGTCCCGTCGATTCGCTGGACCATTCCAGCCGGCTTCCTAACTACGGCTCGAAGATGGGTATCGATGCGACCAGGAAATGGCCCGAAGAAGGTTTCACGCGGCGGTGGCCCGATGTAATCCGCATGCCGGACGATATTCGCGCTCGCGTCGATGCGCTTTGGAAGAAAGCCGGGTTACACTAGTTAGGTACGCGGCGGCTGTAGCTCAGTTGGTAGTAGCGCCAGATTGTGGTTCTGGATGTCGTGGGTTCAAATCCCACCAGCCGCCCCAAATCCCACTCCTGTTGTTCGACTATCCGTTTAGAACCGGAGCCCAACCAGAAAGTTAACCTGATTCTTTCGAACTGCGTCCGTCTTGCCCGAATTCCAGTAGGAGTAGCGAACTTCCGGTTCGATATGTGCGCGCCCCACGCGGGCATCCATGCCGACGCCAACCGATGGATCGACATTCCATTGCGTGGACTTCGTGTTGAGTGCACTGCTCGTGCCTCCAGAACTTCCGCTGACCGTGCTGATCTGGAAACTACTTGTCTTGATCGACGTGCGGCGAACTGAGGGACCTGCTAGCAAAAACGGACGCCAGCGCCGACGCTCGCTCAGGAATCGATATTTGGCTAAGAACGGGATTTCCAGTGCGCTTCCACGGACGGTCTGAGAGCCAAATGTGATCGCGTTCGCTGGACCCAAAAACGTAAAGTTGTCATATCCCCCGCCCAGCCGTTGATACAGAAACCCCGTCTCGAATGCCAATCCCTTGACGATGCGAACGTCTACCGAGGGTCCGGCGACAAAAGGTATCTTGTCGGTGCGTCCGAGTGGCGTCTCTGCAGGCACCCCTCCCTGGATTCCGAATGTCGGTAGTTGAGCCGAAGCCATCAGCGGCAGCGCGGCAAGCACCACGATACGAAGTATCATGCGATGTATGCAAAGGCACGCCGCCCTCCAGCGATGTCCGCTGTTATATCAACACGTCCGCAAAAATCCGCAGTGCGCTGGCGGCACAGTGAGACGGCAACACCTCATCCCCTGTATGTTGGTACGGCGCGTGCACCTTTGGAAGCTGTGAAGAATCTAATATTCGTGTTGTTCCTGGCATCTTCCGCTAATGCTCAGACAAATTTGCGAAACAGCGTCACGTTCAGCGTTGGATCCGCATTTACTGGTCCTCGAGGCAATGGTCAATTCAATACGACGGTGGGTCTGGGGGCCACATATCGCTACCGCTGGTTCCACTATCTCGATATTGAGGCCGATATAACGACAGCCTTGCATCCGACTCCCACGCTTCGGGGCGCCACCTTCACCATCGATCCGACTGATAACTTCATATGGGTACCATTCGGCTTGCGTGGCGTCCTGCCTTTGCGTAATGGCGCGATGGAGCTCTCGGCCGGAGCAGGAGGAATCTACGAGAATTACTCCGCCGGGAACATTCCGCCGTTTGTCGGACGTCAATCAGAGGGCGCCTGGGGTGGATACTTTGTCGCCGGTGCCGCGTCGGCGATTAGCCGAAGCCGCCATTATTGGCTGGGCGCGTCTGCTCGCGAGTTCTTAGGAAACGCAAATCGCACGAGTGCGCACGACCTGTGGTTCGTGGTCACTGGGGACTTTAGTTTTCGTTTTTAAGGCTGGAGACTTGAGCGCGATCTTTTCCCCCATGATGGCGTTCAGAAGTACCCAGCATCTTTGGGTCTGAACGGCCTCATGCTGCGGGGGGAAATAGTCATCGATCATCTGGACCGTTTGTTTGGTCATAGTACTAGTTCGTCAGTTCGGCTTAATTCTTTAGACCCCGAATACCAAATCTTGGTTTGGTTGTCTTCGCAATCCCTCAACAAAACCCCTCAGTTCGGAATCCGTCTATAGTAGTGATATATGCAAGATGAGCAGGGCACACCTGCCGTAAGTGTGCCTCCTACAACCGTGCCCTCGACCAACCCGCCCGGGTCGTTATCGCAGTCAACCACCCGCAACGCGATTTCCTGGCTGCGCGATCTTTCAGTCAGCGTCGTGATCGCTATCATCGTGATTCTGTTCCTCTACCAGCCGGTCAAGGTCGAAGGCACCAGCATGACGCCCTCGCTGATCAACGAGGAGCGCATCTTCATTAACAAGTTCGTCTACCGCTTCGGTTTTTCCGACATCGTCCGCGGCGACACCATCGTCTTCTGGGCGCCCGAGGATCCTTCACGGTCCTACATCAAGCGTGTGATCGGCGTTCCCGGCGATACGGTCGAAATTGTTGACGGCACGGTAATTCTCAATGGCAAGCGCCTGGAAGAGCCTTATCTTATCGATATCAATCGCGATCGGATGTCGATGACCCGGCGCGTGGTCGAACCCGCGCATTACTTTGTACTGGGCGACCACCGTAACTCCTCGAACGATAGCCGGAGTTGGGGCACCGTCCCGCGCGATGCGATCTACGGCAAGGCTGTATTTGTGTACTGGCCCCTGAATCGCTTAGGTCTGTTGCGTTAACTACCGCCGGCCGATCAGCCACATCGCCAAGCTCAGGACTGCGCTCACCAGCAGGCACGTCACTATCGGAAAATAGAACGCGCCATTTTTTCCACGCACCACGATGTCGCCGGGCAGTCGGCCCAGCTTGATCGGCAGCCGGTCGCCCAGCGTCATAAGGATGCCTGCGACAACCAGGATCAGCCCGAGGATGATGACGGTTCGTCCCACGTCTCATAATACCGTTGCCTTCTCAAGAGGTGTTCGATAATGGGTGCGGAGCCCATATGATCACGGAAACCGCGCCGCCTTCGACCCTGCCACCCACTCCAACACTCAAAGCCGCCCCTGGAGTTGCGGATGAGTTTAACCCGCGTCTCTCCGCGGAGGCTCGCTTCGATGAAGCGGCCGAGCGTCTGGGTCTCGATGACGGCATGCGTAAAGTGCTGCGGTCACCCTCGCGCGAAATCATCGTCCACATTCCGGTTCAGCTCGATGACGGCCGCCTGGAAGTATTCACCGGCTATCGCGTGCAGCATTCCATCGCCCGCGGTCCGGCGAAAGGCGGCATTCGTTACGCGCCGGATGTGACGCTGGACGAAGTCCGCGCCCTGGCTTCCTGGATGACCTGGAAATGCGCGGTCACCAACGTCCCGTTCGGTGGATCGAAGGGCGGCGTCATCTGCGATCCGTCCATCCTCTCGCGCGTCGAGCTCGAGCGCATCACACGCCGCTACACCGCGCAGTTGTTCGAATTCATCGGTCCGGAAATCGACGTGCCGGCGCCCGACGTCAATACCAATGACCAGACCATGGCCTGGATCATGGACACGTATTCCATGCACGCCGGCCATACTGCGACTGGCGTCGTGACCGGCAAGCCCGTCGATCTGGGAGGTTCGCGCGGCCGCACCGAAGCCACCGGGCGGGGATGCATGATCGTCATCGAGCAGGCTCTGCGTCGCCTCGGCTTGGAGCGTTCCGCGACGCGCGTGGTGATCCAGGGTTTCGGCAACGTAGGCGGCATGTCGGCCAAGCTCATGGCGCGTGCCGGATTCAAGATTATCTGCATCATCGAATTTGACGGAGCCGTCTACAATCCGAAAGGCCTGGACATCCCCGCGCTGATGAAACATCGCAAAGAAACTGGCTCGATCATCGATTTTCCCGATGGCCAGAACATGGACCGCGAAGAAGCGATGTTCCTGGAGACCGATGTCTTGCTGCCTGCTGCTCATGAGAACGTCATCACTTCACAGAATGCCTCCAAACTGCGTACCAAGATCCTGTGCGAAGGTGCTAACGGTCCCACCACGCATCTCGCCGATCCCCTACTGGCCGGGAAAGGCATCTTCGTAATCCCGGATATTCTGGCGAACGCCGGCGGTGTCACAGTGTCGTACTTTGAATGGGTTCAGGATCGCCAGGGTTACTTCTGGAATGAACAGATGGTCAACGATCGCCTGGAAGAGATTATGGTGAATAGCTTCAACGATGTGGTCGCTTACGCCGAGAAGCACGGCGTCAACAATCGTACGGCCGCGTATATGCTCGCCTTGGATCGAGTGGCTTTTGCGATCAAGCTTCGCGGCATCTACGCATAGTAGAAACACTTACTGTCAGGAGAGCAATTCAATGAAAATCGCCGTCATCGGCGCGACGGGTAACGCCGGATCGCGTATCGTTACTGAGCTATTGAGCCGCGGGCACCAAGTGCTCGGCATTGCTCGCCATCCAGAAAAAATGCAGCCGCGGCCGGGTCTTACTCTGACGCAAGGCGACGTGAAAGACGAAGCCGGCCTCGCGAAGCTCCTTACGGGACAGGAGGCGGCGATTCATAGCGTGAGGTTCCTCGGCACCGACGCTCACTCAGCGATCGGCGCGGCAAAAAAGTCCCGCGTCAAACGATTCCTGGTCGTCGGGGGCGCGGGCAGTCTCGAAGTGGCGCCTGGCTCCGCTCTCGTCGACACACCCAACTTCCCGCCCGCTTATAAACCCGAGGCATCCGCGGGTCGCGATTTCCTGAACACACTCAAAACCGAACGCGAACTGGACTGGACCTACGTCTCGCCGTCGGTATTCTTCAGCCCAGGCGAGCGTACCGGGAAATTTCGCCTTGGTAAAGACCAGGTACTGACCGGCGCCGACGGCCAGAGCAAAGTATCCATGGAGGACTACGCCATCGCCCTTGCCGATGAAATAGAAAACCCGAAACATAGCCGCCAACGCTTCACCGTTGGCTATTAGACCTTGGCTATTAAACCCAGGAATGCGAAGATAGAAGTACACCTGGAGAAGGGATTATGCATCTTTCTGAAGACTTCCGCTTGAAAGTCGGCCTGGCCGAAATGCTCAAAGGCGGGGTCATCATGGACGTGACCAATGTTGAGCAGGCCAAGATTGCCGAGAGTGCAGGCGCCACCGCTGTAATGGCATTGGAGCGCGTCCCTTCGGATATCCGCAAAGACGGCGGCGTCGCACGCATGGCTTCGATCCGCATCATCCGCGAGATCATGGACACCGTTTCCATCCCAGTGATGGCGAAAGCGCGTATCGGCCACTTTACGGAGGCTCGCATACTCGAAACGCTCGGTGTCGATTATGTCGACGAAAGCGAAGTGCTCACGCCCGCGGACGAAGTGCATCACATCGATAAGAAGACCTTCAAGGTTCCGTTTGTCTGCGGAGCCCGCAATCTGGGCGAAGCCCTTCGCCGTATCGCCGAGGGCGCCGCGATGATCCGGACCAAGGGTGAGGCAGGCTCTGGCGATATCGTCGAAGCGGTCCGCCATATCCGTACCATCGTCAAGGAGATGAAACACCTCACGGTGCTCGGTAAGGAAGAACTGGTACACGAGGCTAAGAACTTGGGCGCGCCGCTGGAGTTAGTCGAATGGGTCGCGGCCAACGGAAAACTCCCTGTGCCAAACTTCTCGGCCGGTGGCATTGCGACGCCAGCCGATGCGGCGCTCGTGATGCAGCTCGGCGCCGAGGCGGTGTTCGTCGGCAGCGGCATCTTCAAATCCGAGGATCCCGATTCGCGCGCACGCGCCATCGTCAAGGCTGCGACGTATTACAACGATCCGGTGAAGCTCCTCGAAGCCAGCGAAGAGCTGGGAGAAGCAATGCGTGGCCTGGACGTTTCCAAGCTCCCCGAAAGCGAGCTTCTGCAAACTCGCGGCTGGTAAGCCGCTTGTGCGACGGCCAAGGCGCCTCTGGCGCAGAAGCTGAGTGACGACACCGTGAAGACAGTCGGCATCCTGGCCCTTCAGGGCGATTTCGACGCTCATCGCAAAGCTGTGGAGCGCGCTGGGGGGCGGCCTATAGAAGTTCGCACGGCGCAAGACCTCGACGCCTGCGACGGACTGATCGTCCCCGGCGGCGAAAGCACCACCATGCTTAAGCTGCTCGACATCGAAAAGCTGATCGAACCCTTGCGTCAGTTCGCTGCGCGCAAGCCCGTCTTCGGTACTTGTGCCGGTGCGATTCTGCTGGCGCACTCGGTCACCAGCCCTTCGCAGCCCAGCCTCGATCTGATTGACATCGACGTCGAGCGCAACGCTTACGGCCGCCAGATCGATAGCCGCGTCGCTCGCGTGGACGCGGGCGGCAAAGATATGGAAGCCATCTTCATCCGTGCGCCGAAGATCCTTCGTGTCGGCTCGGGCGGAAAGATCTTAGCGACCTACAATGGCGATCCGGTGTGGGTAGAGCAGGGCAGGCACATGGTGACCACGTTCCACCCGGAGCTGACGCCCGATCTCCGTGTTCACCAGCGGTTTTTGGAAAGAGTAGCTACTTCATCTGGACGCGTTTGACGTCAGGGGGGAGATTCAGTTGAAATGCGGAATCCGGCAAGCTCGGATTAAATTTGATGTCTGAGTAGACTGCCTGCTCGTAGTCGCCGGAAGTACGCGTCACCTTTACTTGTAGAGGTACACTCTGCTTGTCGGGAACCCACATCTCAATCTTTTCTACATACTTCTTGAGATCGTTGTCTTTGGGGATCAAGTCAATTCGGGTGGTATTGGTTTCACCGATTTTTTCGGGAGCGCCCCCCTTGATCTCGAAATCGCGCCGCAAGTCGGCACTGGTAACGCCGATCCCGATCAGCATCAGCTGATCGGCCTGCTTACCCATCTTGCCGAATTTTCCGGCATCGTAAACTTCCACGCGCTTGGCGTCCGGATAGTAGATTTCCACTGTTTTCCCCGCAAATCGAATGATCTGCGGATTCTTTCCAAAAATCTGAACAATACCGATAGTCTGTCCATTGGCGCGCTTCACCAAGCGGAGACCGTCCGTCTCTTCTTTGTCGTTCAACACCTTCGTGTACTCGGTGCGTTTCATTTTGGCCGAGAATGTATGCAAGTCGCGAGCCGACTGGTCCATCCGCGCCAGAATGTCGCTGAGAGCCTCCGCGCGCAAGGCTGTTGCCGCCAACACGGCCAGGAACGCGAAGCGAACACATTTCATCATGGACCTTTTACGGCTTGGTATACGCCATGTAGCCGGTGATTTCGTGTTCCGTCTCGTCAAAAACTGGCTCTACATGCGTTATGATCGTGTGACTCTTGAAACGCTGATCGACCAGTTCTGCGGCCTTACGAGGCAAGTCGGCTTGCGACACGTTTGCGAGCAGCTTCGGTTCGATCAGAAACCCTTGCTGCGCGGGGAGCATCTGGATGCTGGAAGCCCGGGGCTGATCGCGAAATAAGTCGCGCGGCGTCAAAAAGATAAACGCCAGGATCAGCGTGACAATAATGTCCCACTGCCACGAGGTTCGTGGGAAATCCCAGAAAATAAGCCGCCGCAGCGTTCCCATCAATCCCATGGTAACAAGTCCCGCCGCTACACAGCCCGCCGCACCAGCGCGAGGAACTCATCCCGCGTGGCTTTGCTCTTGCGGAAATTCCCGAGCATGTTGCTGGTAACGGTGCCCGAATGCTGCTTTTCGACGCCCCGCATCATCATGCAGAAATGCTGCGCTTCCACCAGCACGCCGACTCCTCGCGGTGAAATCGCACTTTCCACAGCTTCGGCGATCTGCTGCGTCATCCGCTCCTGCAACTGGAGTCGGCGCGCGAACATGTTCACGATCCGCGGGATCTTGCTCAGCCCGATCACTTTGTCCTTGGGCAGATACGCCACGTGAACTTTTCCAAAGAACGGCAATAGATGATGCTCGCACATGCTGAAGAACTCGATGTCCTTCACCATCACCATCTCGTCCACCTTTACGCTGAACACGGCTTCGTTGACGATCTCTTCCAGACTCGTGCTGTAGCCGCTAGTGAGGAACCGCAGCGCGTTTTCGTAACGTTCGGGCGTGCGTATTAAGCCTTCGCGTGAAGGATCCTCTCCAACTAACTGGAGAATTTCGCGCATGTGCGCCGCGATCTTGGTCTCTTGCGGCGGCATTACTTTCACTAGGGCTTTGCTCTTCATCCAACCTCCAACTCAAACGTATTCCGCGCCGTTTCCGATATCCGCACCCGCGCCAGACGAGCCGGCAGCGTCCAACCCTTCGTCAGCGCCTCGCGCACCAGCGTCGCCAGATTTTCGGTCGTCGTCACCGACCCTGCCAGCTCCGGAATATCCGCGTTCAGATTTTTGTGATCCAGCCGCGTCAGTACGCGTTCGCGAACCACGGCATCCAGAGCCTCGCGATTCACCACTTGCCCGTTCTGGTCTACTGGACCGTCCACCGTGATCTCGAGAACGTAGTCATGCCCGTGCCCGTGCGGATTATTGCACTTTCCGTAGAGCTTCTGGTTTTCCTGCGGGCTCAACGCCGGAGTATCCAGCCGGTGCGACGCAGAAAAGCGATAGCGCGATGTCAGTTTCACCGCTCTCCTCCGTAGTCGACAAACAAATCAGTCGTCTCATACAGGCGTACATTGTGCAGACTCACGCCTTCACGCGTTATCTGCGGCTCGATCCGCTTCCAGATTTCGACCGCCAGATTCTCAGTGGTCGGAATCACGCGATCGAACGGCGGAACTTCCTTGTTCAGAAACCGGTGATCCATCGGATCAACCACTTCGCGGTTCAGGATCTCCTTTAGTTCCCGCAGATCGAATACCATCCCGGTCACCGGGTCGGGATCGCCCGAGAGCGTAACTTCCAGTACGTAGTTATGCCCATGGCCATTAGGATTGGCATTGTTGCCATAAACGGCCTGATTCTGCTCCGTGCTCCAGGCCGGATTCGCGCATACGTGCGACGCGGAAAACTCAGCTTTTCGGGTTAAAAACATTGGCTCTCTAGTTTGGATGCACACGGTTCCCTCGGGGACCAACCGGATCCACTAAAATAATAGCGTGAAGACCGCTACCGATCGTATTCTGCTGGGATTGGTCCTTGCCCTCGGCGTAGCCTTGGCCTGGGTCGTCTCCGGGACCCTGGACGATCACATCGTCCGTGTGGGCGACACCGCGCCCGCTTTCAAGGTGGTCACCGAGTCAGGTCGCACCATCACGCCCCGGAATTTTGGCGGTAAGCTGCTGGTGCTGAATTTCTGGGCCTCATGGTGCCAGCCTTGCCTACAGGAGGTTCCTTCGCTCGAAGTCTTCAATCGCCAATTCGCTCCTGAAGGCGTCGTGGTCCTGGGCGTTAGCGTCGATAAGAACGAGAACCTCTACCATCGATTCCTGCAGCAGTTTCCGGTGACGTTCCAGGTGGCGCGAGATCCCTCCTGGGATATTGCCGCCAACTATGGCACCTTCCAGCTGCCCGAAACCTACATCATTGATAGCTCAGGCAAAGTGGTTCAGAAGGTAATCGCGGCCCAAAACTGGATGAATCCGGAGTTCGTCCAAAGTATTAAGAAAATGTTGTGAAGCTGTTAATTCCACTGCTGATAATCTCGTGTTTCGCGGCTGCGGAAGACATTAAATCTCTCCCCAACCAGGCGGGAAACGGCAACATCGATCTTGCCGGGACCGCGATCCTCGATGCCAAAGAAATCGAGCAGGTGGTCGGCGCTCCCATGGATCCCGGTTACATCGTGGTCAAGATTAAAGTAAGCCCTCGCACTCTAGGAGCACTCCGAATTAGTGCGGACGACTTCACCCTCGTCTCGCGAAAGGACGGCGAGCGCAGCGACGCCCTGGCGCCCGGTCAAATCGGAGGCCCGGCAAACTTGATTCTGAAATCGAAGACCACGCACAGTAGCGCCGGCGTCAGCTCAACTACCGTGAACGTCACCCCAGTCGACGCCAAGGCAGCCCCGCCTAGCCCTTTGCAGAAGATCCTGGAATCGAAGATGTTGCACGACGTGGAAACCAAGGAGCCCGTGGAAGGCCTCCTCTACTTCCTGCTCGATGGGAAGAACAAAGTCAAGGATCTGGGCCTAATCTACAAGGGTCCGGCAGGCCGACTCGCCATGGATTTCAAGTAGTCGCGGCAGGCAATTCGACGGTCTTTGCGTCGCGCCACAGGCGTTCCAGGTCGTAATACAACCGCGCCTTGTCCGAAAAAATGTGGACCAGGTAGTCGCCGTAGTCCATCAGGATCCAGTCGGCGTTATCGTAGCCTTCCACGCTATTCGGCATTTCGCCGAGCTTCTTGAGGTGCAGATGGATTTCATCCGCGATGGCTTGAATCTGGCGAGTGTTGCTGCCGTTCAGAATCACGAAGTAATCTGCGAAGGTGGTTACTTCCCGCAGGTCCAACACCCGGACGTTGTGGGCTTGTTTCTCTTCCGCTGCTCGCACCGCTTCTAGCCACATCGGCGCGGCGGCTGCTGGTTTCTTTCTTGCGCTAGCCAGTGAGTGAAGCCCTCCTGTTGGTATCGTACTACTTATGTCCTCGTTACGGGTGTTCCTCTCCGCCGAGAAGATCCACGCGCGGATCCAGGAACTGGGTGCGGAAATCGACCGCGATTATCCCACGGGTCCCGTCTACCTAGTGGGGGTCCTCAAAGGCGCGAGCGTGTTTATGGCGGATCTGGCCCGCGCAATGAAGACTCCGGCGCGGATGGAATTTGTCGGTATCGCGAGCTATAGCGGCAAGACGACATCGGGCGAAGCGCGGCTCACCAAAGACCTGGATCACCCCATTCAGGGCTTCGATGTGATCGTGGTCGAAGATATCGTGGACACCGGAATCACGCTTACGTATTTCCTGCAGCTGCTTCAGCAGCGCAAGCCCAAGTCGCTGCGGATCGCCGCGCTTCTCGACAAGCCTTCGCGCCGGCGCCGCCCAGTGCATGTGGATTACGTGGGCTTCGAGGTGCCGGATCAGTTCCTGGTCGGCTACGGTCTTGACTATGAAGAGGACTATCGCAGTCTTCCGGACGTCTGCATTCTGGAAGGGTGAGGGCGGGACTGTCCGGCCCCTAGAAAATCATAATGTAGGGGCGAGGTACGCCTCGCCCACGGCTATTTCAACAGGGGTTTCACTGCCTTGAGCACCGTTCCCGAAACGATCTCAGCGCCCTCCGCCGTCGGATGGACCCCATCCCTCTGCAGATACCGCAGGTCCGGCGTCACGATATCCGCCAGCAAAAACGGAATCAGCTTCAACTTATACTTGGCGGCCAGATCCTTGTAAATCGCCTCGAAGCTCTTGATGTAATCCGGACCGTAGTTCGGAGGCAGCGTCATGCCGGCCAGCACAACCTTTGCACCCGCCTCCTGAAATGCCACAATCATGGTCTCCAGGTTTTGCCGCGTGACCTTCAGCGGCAGTCCGCGTAGCCCGTCGTTGCCGCCCAACTCCAGGACGACCACCGCCGGTTTGCGTCGCACAGCAGAATTGATACGTGCCACGCCGCCCTCGGTCGTGTCTCCGCTAATGCCTAGGTTCACGACGTGCCAGGCGTAGCCTTCCTTATCGAGCGTTCGTTGCATGTCGTCCGGGAAGCTTTGTCCCGCGGCGAGCCCATAGCCCGCGCTCAAACTGTCTCCGAACACCACTAGTTCCTTCCGCGCCGGAGTCTGTGCACGTAGGGGCGCCAGTGACAGGAGCCCTATGATCAAGAACTTGAGATTCATGGAAGCCTACCCACCATAATAGAAGAAGTGTCCGTCCTCGCCTCCATCCTTGCCGCCAAGAACCTCACCAAAAGCCTCGATAGCGGCAGCCACCGTGTCGATATCCTGCGGGGCATCGACCTCGAGATTCCCCCAGGACAGTTCGTCGCGATCATGGGCGCCTCCGGGAGTGGTAAGAGTACGCTGCTTGGCTTGCTCGCTGGTCTCGATACCGCGACGTCGGGAACGGTGATTATCGATGGTGTCGACATCACGGGACTTAGCGAAGACAAGCTGGCTCTAGTCCGTGGCCGTAAAATCGGCTTCGTTTTTCAGAGTTACCAGTTGCTGCCGACTCTGACGGCGGAAGAAAATGTGCTGTTGCCGTACGAACTTTCCGGTGGCGACGTCTCCTCGGGGGTGGCCCGTGCACGGTCTCTGCTTGAAAGCGTCGGCCTGGGCGATCGCCTCGACCACTATCCTGTCCAGCTTTCTGGTGGCGAACAGCAGCGCGTGGCTCTGGCGCGGGCGTTCATGGTGAAGCCGCCCATTCTGATGGCCGACGAACCCACTGGCAATCTCGACAGCGTTAACGGGGCCCATGTCCTAGATCTGCTGATTTCGCTCAACCAGCGCGAAGGAACCACTCTGGTGCTGGTGACGCACGATATTGCCTTAGCGGGCCGTGCCGATCGCATCGTGACCATACGCGACGGCTTGATTGTGGCCGATGAGATGCGCACTGCAGCCGCATGAGACTGTCCCTGCGAACGGCCGGACGCATCGCCTGGCGCGAGACTCGTTCTTCGCTCACCAAGTTTCTCTTTGTCGTATTTGCTGTGGCCATTGGCGTTGGCGCTCTGGCCGGTGTCCGCGGATTCAGCGAATCCGTTCGGGCGATGCTCAATAGCGAGTCCCGCACGATCATGGCGGCCGACCTGAGCGCGCGCCAGTTCTCCCCTCCTAAGGCTGACCAGCTGGCTGAGTTGGACAAGCTCGCCGCGCGCGGCATTGACCGAACGCTCATCACGGAAACCGTTTCCATGGCGAGCGCTACGACTGCGGACGCGACGCCCGTATTGGTGTCCATCAAGGCTGTGGATCCCGCGAAATATCCCTACTACGGCACCGTCAAGCTCTCTCCCGATATCCCGCTGACCCAGGCGCTCACAGCCGAAACGGTGATCGCGGGCGAAGACGTTCTGATCCGTCTCGGCGTGAAAGTCGGCGATCCCGTTCGCCTGGGCTCCGCTAACTTCCGGATGGCCGCGATTGTTCTTTCCGAGCCCGACCGCATGTCGGGTAGCCTCAACGTCGGCTTGCGCATGATGATCTCGCGAGAAGGGTTCGCGCGCACCGGCCTGATGCAGCTAGGCAGCCGGGCGGCCGAGCGCTACCTGTTTAAAATCGAGCCGAACGGCCCGTCGATGGAAGAAGCCCGCGCGGCCATTTTCGATGCACTGCCCGAAGCCCGCGTCATCGACTCGCGCGAGTCTAATCCGCTCATCACGCGCGGTCTCGATCAAGCCACCACGTTTCTCAGCCTCATCAGCCTCATTGCGCTGATTGTCGGGGCGATCGGCGTGGGCATGGCCATGTATGCCCACCTCCAGCAGAAGATGGACAACATCGCGGTGATGAAGTCGTTAGGAGCCACGTCGGCCGAAATCATCCGCATTTTCACGATCCAGACCCTCATGCTGGGCCTGCTGGGTGGAATTGCCGGCGTCCTCCTCGGCCGCGCCGTCGAGGAAGTGTTCCCGTCGCTCATCAATAAGATCTTCGAGATCAAGTCCACCACCGGCTGGCACTTCGACGCCGCGATCCAGGGTATTTCGGTCGGCCTGCTCACCACGCTTTTGTTTACGCTGCCGCCTCTGGTCGCCATCCGTAAAATTCGTCCGGCGATGATACTGCGCCGCGGCATGGCGGACCAGAAACGCCCCTTGCGCGGGCGCATCGCAGCGGCGCGCGAGGCGGTGCTGTTGGGCGGAATTATCCTGCTCGGCCTGGGAGGTATCGCGGGATGGCTCGGCGGATCGGCGCGCGTCGGTGGATACTTCGCCGGTGGATTGTTTTTCAGCCTGATCGCGCTGGCCGCGGTCGCTGCGCTGCTGCTGCGGTCACTCCGTGTCTTTCTTCGTAACTCGCCGGTACGTCTGCCGTCGATGATGCGTCAGGGATTCGGGAATCTCTATCGGCAGGGCAATCAGGCCCAATCGATTTTGGTCGCCATGGGATTGGGCGTGATGTTCACCTTGAGTGTCTATCTGATCCAGAACTCGCTGATCGACGAAATCATCCAGACGGCTCCCCCCGGCGTGCCCAATATGTATCTGGTGGGCGTGACTGCTGAACAGTCGATGCCGCTCCGAGAGCTTATTTCCCAGCAACCGGGCATCCTCACCGCCCCGCAGCTCTTCCCGTCGGTCTCAGCCCGTTTGGTCCAGATCGACGGGCAGGATATGGCCAGCCGGCCTGTACAAGGCGTTGGCCGGCGCTATTCGAACACGCGTTCGGTAACCTGGGAAAGCCAGCTTCCGGATAACCTGACCGTTCTCCGGGGCGCGTGGTGGAAACCTGATACGACCGAGCCGGTTGTCTCCGTCGCCGAAGACGCTGCCCAGGCACTCGATATACACCCGGGCTCGGTGCTCGAATGGGAAATCGCAGGCCGCCTGATGAATGTCAAAGTGGCTGCCGTTCATGAGATCGAAGCCATGCGCGCGGCCGCTCCCGTGGAATTCGTTTTCAATCCTCAGGCACTGGCGGGGCTGCCGGTAGTGTTTAATGGCGGCGTGCGCATCACGCCCTCCGCGGCGGGAAATCTTCAGCGCGTCATTTTCGAGAAGTATCCGACCGTGACCGTCGTCAATGTTGCGGACGTACTCCAGACCGTTCAGCAAATTATCGATCAGATCGCCCTGGTGATCCGGTTCCTCTCCGCGTTCGCCATTCTGGCGGGAGCCATCATTCTCGCGGCGAGCGTTGCGGGAAGCCGTTTCCGGCGCATCCGCGAAGTCGTAATTCTGAAAACTCTGGGAGGCACGCGGCGTCACATCGCCCGGATTTTCTCGATTGAGTTCCTGACCCTGGGAGCCGTGGCTGGACTTATGGGCAGCTTGCTCGCCAGCGCCTTTTCTCGTATCTTGCTGACGCGATTGTTGGATGCGAAATTCCAGCTCGATGCCCGGGCGATTCTGGTCTCCATCGCGCTGACCGCCCTACTGGCGAATGTTGCTGGCTGGGTGGCCAGCGTACGTATCTTGGGACAAAAACCCCTGGAAGTCCTCCGCGAAGAATAGCCGCTACCCGCGCCGTTCTCTCACCATCTCCTGCAGATCCTCGATCTTCTCCGTGAGCTCGTGCAGCTTCCCGGCCACTCCCTGGATCTCAGCCTCCGCCCGGCGGTTCACGTCGAAATCCAGCTCGCCCCGCAACCGGTCCTTCGTATCCTGCCGATTCTGGCTCATCATGATCACCGGCGCTTGGACGGAGGCCAGCATGGAAAGAAACAGGTTCAGCAGAATGAAGGGATAGGGGTCCCAGGCCGACCCTTTCAGGAAGACGTTGATAGACGCGTAGACCACCAGAGTCACTCCGAAAGCGATGATGAACGTCCAGGATCCACCGAATCGCGCCACGGCATCGGCGATGCGCTCTCCGAACGTAGCCTCCTCTTCGATAACTTCGTTAGGATTACGTGTCGAGCGGAGTCGAACCAGTTGATGCGCCGCATGATACTGGCGGCCGAGCACCGAAAGCATGTCCATGCCGGCGTGTGGTTTCCTCTGAATCAGCTCGAAAATATCATCCCGGTCCACTTCCACGCACACCGTTTCTTCGACAGCGGTCGCACCCGTTTCATGCGGCGTCGGCTGCAGCATCGAGGCAAAACCAAAGAAGTCGCCCGCAGTGGGCTCATCGAGAACCACTTCCTGCTGGTCTTCGTCTACGGTGGTCACGCGCGCTTTGCCTGAGACCACCACGTAGGCCCGTCCGCCCGGCTCACCCATCTTGTAGATCCGCTGACGTGGTGCGAAGGTCTTCAGTTCCACCTTGCCTGCCAGGAGGGCCGCCTCATCATCGTCGAGCAATGCAAACAAAGGAACTTGCTTGAGTACTTCAGGATTACAAGTCATGAGTCACCTATTAGCAATGAGGAACTTTAATCGTACGTTAAGCGCCGGTTAATACTGCCATTCGTCCAATGTAGTGAAAGCGAGTCACTCGCTAGTGAATTAGAGAAAGTGAAAGAGAAGGAAGGTACCACTCATGAAAACCCTCAGCGCTTTGATCGTAGGCGGAGCTTTGACGCTTGGCACGGCGATGGCTCAGGCCCCCAAACCGGCCAATACAGCTACACCGGCTACTCAGACCAAGGTCAAGAAGCACCGCAAACATCACAACAAGAAGGGCGCGGCTGCGACTACCGCCGCTACTCCGGCGACGGCGGCCACGGCGACCCCCGCTCCTGCCAAAAAGTAAGCGTGGCAGGTTTCCCAGGACCGCTCCGTGATCATTTTTTCGGGGCGGTCCGAAACTCCTTGTCCGTGACTTCTTCGAGCCAAGTGATCCCGCCGCGAGTTACGTTGTACTGAACCCCGCCCTTGTCTGGAGCCGCTCCATGCCAATGGACCACCCCCGGACCTGCGTAAATACTCTCGCCCGCCTTCAATTCGATCACCGGACCGCCTTTGACCTGGGTGTGAGCGACGCCTTCTTCCACCAGAATGATTTGACCGCCTTCGTGGCTATGCCACTTGGTTCGCGATCCCGGATCGAAGCGGAAGTGGGCGATGGTCGCCTTGGTACCTTCGTCCAGCTTGGTCACCTTCCCGCCCGTAAAGTTTGGGCTTTGTTTGTCCTGCGCCTGCATCATCCACAAACCGGCAAAAGTGCCGACAGCGACGCACAGCACGTAAGCCTTGCGCATCCTTGGAGCCTCCCTCGGTGGAGTTTAACACGCGATAGACTGGAGTAAATAGAGGAACGCGATGCCGCTATACGACTTCCATTGTCTGGACTGTGGAGAAAAGTTTGAGGCGCTGGTGCTAAAGACCGCGCCGGCATGTCCGAGTTGCCAGAGCGCACGCCTGGAGCAGCAGATCTCCACGTTTGCTGTGAGCTCCGAGTCGACCCGCGAATCTAACTTAAGCGGCGCCAAGCGCAAGCATGCCAAAGTTCATCGCGACTACACGAACGACATGCGCAACGCCGAGAAAAACCATCACCACTAAGCCGTTCACGTTGGGAACAGCATCAGGAACGGCCGTTCCCGTTTGCTATTGCTTACCGGCGTTCTGGTAATCCGGAACTTTGATGCGGCCTTCGATCAGGCCCTTATTGTTCTCTTCGCAGGAGTATTCCTGAATTTCCCAGTCCGGGCGAAGGGTGAACGTTCGGTTCTGGACGATCGGCTTGGTGTACGTCTTGGGATCGTCGTACGTCACCTGATAAGCGATGTGGCCGAGATCAGTCCGCGTGAATTTCTCGATCATGTGGAGTTGATTGCTGTGCGGATGCCCGTTGGTATCCAGTCGCGTGAAGCCGTTGAAATTGGTGGTATCGACCACCATGGTGTCGCCATCCCAATGGCCGATGGAATCACCGAACCAGGTCGGAACTTTCTTCGGGTTGTGCGCGCGCCCATCAATGGGAAGCACCTTGAACCACGAATTCTGCTCGTACAAAAACGCCATCGAATTAGGCGTTAGCATGATCTGAATCGGATCGGGCGAGCCCATCGCGCGAGAATGCCCGAAAGGCAGACAGGAACCGGTGTAATCGCCCTCTTCTGCGTTATAGGTATCGAACTGTTTTTTGCCCCATTCGGTGTAAGGCAGCGGCCCGCCATTCGCGCGCTCGATGTCCGGCACATACGGTCTCTGCCACACGCCATTCAGGTCGAGCACTCCCCAAGGAGTCTTGGGTGCGGGACCTTCGGGCGGCTGATATCCGCCACGGCCCTTGCCCGCCTTACCGGCCCCTTTACCGGCTCCCGGGCCACCTTTGGCTGCGCCTGGGGCGTCTTGAGGCTGCGCGACAATCCAACTTCCGAAGGCCAAGCACACGGCCCCTGCGAGCATCAGGCGGTATTTCATATTTCTCCTACTTCGCGCCTTCGGTCTGGCTCAACACCGTACGGCCGTCCTTGCCCTTCACCGTGCGGGTGCTGCAGATGTTGGTGCCTTTTTTCGACAAAATGCCATCGAGCACGAGCTCATCACCGACCTTCACGGAATCTTGCGTAAAGCCCGCGCGGGTCATGGCGTTGGGCGATCCCAATTCGCATTCCCACTTGTCGATGCCGCCGCTGGCATTCTTCACGTCCATGTAGATCCAGGCGTGGGGATTCCGCCAGTCGAGCTTCGTGAGCGTGCCGGTTAGCGAAACCGGCTTCTTTTGATCGAATTCGGCTGCCAGCGAGTGATGGGCCCACAGGGAGGTTCCTCCCGTCAAACCCAGGAAAATTGTCACACCGATGAGGCGTTTGTTCATGTTGTGCACCTTCTAAAAGTGTCGGCCGCCGGAAACAGTCGCACGACGGATCTCCCCATACTTCAACACGTTCGGGGGTTATTTGGCAAGCCAGCCGGTCTTCAGGCTCCGCTTCCGCGGATGACGCTATTCATTTCTCAGCGCGACCACCGGATCCACCTGCATCGCCCGCCGCGCCGGGATCAGACAACCCAGCGTGCCCGCGAGAATCAATGTGGCCGATGCGACGACAAGTGTGATCGGGTCCGCCGGCGAAACCTGGACCAGCATGGACGTCAAGAGACGGTTGACCGCGAACGATGCGGTCAGACCGATCGCCAGGCCGATTGCCAAGGGAAGCATTCCCTGCCTGAAAACGAGCTTGAGAATATCGCGCGGTGTTCCGCCAATCGCCATGCGAACGCCGATCTCCTGAGTGCGCTGGCTCACGGAATACGCGATGACGGTATAAAGGCCGATCGACGCCAGCAGGAGCGCAATCGCCGCGAAAATCAGGAACAACGATCCATAGAACCGGCTGTCCCAAAATCTTTCCATGCGTTCGCTGATCGCCATGGGGCCATACAGGGGCAAACCGGAATCGAGTGCCTGGACCGCTTGCCGAAACGCAGTGGTCAGCCCTGCCGGTGGGACGCTGGTGCGCACGAACACCCATGCGCCTCCTCCCGGTCGCTGCCGGTACGGCAAGTACACCACAGGATCGAAAGTCTGCCGGGTCTGGTCATTCTGAATGATGTTCGACGCCACGCCTACAACGGTGCGCCACACTTCCGGGTTATCTCCTTCAAACAGACGGAATCGTTTGCCGAGCGGATCTTCTCCCGGCCAGTACTTGTTCGCGAACAATTGGTTCACGATCGCCACCGGAGCTGACGAAAGTACGTCGGCATCATTGAACTCTCGGCCGGAGAGCATCGCGGCCTTCACAACTTTGAAATATGCGGGACTGATTTTCAGCGTGGAAAGTTTTCGGCGACGCTCTTCTGGAGCATCGCCCGCAAGCTGGTAGGCAAATTTCGAAGAGCCTGATGCCGGGAGCGCATCGGCAGTCGCCACGGATTCCACACCCGGCATCGCTTCCAGACGCGTTAGAAGACCGTCGAAGAAAGCGATCTTGTCCTCCGGACGCGAATACTTTTCGGACGGCAGATTCACTGATCCGCCCAGCACATTGGCGGTATTCGCGCCGATATCCGCGGTGTGGATCTTCAGGTAGCTGCGGATCATCACTCCCGCCCCCGCCAGCAGCACAATGGCCAGCGCCATTTCTCCGGTCACAAGGAAGGCGGATAGATGCTTCCGGTGCCCGCTGCCGGTGGCGCCTCTGCCGCCATCCTTTAGTGACGCGTTGACGTCGAGCTTCGAAAGGCGGAGCGCGGGCGCCAGCCCGAACAGCAATCCGGTTCCTATCGAAATCGCGACGAGATACAGGAGAACACGTTCGTCCATTGCATAGTCCAGGACCAGCCAGGACTCTTTGTTCGCCATGGCGAGCGCGTAGCTCTGTACACCCCATTTGGCGATCCACCAGCCGAGAAAACCGCCCAAACCCGATAGCATCACGCTCTCGATGAGGAGTTGCCGGATGATTCGCCATCGCCCCGCGCCGAGTGCGATCCGGATCGAAATCTCGCGCGAACGGCCGATCGCGCGTGCCAGCAGAAGGTTCGCCAGATTGGCGCACGCGATCAGGAGCACAAAGCCAACGGCGCCCCACATGGACCCGTAGATCATGGCTCCGTTTGGGCCGATGAAAAACTGTGTGAACGTCTGTATTTCGGGCATCAGCTCCCGATTGGTAACCGGGTACTCGGTTGCCAGCCGCTTTCCGATGACGTCCATTTCGGATTGGGCGGTCTCAACTGTTACGCCTTTGGCCAGGCGAGCGACGACCATCCACGTGTCCCGATTCTCCCGGTTCATGACCTTGGGCGTCTGGACCAGCGGAACCCATACATCTACTGTTTGCGGGAAGGAAAAGCCTTCCGGCATCACTCCTATATAGGTCGTCAAGGCGCCGTTCATCCGCACAGCGCGGCCGATGATGGCCGGATCCTTGCCGTAGCGCCGCTCCCAGAAGCCGTAGTTGAGAATCGCGACCGGAGCCGCGCCGGGCATCTCATCCGTAGCCGTAAAATCCCGTCCCATGAGCGGTTTCTGGCCCACCAGCCTGAAGACATCGGCGCCGTTTTCGTTTCCGCTGAGACTTTCCGGAAAGCCGCTTGTATCGGTGAGCGCAAGGCTCACACCGTGGACAATGGCCATCCCCTCGAAGGACTTCGACTGCGCCTTCCAGTCCAGAAAATCGGGATAGGAGACGCAGCAGTTGGAGTTTCTATAAGTGACGTACCGAAGGCGATCGTTCCCCTGCACCATCGGGAATCCCTTGAAGAGCACGGCGTTCGTGACGGTGAAGACGGTAGCGTTGACCCCTATGCCGATAGCCAACATCGTGACGGCCACGGCCGTGAACCCGGGATTCTTGACCAGGGTTCGAAGACTCAACCGGATGTCGCCGAGCAAGTTCATCTAGTCTTAGACGTTAACAGGCATCCCAGACTTCCGGCAAAAACATCAATCGATCCCATCCCTTCCAGCGAGGATCCGCGGCCGGCAGAATTCGGAAGCAAATCCGCCCGGCTTGTCGTTATCATTCAAGGACTATGCCGACTAAGACTATCTCGAAGGAACAAGGTGAGCAGCTTCTCAAAACATTAAAAGCACGCTTCGAGAAGAACATGAAACGTCATGAGGGTATTGAGTGGAGCGACCTGCAAGCCAGGCTTGGACGGAAGAGCGGAGCGCTCCGGTCACTGATTGAAATGGAGCGCACGGGCGGCGAACCAGATGCTACCGGCAGGGACAAAGAGACGGGCCAATACATTTTCTGTGATTGTTCGCCGGAAAGCCCTCCGGGCCGCAGAAACGTTTGCTACGACCGTGAAGGCCAGAAGAAAAGGGAGAAGGAAGGCCTGCCTGTAGCCGGCAACGTCTTGGATATGGCAGCCGCCATGGGTATTGAGCCGCTAACAGAAGAGCAATACCGAGAGTTACAGACGCTGGGAAATTTCGATGCAAAGACGCACAGTTGGCTGAAAACACCATCTGAAATTACCAAACTAGGCGGAGCTATCTTCGGCGACCGGCGCTTCGGCCGTGTCTTTGTGTACCACAATACCGCCCCTTGTCTTTACCGGGGAAGAGGCTTCCGTGGCTCGCTGAAGATCTAGTCCTCTCCGTCGGATGACAGCAGTCCCGAAGCCCAGGTCGTAAGGTCTGCAAACATTCGCTCGGCAGGATGTTATCGCGCTAGGCAATAACATACTCTATCGTTTAATAAAACTGTCCAACTCAGTTCTCCCCCGGGGCCTTATCACCCGAATCGACCACCAGCATGTCGATCGGCCCTTTCTTGGACGCCAACTTCAGTCCGAGCGACTCTTGTAGCGCAATCTGGAGCGTAGGCGCACCGCTTACCTCCGGCGCGTCAGTAAGAGAGCGACGGAATCCATCCAGCCCTTCGCGCGAATACTCGAAGTCGAAGCCATACACACCCACGAGGCCGGTTTTGTCCACAACCGGAGTCGCCAATTCGTCGGATAGTACCCGGGCCAGCTCTTTCATGGATACCTGTCTTGCGCGCATGTAATTCCGATCCGCGCCCATCTTGACGCCGATCACACCATCTTGAACCGCGGGAATAGTTGATGCGGCCTCAGCTCGATTGGGCTTTAACTTTGGTCCGTTCTGGGCGACGGTCAGCTCAAAGTGACGCAGGATTCTGGTCTCGAGATGCAGCTTCAGATGAAAACGATCAATCAAGAAATTCTGGAGCATCACCAGAGCTTCCTGTTTAGTGGTACCTGGCGGGACCTTCGCGACGATGTCATAGCGATCGCCGCTGTGGAGGCTGTCAGGAAGGCGGATCTGATGAACATTCACATCGTAGGCCGTCATGATTAGCAGACTCAAGGGAATGAAGCTATAGCGGACAAGAGTCGGGTCGGCCGTACCTGGCCCGCCGGACTCTCCAATGCCGTTGGGGTGGTCGGGGGAGGCTGCCCGGATGGATGCGACCTCGTACTCCAGGCGCTTGGACGAATCCTGAGCCGAAATGCAGAAGACGAAAATCAAGCCACCCACGACCAACTGTAAGAGTTGTGCTGGACAAGTTGAAGCTGGCCTGCGGCCTCTTTTCGGGTCACGCATAAAAACTGCGTCCTATATGCATCTCCGCGCGGTTTTCACGTGCAATTGTCTCACAACTTTCGGGTACGAACCTCCGATAATCCGATGGTTCTTAGTTCCGCCGTGAGGTCTAAAAATCAATCGAGCCCAGGACCTCCGAAGGCTTCTTTTCAAACGCTCCGCAAATGGCCAGGAAGCTTTCGATGCTGGGCAGATTGGTGCCCCGCTCGATCGCGCTGATCTGCGACACGCTCAACTTGGTCTCCGCAGCCAGCTCTTTCAGCGACCAGTTCCGCGCCACGCGCATCAGCTTGATCGCATGTCCCAGCCGCTCTCTTAACCGATCCTGGGCTGTCTGACCCAACCCGAATGCTTCAACGGCATTCTTCAGCACCTGTCGCAGCTGCGCCAGCGAAAACGGTTTGGACAGGTAATCGAATACCTTCAGCTTGAAGGTCGCCCGCATATCTTCAAGCGAAGGATATCCCGTAATCACGATTACGCACAGCCCCGGCCAGCGTGCCAATAACTGCTCGAGCACCTTATCGCCGGTCACGTCGCCCATCTTCATGTCCAGCAGCACGATGTCCGGCAGGCGCTCTTCGCAGCCCGCGAAACATTCGGCCGCGTTACCGAAAGTGCGGACCGCATAAGTACGTTCGTCCTTTAAGAAATCCTCCAGGTAGGTGCGAAAGTCGAGATCGTCGTCCAGGACGGCGATATCCGCCAGAGTTTGCGAGGTTGTCTCCAACACTTAAGCCGCTGTGACCTTTCTTCCTTTCCATACTATTTCCTTCTTGAAAAACGCTGTAGTCAGGCCGTGCAGGAGCAAGGGAAGAGCGGTATAAATAGCCACCGGCGCAAGCAATAAGTGCAGCCTGTTTCCGTACCACGGTCTGAGCGCCAGCAACACCACAAGCATCAACAGGAAAGGCGCCGCCCGGTGCCCGTCGAGCCACAGCCACACCGCCAACGGCAGCCATAGCGCCGCGATCAAGGCCGTCAGCACGATCCGCACCGTGATCGGCGCGTCCATATGGAACAGGCGGAATGCTTTGCGTTCCATCCATCGCCAGCCGCCCTTCCACCCGCTGTAGGTCCGCGCGTGACCCAAGGCGCCGGCCCGCACGACGCCGATTCCCATCTTGTGTCTGCTCGCCGACATCGCAAGCTGTAAGTCATCCGCTATGTAGTTACTTATCGCTGCGTGACCGCCGATGAATTCGTAGGCTTCCCGGAGCACCAGAATACACTGGCCCTCGAACAGCAGAGCCGGATCCCTCCGGAGCCTGGGGCTCGCGAATAGCAGTGCGTCGAGATATGGATGGAGCAGGTATTCGGCAAGTGCCGCAGGCCGTGGCGTGAGATGCACCGATAGGAAAGTTACTTCGGACTGGTAGGCGCCTTCAATAACGGACTCGAGGAAACCCTCCTGGTAACGCGTATCGGCATCCGCGAACAGGATCCAGCGCGACGTCAGGATGCGCGCTCCGGCCATGCAGGCGTTCGCTTTCCCCTGTGCTCCCTTAAGAGGTGGAGCGTCCAACACGCCGGCGCCCGCCTCGCGAGCTTCATCGGCGGTTTTATCGGTAGAGTGGTCGTCCACCACGATCACAGTGTCGGCAGGAAAACTCTTGACGGCGCTACCCACAACGCCTTCTTCCTGCCGCGCCGGGATCACCACCATACAATCGCTTGGCGTTCTGCCGGGAGGAACCCGCGGCAGCAGCGGAACGCGCAGATAGTTTGTGCGGGCGCGGTAAAACAGCCAGGAAGTCACCAGCACGAAAACCGTCGCCGCGGCCACGCTTGGCGTGAACCACTGGTAGGCCGGAGCCATCGACGAACTGCTAAGCACTCATGCTTCTCCATAGCCGTTTCGTCATCCCCACAGCCAGCCATCGCGCCGTGCGTATTTGCCATGCGCTTCAGGCGATGATATCACGGCGGGCTGAATCTGTTGTGGGCGATTTCGATGCATTCCTGCCTGCCGTTAGCGAGCGCCGGCACCCCGTCTACGGAGGCAGAAAGCGATGGATCTTCCGTAGCGCATGCCGCCTTGACCTGCGTCGACGCTGCCTCCCAGAAGCTCAGATTGTGCTGCAGCGCCGCGAACTGAAACAGTAGCATGATCGCACCCAACGCGTATCGCGCGCGTCCCGGAACGCTGTCCACAGCCGTCGCCAGCAAAATCGCGAACCAGACCGACGGCAAGTACAGTACCCGTGATCCCGCCAATCCAGGCGATCCGGCCAACAGCGATAACACCGGAATCACGGAAACCAGAATGCCCGCCGCCACCGGAAACGCCAGGCTTGACGACTTCGATCTCAGCGCCAGCCACATCAGCGCGGCCATATACGCCACGGCCAGCAAGGCTAGGGGGAGGGCCAGCGGCAGAGAAGCCTCGGTGCTCCAGTTCAGCGGAAAATACAGCGCCGTCCACAGCCGGACCGCTACCGCTTTCAGCGTCGAACCAAAGCCGAGCGACAGAGCCGCGGGACGTCCTGTGGCCGGATTGATATATCCCCCAATCCCACCGAACAAACTCCATCGGTAAGTGAATAGAATCGCTGCGAGTACGAAGTACCAAACAGCGGGTTTCAACGGCTGGCGTTTCGTGAGTGCGTATCCCGTGACAAGCAGAGGAAAAACAAATGCCGACTCCTTACTTAGAGCCGCCGCCGCGAAACACCCCAGCGCCGCGACGTGCAGCAGGATACGGTGATGTTCCGTGGTCATCGTGAACAGCAGAAGCCCGGCCAACAGAAAGAACGTAGCCACCAGATCGAATCTCCCTGCGATCCAGACCACGGCTTCAGGATGGATCCCATGAACCGCGAATAATGCTCCCGCGAATCCGGCTCCCATCACCGACGCTCCCAGCCGCTTGGCCATCAAAAGCACCAGCACGGCATTCGCACAGTGAATCGCCAGAGACGTAGCGTGCCACCACTGCGGATTTCGCCCACCCCAAACAGCATCCACTGCAAAGGAGGCGTAACCCAGAGGGCGAAAAAAGCCATCTCCGCCGCCGTGGGTGATCGAATACCGGAACGCGGCCGCGCTCCATCCCTCACCAATCTTCACGAGGATGAAATCGTCGGATAAGAAGTAAATTCCCAAAGCTCGGCGTAGCGCGATAAAGCCGAGAACGACAACGCCCAGGACCACGACGACGAGGTTACGCCGGCTCGATTTGGACACGGACGAACTGGCTCCCGCGCCGGTACACAGCAAGAGAGTCACAGCCAATCCGAAGAATCCTTCGGGATTCAACGGGGTCGTGACTGGCAGCGGACCAAAATGAAAGGGACCGGCCAGCACCCTCACGGCGACTATCGCAGCCATAACCGTAGCGACGACAAACAGCGCGGTTCGAATCGATTTCAAGATCCTATAATAGTGCGCCTATACTGAGGCAATGATCAAAGTCTACGTAGTCTTTCCCAACCACTCCGGCAGTACTTTCGACATGGATTACTACCTGAACAAACACATCCCCATGGTGCGGCAGAAGCTTGGGGCGGCCCTGAAAGGCATGAGCGTGGACCACGCGTTAAGTGGCGCGCAGCCGGGAATTGACGCGGCCTATCGGGTGATTACGGCGCTCACGTTCGATTCCGTCGATGCTTTCGAGCGCGCTTTCACCCCGTTTGCGGGAGAGATTACCGGCGACATTCCTCATTTCACCGATATCGTTCCGAGTGTCCAGATCAGCGAAGTGAAGTTGTAACTAGCTCTTGACAGCTTCTATCCTTCTATTATTATAGAAGTATAGAATGACCGCACCAAGAACGACTACGAAAGATATCGCCCGCTTCGCCGATATGTTCACGGCTCTGGGCGCCGAGCCCCGGCTGCGCATCATGCGGCTATTGCTCTCGGCGCATCCTGAAGGACTCGTGGTGGGGGAGATTCAGGCGGAGCTCGAAGCCTCGGCCTCGACCCTCTCGCATCATCTCGAAAAGCTTAAAAATGAGGATCTGGTTCACGTCAGCCGGGAAGGGACGTTCCTGCGCTGCACCGCCAATACTGACGCACTACAGGAATTGCTGTCGTTCCTCTATGACGAATGCTGCACTCGCAACAAAGCCATTCGACCGGAGGAGATCGTTCAGATCTGCAAATAGGTTATGGAAAACATTAAAGACGTTGTCCGAGGAAAGTACGCAGAGGCGGCTCTGCGAGTGCATACCGGCGGCAGTTCGTGCTGCGGCGCGGGCCCGGCGACCGATTGCTGCGATCCCATTACCAGCAACCTCTACAATCATCGCCAGACGGATGGACTTCCCGAAACGGCTGTGCTCGCTTCGCTCGGCTGTGGGAATCCGACCGCGCTGGCCGAGCTCCGCGCTGGCGAAATAGTCCTGGATCTCGGTTCGGGCGGCGGCATCGACGTGCTGCTGTCGGCTCGCAGAGTCGGTCCCACCGGCAAAGCCTTTGGTGTCGACATGACCGACGAAATGCTGGCTCTGGCGAACGAGAACAAACGTCAGGCGGGTGTTGACAACGTCGGGTTCCTGAAAGGCGAGATCGAGAACATCCCGCTTCCCGACAATTCCGTCGACGTGATCATTTCAAACTGCGTGATCAATCTTTCGGCGGACAAAGATCGCGTCTTGCGGGAAGCGTTTCGCGTCCTAAAACCCGGTGGCCGCCTGGCCGTTTCCGACGTGGTCACCAGAGGCGAGATTCCGCCCGACGTTCGCCAAAGCATGCTGCTGTGGGTAGGTTGCCTGGCCGGCGCTTTGGAAGAAAACGATTACAGGAAGAAACTTGATGCGGCCGGATTCGTGGATATCGGCATGGAACCGACCCGCATCTATCGAATAGACGAGGCTCGCGAATTTCTGGACAGCGCCGGCGTCGATGTCGATGCGATCGCGCCGTCGGTCGATGGAAAATTCATGAGCGCGTTTGTTCGCGCGGTAAAGCCGGCTGCGAAGGTCGTCTAATGTCCGCGCGCCCGATGGTCGCGGAAGCGATCGGAACAGCGTTGTTGCTTGCTGCTGTCGTTGGTACCGGAATCATGGGCGAGCGGCTGGCTGGCGGCAACGTTGCCATCGCTCTACTGGCTAACACGCTGGCGACGGGGTCATGTTGGTGGCGCTGATTCTGACGCTCGGTCCGATTTCCGGCGCGCACTTCAACCCCGCAGTTACGTTAATCCAAGCGTGGCATGGTGTGGTTGCGTGGCAGAACGTTCCGGGATACATCGTTTCGGGCGCAATCGCAGCAGCGGTCCTGTTCGCTTGGTTGATCCCGGCTCACGCGGAACCGGAACTGGTGAAATGATCCAGCGGAAGCGCCTGCTATTCCTCTGCACCGGCAACTCCGCGCGCAGCCAAATGGCCGAGGGACTGCTGCGACACGAGGCAGGCGACCGCTATGAAGTATATTCCGCTGGCACGCACCCAACCCTCGTCCGCCCCGAGGCGATTGCGGTAATGAACGAAATCGGCATCGATATTTCCGGCCACCGGTCGAAGTCCATCGACGAGTTCAAGGACCAGCCGTTGGATACGGTCGTTACCGTTTGCAACCACGCCAAGGAATCCTGCCCGGTCTTTCCGGGTGGGACGCAGCGTCTGCACTGGCCGTTCGAAGATCCGGCTTCGGTGACGGGCAGCGAAGAGGATCGCAAAGACGCTTTCCGCAAGATTCGCAATCTTATTCACAGCCGCATCAAGGTTTTCTTAGCCGAAGGCAATGCCTGACCTGGAATTGTCGTCCTCCGAACATCGCGTGTTGACGGTGCGATACTTCGGAGATGGAAGTAGGGCTCTTTCCCAACCCGTACAGGCCCGGAATTGGCCTGCGTCCGCGCCGCGAATCGCAGCGACCCCTTCTGCCGCAGCACGCCCGCCACTGTCCCGTGCTCGAGGCTGGAAGTAGCACAGGATTCCTTGTCCATCCTCCGCTCGCTGAAAAAGAAACCTTCCAAGTCGCGTATGAGGGGGAGGGCCGTTATCAGTTGGTCTACTCGGTGAACACCAAAGGAACCAAGTGGGATCCTATCTTTACCGTGACGTATCTGCTGCCCATGGGCGGGATCGGCGCCACCAAACGCGAAGTCAAGCTGCACATCCAGGATACGCCGCAAACCCGTGAGATCGCCCACTTGATGCCTGGCATGTTCATCTCTCAGGATGATATGGGGACGCCGGCAGGCGCCGTGACTCTGCGGGGAGCGTGGAACTTCCAGACTCCGCCGGGCTGGGATACGATCTACACTCCGGTCTTCAATAATATCGAGCGGCCCTTCGCCCCGATGCTGGTGATCCGCGTCGAGACCGATTGGCACGTTCACGACTCCGAGTTCCGCTACGTCCTCCAGCCAGGCGAAACAATTTCTGCGTCCCACAGCATGCCGATCGGGCAGGTGATGTTCGTGCCGCGAGAAGAGATCACCTTCCGCGAGGGCACGGAAGAAGAGATCGCCGCGCGACACCAATCCGCTCAGGCGTTCTACGACGAAAAGACGAAAACAAAGGTTAAGACGCCGTACGGATTAGAATACAGTCCGCACTATCAGAACACCAGCCGCCAGAAGAAGTCGACCACCAAACCGCGTGGCGGGGACGCATCGGGCGATCCTCCTGCTTAGCCTTCGCCCGCGATTACTTGATCCCCTTTGATCGCACGTCCCAGTTCGAATTGGTGCAGAGGCCGCAGTTCTTACCCACGAACATCTGGCCGGCTTTCTTGTCGCCTTTGAAGGTCCAGCTGAGCCAGTTCGAGGCGACATTGGCGAACTCGCCGCCGCCGGGATGAAAGACAGTTGCGGTGTGGCCGGCGTTGTGCCGCGAGCCGTAAAACGCGGGCAACTTTTCGATCTTGTCGAAAGTCGCAGACGAAGCCGCCAGCATGAAGTCGGGTTCACCGCCGTTGATGATCAGCACCGGCCCATGCAATTTGGGCAGAGCGTCCGGCGTGGGTTGCGGCGACCCGCCGCCCTTACCCTTCGCTTGCGCGGCAGGAGCCGCATCCTGCACACCTGAATTGAACACGCCGATGGTCTTCACCCGCGGATCGGCGCCGAGCACGATCGACAAAAATCCTCCGCACGACTGGCCCATGACAGCGACCTTGTCCAAGGCGATCTTGCCCTTCAGCGGCGAGTCCGATCGAGCATTTTCCTTTGCGGCCCAGTCGATCGCGGCACGCACGTCATCGGCGGTTTCCTGCCGTCGCGCCGCACCCTCCTGAGGGACCGTGCCCATCACCAGAAAGCCGTGTGAAGCGATGGTAGTCAGAAATCCCCCGTAGCGCGTACTGTCTATGGCGCAACCGCCGTTGCCCCACACCATCACGGGCAGCGAGTCCTTCTT
>Ga0105240_10001710_pt1 | contig 37068 bp, 23 predicted proteins | sample KBSC54metaG_FD_80426 | JGI IMG/M metagenome (GOLD analysis project Ga0105240, IMG submission 80426) | Corn rhizosphere microbial communities from Kellogg Biological Station, Michigan, USA - KBS C5-4 metaG | ecosystem: Host-associated > Plants > Roots > Rhizosphere > Soil | place: Michigan, USA... | reverse complement strand
GGCAATTACCAAGGAAAGCAAGGACAAGACGGGATACCGCTCCGACGTCGTTACGTTCTACAGCGGCGGAGAATACTGGCTTTATCAATACAAGGTGTTCACCGATGTGCGGCTCGTGTTTGCCCCCGAACAGCAGGCAGCGTTCTTCGGGGGAGATCCGGACAACTTCACCTATCCGCGCTACGACCTAGACATGGCGATCTTCCGCGTATATGAAAACGGCAAGCCGATCCATTGCGACAACTATCTGAAATGGAGCGCCAAAGGAGCGGCTCCCGGCGAGCTTATATTCATTTCGGGCCATCCCGGATCTACTTCCCGCCAGGACACGATGGCTGAGTTGACGCTGGAGCGTGACGTCGTCGAGCCGGCGGTCACGGAATATCTGAAGCGGCGTCTGGCTGCGGCACAGACCTATGCGGCGCAAGGCCCGGAGCAGGCGCGGCAAGTCGGAAGCACGATCTTCGGAATACAAAACAGCCTGAAAGTCTACATTGGGCGCACGGAGGCTCTTGCGGACAAAAGCCTGATCGCGAAGAAGCAAGGAGAAGAGGATGACTTCCGGCGGAAGATCAATGCAAACTCCGAGTGGAAGAAAGAGTACGGAAACGTCTGGGACACCATCGCTAAAGCTGAGGAGCAGGTAAAGCCAGAGGTTCGCAATCAGTTATTCCGCCGGACTGATAGCAGGCTGTTCGCGATCGCTATGCAGCTCGTGCAGTATGCGGCAGAAATCAAAAAACCGGATGGCGAGCGTCTGCCGCAATTTCACGACGCAAACCTGCAGTCGCTGAAGTTCCAGATGCTGTCGCCGGCGCCGATTACGATCCAGACAGAAAAGCTGTTTATGAAGTCTGCGCTGAATCTTGCACAGGAGAAACTCGGAAAGACTGATCCATATGTGCAGGCGGTTTTACAGAATGGAGCCGTGGACTCAAGTGTTGATTCCCTGATTGATGGAACGAAGCTCGGCGATGTTGCCGCGCGGCAGACGCTGATCGACGGAGGCGAGGCCGCTATCGCTGCGTCTACTGACCCAATGATTGTTGCGGCTCGACGCGTTGATCCGATATTGCGGGAAACGCAGCGGAAGATGCGCGATACGGTGGGGAGCATTTTGACTCCGGCGGGCGAAAAGCTTGGGAAGGCGCGCTTCCTGGTATACGGGAAGGACGTTTATCCCGACGCTACATTCACGCTCCGCCTGAGCTACGGCACGGTGGATGGGTATGCGTACAACGGCACAGTCGCGCCACCGATCACGACGTTCTATGGCCTGTATGATCGCGCCGACAGCTTTGGCAACAAGCCGCCATTCGATCTGACTCCGAAGGAACAGGCGGCGTTGGGCAAGCTCGATCTTGCAACTCCGCTCGACTTTGTTTCTACCGGAGACATCATCGGCGGTAATTCTGGTTCTCCCGTCGTCAATCGGGATGGCGAGTTGGTAGGGCTGATCTTCGATGGCAACATAGAGTCTCTAGCCGGCGACTTCGTCTATGACGGATCGAAAAATCGCGCGGTATCGGTGCACTCTGCGGGAATGATTGAAGGGCTGCGCAAGCTGTACGGCGCCAATGCTCTGGCGGATGAACTTGAGGGGAAGAAGTAGCATCAACTCAACATTCATCGCAGATCGAGGGGAGCCTGTCGGCTCCCCTTCTGTTTTCAGAAATGGAACTCCTGCTTGGATCTCGAGTGTGGCTCTTGCCCTATACCGATCGCAGGAATGAGTAGCCCCATGGACAGAAGGCCTGCGGGAATGACCAGCATGCCGGTGCGAATACTGGCCGTGTGTGACGATACAAAACCGGCAATCCACGGGAGAACGGAACCGCCGAAACCGGCAGTGAATAGTATCCAGCGAGAGTTCGCGGTTTGTTTTGACCTCGCGAAGAATCCGGAGAGCACAAGCGGATAAGTCGGAGCCAGCGAGACGCCCATCAAAAACATTGCAAGATTTCGAACCGCTACATTCGGTGCGAGCTCAAGCCCAAGCGCTGAGAGAACTCCTAAAGTGATCACGATTCTGAGAATCTGCATGGGCTTCACATAAAGAAGGAGAAGAGACGAAAGTCCGCGTGATGAAAGAAAGCCCGCCCAATAGAAAGACGTAGTCGCCGCTGCCAGCGCGAGTCCGCGATCCTCAGTTCGCAGCGCGTATGTGGGGAGCCAGGTGGCAACGGTGTTCTCAAGGCCAACCTGCAGAAATGCAGCAAAGGCAAAGATAAGTATCAGGCGGAGGGCCTTGTCCGATTCTTTGGTCTCAGTGAGATGAGCGGGCTCTGGGACGTCACGAAGCACTGCAACGCAAGCTACGGCCGCACACGCCGCTGCGACCGCGAAAAGATTGTAGGCAATGCGGTAATCGTGATGCGCCAGAACGCGTGCGGCGATCAGCGGAGCTGCCAGCGCGCCAATGCTCCACGAGAAGTTGAGGATGGTAAGTAACGGCGCGCAGCGGTCAGGAAATGTTCGGCCCGTAAAGAGCGTAACGGCCGACATAGGAACACCCACACTGATACCGAGCAAAAAGAAAAGTGGCTCGAGAAGAGCGCGGGGGCTGAGAGCGACCGCAACACAGGCGACTGCCATTCCAGCAAACCCGATGGCCATGGTGCGCGCGTAATTCCGCCGGCAAAGCAGAGCTCCAATCGAAGTCCCCGCAAAGTAGAGGAGAAACAGCAGGCCGGAGCTTGAGTCGCTCAGGTGAAAGCGAGAAGCCAGGGAAGGCAGGAGAGCCCCTCCTGCGACGTGAAGCACTCCCGTAAGCGCAAAGACAGCATGAAGCGTAGCGATACTTCGAGCCGAAGAATGCCTGATTTCTGAATCCATCGGATCAGGTTCGCCGTGCTCTGGTCTTTCGGGGATTCGGCGGGCATGTCGACTCGCGAATGATCAGTTCCGGATGAATAGGAACAAAGTCCGGGAATGTCGCCTGTCCGCGAATTCGTTGCAGCAGAATTCGTGCCGCGGTCGTACCCATCTGGTGGAGTGGCTGGCGAATTGTAGTCAGACTTGGATTGTGAAATGCCGCGCTCTCGATGTCGTCGAACCCAACAATCGAAACATCGGTCGGAACTTGCAGTCCGTGATTCATAAGCGCGCGGATTGCGCCGATCGCGGCAATGTCGTTGTAGCAGACCAGCGCCGTGAAATCACCGCCGCGCTGGATCAACTCATTTGTCGGCTCGAATCCAAGTTCGGGAGTCGATACTCGGAGTTTGAGTTGAACGGTGAATTCCGGAGGTATCTGAAGTTTGAGATCCCTCGCGACGTTCATCAGGCATTCCCAGCGATCATCCGCATCGGAGCTGTGGCTGCCTCCGCGCATGAAGGCGATCTTTCTGTGTCCCAGTTGATAGAGATGCCGAAGCGCCAGTTCCGCCGCCCGTTTCTGATCCAGAACGACGTTAGTGACACCCTCGATCTTCTGGTGACCTGCCACTGCAACGGCGGGGAGAGATCCAACGCTCTTCTCAAGGGTGGTATCGATGAAGATGAAGCCCTCGACGGACCGGTCCATGAAAAGACGCGGATACTCCTCGATCAGATCTGGCTTGCGGCGGTGGCTGGCGGTGAGATAGAAGTAGCCCTCTTCGATGAGGTGCTCCTCAACTCCGCTCAAAACCTGCGAGGCATAGCTATCGCTTAGTTCGGGGACAAGTACACCCACTGTAAAGGTCTGGCGCTTCCGCAAAGACCGAGCAAAGAAACTGGGCCGGTAGTCGAATTTGGCGGCAGCCTCCACGACGCGGTCTCGCGTCTCCTGGGGAATGGATCGCACGCCCGGGGCATTGTTCAGAACCAGGGAGATGGTGGCCGGCGAGAGGTTGAGATACTCCCCGAGCGTCCGAAGACTAATGGGTTGTCCGGGCTGAGGAGCCGCACCTGGCTTGATTCTCTTGGGCATGCACTCAATGTTGTAACACTACGGGCCTTTGGTCCGCTCTACCCAACCGTCAAGTCGCGCTGCTGGGCGTCAAGGAGCTCCGCTATGAGGGAGAATTCCACGGCTTACGGTAAACTGAAGATGCTTCCCGCCTCGCGGAGGGATGGGTGAGCGGTTGAAACCGGCGGTCTTGAAAACCGTTGTACTCGAAAGGGTACCGGGGGTTCGAATCCCTCTCCCTCCGCCATACAGTCCTAGGAATGAGTAGCTCACAGAGAAAACCTTGAATTCCTCCGCATTTCCGGCAACTTTGCCGATATCTGCGCCCGAAAGGTGACCAGAGAAAGTACGCTGAATCCCTCACAGGGAGGGAAAGGCGATCTTTTCTCCGCTTGCGATTTCGGTAGTACCCTTTCCGAGCCAGAAAACGGACGAGAAAAAGGCTATTGAAGGTTCGAATATTCTCGCTCCGCCATCAAGTCCTCAAAAGGGCTTAGCTAGTAGAGAAGGGTTGCCCCAAGTCAAGCAGAACCGCCGGAAACCACTCGTTTCTCTGGCTAGATTTCAGCAGCCCCTTCTCCAGAAATTCCGAGGCTTCGTAACTTGCCACTTTGATCACGCCCGGCTGCAGGCGACTCTACCTCAAGGATTCTCGTGCTCCACTTCATCTTGCATTACTGACGGTCCTTAGCTATACCCATGCTCGACCCCGCTTGCACATGCAGACGAAACCTTATGTCGGGCGGCACATGCAAATCGACAGACTAGACGAGGTCGTCTTCTTCTTCCAGTCCGTCTTCGACTTCGTCCACTTCATCCGGCTGACTTACTTTCGGCGCAGACTGCGATTTTGCTGCTTCATCGATCTCTGCTTGGGTCAGAGCGCGGGCCGCAGCGGCCTGGAGTTCGGGAGTGAGGGGAAGATCGGATTCCGACGCTCCGGCTTTGATGAGGGTAGATCGATAACCAAGGAAGAGATTGAGCATTCGGAACTGGATTGCGCGGGAGGTTGCGCCGGCCCAGAGCGCGGCCGTGAATTCCTGATCTTCGAGGATTGTCTTCACTTGATCGATGTTGAAGGTTGGGGTCCGGCCGTTGACGATCTCGAGGAAGAGGTGAAGAAGATCATTGACCTGTTCATAGCGGAACAAATCGGACTTGGCTTCTTTCACCATCACGAGCATAGCCTGGCGAATCGTCTCGGGCCAGGGGAGTGACTCCCGGTCCATCAGAACATAAGCGAAGGCTTGCATCCCTTCCTTCAAAACCAAAGCGCTGAATTTTGATCGGTTTAGGGCTTCGACGACAGCCTGTTGCATCTTGGGGATAACTAGCTTTACAAGGTGATCGCGGAGCTCCTTTTTGAGCGCCATTGTCTTGTCTACATCGGGAGTAAAGGCCCAAGAGTTCCAGGGTACAAGCTTCTCGAGAATGCCAGGTACTAAGGCGACTGGTGTCTCTCCTATGATTGACTCGAGGGCGTTCCTCTCTTCCTGCCGCATGACCTTGTCGTCATCATTCATTTGGAACCCAATCCAGTACAACGCTTGTCCGTACATCATCTCGAAGCGATCTGGAGTCAGCATCCCGGAAAGGCTCAGAAACTCGACGGCCATTTTGAGGAGATTGGCAGCCTTGTCGATGCGCTTGGCGTGCTCGTCAGTCGACGCATTAGCGGCAGCTTCTGACAGAGCCTCCTGTTTCGCATTGATCAGAGCCTGGAAGAAGTCGTGCTCAATTCGATGAGGATCGATCGCGGTCGCCGCAGCTTGCTTTGCGATCCATCCGACGATTACGTCAGGGCGCTGATCGGCGCTCCAGAGTGAAAACATGCTCTCAAATTCCTTCCAGGTGATCGGCTCAGGGCGGAAGGAAAACTTCCAGTTATAGAGAAGGTGCATGCCGGCAACCGATCGGGTAGCCTTGATCAACTCGATCAGGCGGTCTGACTGCGCTTTCGTTATACCGTCGACCTCCTTGATCAGCGTCAAAATGTCGGCGTCTCCAGACGTCTGCTCGGAGCCACGTCGCAGCGAACTATTAGTGTTGATCTGAAACCCGATACCCGCGATTTCGTCGAGAGTCTTGCCCTCGAGGAGACGAAGAAAGAAGGGATAGGACTCCTGTCGAACCATCTCTGCAAGCCAAATGGTTGGCCAATCGAGTTCATCGTGGCGATGTCGCTCAACCTGATTTCTCAGCGAGATCATGCCGCGAATTAGGGTCTTCAGTTTGCGAGGATTATCGGGCAGATACTGTTCGATGGGCTCGACGGACTCACGAGGAATGAAGCCGCAATACTTCTGGAGCATGCGCTCGATAAGTTGGCGCTTCCCATCCTCAGGCACTTTGGGCAGATAAAAGCGAAAGTCGAGGATCTTATCGAGAAAGCTCGCGCCTTCTTCCCAGGCGCTGTTTACCGATGTAAGGCCTTTGGCGACGATCTCGTTATCAAAGGCAAGTATGAAGGTGAAACCAGGTAAATCCAGCAGTTCCCGCAAGGCTAGGAGCAATTTAGGCAGTAGTTCCGGAGTCGCGCGATCAAGGTCGTCAATGAAAACAATGATGCGCCTTGCCCCGAGGCTTGCGCGTATCTTTTTAACTTGTTCACCATCCGGCTTTAACCAGCTTCCGACCAGTCCAAATGTACTGGTGACGATTTTGTCTTTGCCAATTAGCCCTGCGACACTCTCGGTGAGGTCTCCAAGCTTGCTCAGATTTTTTTGGACCGATCTGGCAACTCTCTTCAAGCCACCCTCCACCAGAACGTCAGCCTGTTTGAGCGCCCCGATCAACTGGACTCCGAATTCTGCCCACATTGCGTCGAGATCCTGAACTGCCCAGGGATTGAAGGTGAAGATGATGTTGTCTTCGGAACGGAGCATTGAGTCGAGGAAATGGAGGACTGTACTCTTCCCTTCTCCCCATCTGCCAAAGATCCCAATGCGGGCCGACCACTCGGGCGGAGTCGTGCGAATGATTTCCGCAATCTGCGCCGCAAATCGCCAGCGCCCGAGGTCGTCGTCCTGCCTATCCCGAAGGGCAGAGTCGTATCCTTTGCTGATTCGCGATTTTGCTCCTTCAGCCCATCCTGATTCGGCCTTTCCCGATATGTTCTTTGCGGCCATTCTCTTTCTCCGGGGGTCTAATTCCCAAAACTCTTTAAATCGTTGACCGATATCTTCCGCCGCTCGACATGGGCTTTGATTTGAAGGTCCTGACTAATCGGGACGCTTACGTTGTCACCTGAAAGAGTGACCTCCACGCCTAGGTTGAAAGAATCTGGTGAACCAATAAAAATCGGTTCCTTCGAAAATTCGGTGATTCCGGGCTGGATGGTCCCTATATCAATTCGCACCTCATAGAACTCACCGTGATGTGACACAGCGATTGAGCTCTTCTGATGAAGGGACGCTCTTGAAGCCAATTTTGCAGCCCACACCTTCGAGGGTTCGTCGGGCATGTAACCTTCCGATCGAACCTCAATGGAACCGCTCGGAAAGCGCATCCGTAAAACAACATTTACAGCCGGAGCGGTTGAGGAATTGACTACCGCGAAACCGATTGGCTGATAACGGCCGTACTCAAAGATATATTGAGCAACGTCGCGAAAAAAGGAACTGTTGTTCCCACTCACTGCTGCAGGTAGCATAAAATCCCCTCCACTCACCCGTCCGTAATCAGGAATCGAGTCGCCCTTTGGCACGGTGAATTCGATGGCGTGGAGGACGGCTTCTGTGCCGATCAGTTGTCGCGACTGTAGATCGGCAAATTCGAGACTCAGCGAAGGCTGCGAATCGGCTATGAAGCCAACCTGACCCATTTTGACAATCTCGTCTGGCGGCGCTTCTCCGGTTGAGTCACCACGTCGAACATAAACCACATTCTTCTTTAGCTTACCGAAGTCGTTTCGCAGGTAGACCGGCCGTTCCTGCAGCGGAATTGAGATAGCAGCTACTTTTAAGCCTTCAACCTCTAGCTCTTCGTAGCTAAAGCTTACGGCCTTGTTCGTTTTCGAATGGACAAATTGCTGCAGATTGCGATTCAGGAGTTGCTTCGAGATTCCGCGAACAACACTCCGATTTCCTCGAATCTCTTCGACCCCTATCAGAATGTATGCATCACTCCGCCTCCAGGCATTCGCGAAGGCCAGAATGTCTTTCAGTAATTCCGATTTCTGGGTGTCCGTTCCGGCATCGAACGCATATTGGTCAACCTTGAAGTCTAGGACCTCAGATTCGGTTTGATATAGGAGACTCTCGAAGAGTTCCACATTCATGGCTGAATCATAATGCGAATTTGTGCAAGGCTAAAGCCTCTATTGGGGGCCGGACACAGGAACAACGGAATATCCGAAGTATCAAATAGATTTGAATCGCAGAGCTAGATGTCCGATACGGAGTCCGTCACATTCGTCCGTTGCAGAGAGCTTGTCATTCCTTGGCTTGAAGGAGCAGCGACACTGGCAACAATCGCCTCGAAAGCGCCACTTGGTAATGACAATCTTCTCGTTGGAATCTAGTGAAAGCGATAAAGAGCTGCGAAGCTCAGTCGATTGATCGTCGGCGCAGGAGCCATGTATTGATGAAGTCTTTGGTGGAGAGCGAGAATGCTCCGTATCATCGATGATATGCTCGACCTTCACGACTGTTATCTAAAGCTCGAAAGGGCTCGGAGGCACATCGCCGAGCTTGAGACGGTCCTGTCAACCTACTTGGGCACGGAACCGTATGAGGGCGTTTTCGGACTTCGGAAGGGCGACGTCATCGGAATGATTCACGGCAAACATGTCGACCGGCAAATGAGCGCGAAAGTCGATATCGCATTCGGGGAGCCGAAGATCCTGACCGGGCATTCCGTGGTTGAAACGCTGAAGGCGCTTGCCGGCATGGTCGAGAGGGTTTTGAAGTTCTTCGAATCAAGGACACAAGTATCTACGCCAGCAGAGCTGTAATCATAGAGCAAAGGGAGTGTAAACACTAATCCTCAATGTCCCTCAGAGGCAAGAACTTCATTTTCAACTCTTCGATCTCTGAGGACGGAAGGGGCTGCTCGCGCGCTTACCTTTGTTGGCAACAGCAACGAGTGCGATGTTTGCACTGTGTGATTTCCGTTCTCGTTGGCCACGCAGTACAAGAGTAAAACTCGACCCCCGAGCGAACTTTCCAATGCAAGAGCCCACAAGGGGCGTGATCTCGTGAATACTGCCAGAGACGACGAGATCTAGTGACCGGCTCGTCGTAAGCAAACTGGTTCAAAAGAGACCGCAGGACCGCCGAAATGGCTCGTTCAATCAGCCGGCAGCTTAACCCTATGACCTCGAGCCGAGCGCCTTTGGCCATTGAGGGAACTCCATGTTGGGCCTCGATCCCGGATATGCAATCGCGATTTCTTTTAGCAGACCCAAAGTCCTCTGGAGGATCTGCCGGTCCGAGATCTTTTTCGCCACTTTTTGGGCCTCGGCTCTAATAAACGTCTCCATCTCCTTCGGCTGCCCAGAAAGAGCAACATAGAATGAAAGAACCTCCTTCCACCAGCCATTTCCGCGCAGGTACCGACCTAAAGCCTCGCTTGCTTTCGTCCCTTTCGGTTCGATCATGTCCTTCGCGGCAAGATACTCCTGGAAGGAGAGGTGTGGAAATTCATAGCTGTTTCCGATAGGCATGAGAAGGCCATCGTGAACGATCTCTTCGAGAAGGGCAGCTGAGCGGGTTTCCAAAGCCGGCAGCAGTGTTTTAACCGCATTGTTGAACTGGGATGCAGTCGCTCCTCTGCTCTCATTCAAGTGCATTCGCCCTGCAAGATACTGTAAGACGGTACACTTCGGCTGTGAGCCAAATTGCGTATCACGGTGCACGCGCTTCGCAGCGTCCCATCCACCTGCCATCAATGCGATGAACATGTCGTAAAGCCGAATCCGAGATTCCGGCAGGGTTGAAGTAGTCTCGTAAACGCTGAGAATGAGAGTCGCAAGGAGTGGCACTCTCATTACGTGATTCAAAGACGGGACAAGGTCCAGCTGCTGTTTAAATGCAGCCTTCCGTTCTATGCAGTCGGCGAACCATTGATCGAGGAGATCGTTTACTTGAACATCGTTCATTTCTGTGACGCGCAGCCGAGAGAGCGTATTTAGGTGACCACCCGAGACATGCTCGCGACCGGTCAAAATGACGTGGACTGTAGGTTCGAGCTCTTTCAATGCCTGGACAGAGCGCAGTAGTAATTGCTGCTTATTGACATCTGGGACCTCGTCAAGACCGTCTAGGTATAATCGGAATCTGCGAATCACGTTCTTTCCATCCGACGATCTGCGTTTAGCCCACATTTCTGTGAGCCCGGTACTCGGGACGATAAGGTCTTGTGGTGTCGCGATTGCGTCGAGCGCCAATTGATGGAGCGGGACAAGTACCGGCACGACGTTAGAGGCCTCTTCCTTCAGAGCTCTCAGATCGTTCAGCACGTTCCAGCGGCAAAACGACGTCTTCCCAAATCCAGCGGGTGCCGCAATCAAGACATCTTCTCCTGATTGGATTACCTCTTCACTCGTCGCTCTCAATTCTGTGGCGACGACGATAGATTCCTCGAACATGTTGGGAAATTGCGCCGCCAAGCTCTTGACCAACGAGTATTCCTTCCGGGCAGGGTCTCTGACGAATTCCAACAGCGTGGTGGGATGCCTAGCGGCCAATTCGTTGGCCTTGTCGAGAGTCCGAAGGAATTCATTGAAGACAACTTTAGTACGAACAGCGCGACTCTCGAACATGCCGCTCAACTCGGTTATTCCCGGCAGTGACAGCGCGATGCGTCGTCTTTCTCCCTCCTCGGACCTGTACAGCGGATCCGTCCCTTTCTTGTGTTGCTCGTATGCTTTGTTCCAGAGTTCACGAACCGAGTTCGCAAGCCACTTCACATGTCCGCTGAGCTTTTCAGCCTCTTTCTCGTCCGCTAAGGCTCGTATCAGATCTCCGAACGCGACATAACGGTAAGCTAGTCCAAGGACTTCATCTTTCGTCAATCGCTGAAGGTGGCGTGGCAGCTGGGGCCATTCGGTCATTAAGTGAAATTCAGTTATGTTCACGTACAGCCGCGGCTGCACATAAATCTTCGAGATATCAATTTTGTTGCCTGATAGCCCATGTTTGACCAGAAGATTAGAAACTGCCGAATCCTTCGATATTCCCGCCTCAAGGTCTGCAATATACGTACCGAAAAGGCCAGATCTGAAAACCAGATAATCGGGGTAGTACTGTTCGAAGAGCTCGTAGAGACCGCGACCGCAAAGAAACCTCACAACGCCGTCGGGCCTGGCGAGTTTACCCTTGATGGAATCGAGCGCAGACTGGCTGCATTCATACGGTGTAATGATGAATGCACGGGTCGCATGTTCTTCTTTGCCTTGGGCATTTAGAAGAGGTGTATCGAGGCTCTGTTCTGCTTGGTGGTACACCGTACGAGCGCCATCGTCAGAATCCACAGACCCGGTAATCGGTGTGTTCTTGACAATACACGCTACGAGGTCTTCGGACGCGAATGGCCCATTTGAACGAAAGACGATGTCTTTGCCACGCTCGCCAGCCCCGTGTGTGTGTTTCACATCCCAGGTATTTGGAAGCTTCTCAAGCAGCCCAATCAGGGCTAGGCGGAGATCAGATTCGTTTTTGAAACATAAGGAAAACTGTTCGAGCTTGGTTTCCCCGGTAATCTGATTAGGACTTGGCATGTTACCCAATGTAATCGACCCAACTCTACAGAGGACGCGCTAAACTTTTCTCCCCTGCTGGGGATAGTACATCTCACAGGCTGGTATCCATATTAAACAGAAAGGTACTTCGCTCCCTCAGGCGTTTGCCTATCTGATTTGGAAATGAGCGATCGATTGCGATTCGCTAAGGAAATTGTCAGGCTGTTTTCTCTAGACAGCAGACACTATGTCACTGTTTGGAGATGCGGAGTCCACAAGGGTAGATGAAGCAAGAATCTCGCTTTTTCTTGCTCGTTCAGAAGCATTTGTCGTTCCTTTTCTTTAGCTGCCTTATTGTCTTTCGCTCTCGGCTGAGAATTTGGCGACCATCCGAGTTCCGCCTGGGCTGGCCTATCACCCGCGCGTTGGAAATGGCCTCCCGAGCCATTCAACGGCACTATCTAGCCGGCGATGATTCGCTCCGGAAGAAAGCCACCTGCCGATCCCACATCAGTGGAACCCTGCCCATCAGTGAGTCGAGCGTACGCCCGCGCCCTTCGCGGCTGTTCAACAGGAGATCGACAGCCTGCGGACCAAGCAAGGCGAGCGGAAAGATGTTCTTAACGTAGCGAAGCGTCAGGCCTTCTTGCCGGGCGAGATGGGCAAGACCGGACGCTCTGCCTTCAACGATGAGATAGTGCCAGGATCGTGCTCTGGCGATCGCTTTCGCGATCGCATCCCGGCTCCCGGCACACTCGCTTGGCTCACTTCCGATGACCAGCCTAAGCGCATTGCCGTGAGCCGGGCGACGGAAGGACGTCGTCAACGAAATCGCTCGCGAGTTCGTGTTCAAGCCGGGCGTTGATTTGGCAAGCAGAAAGTCGAGAAAACGGTGGGAGCTCATTTCTACTTCCAGCGAATCTTCGCGAACAACAACACGAGAAATCACTGATTGGATCACCGTGGACTTGTCTGAAAGTCTGTCCCACTCCGATCCCCTTCTCTCAAGCTCCTTGAGAACTGTGGCAACATCTGTCTTCGCGATATCGAGCTGATTGCATGCCTTGAGAACTTCTTCGGGCGACCGAAGAAACTCCCTGATCCGATCAAGAACAGCGCGTTCGAGAGGTGCGGCGGGAAGACGAGCGTTTAGGACACCTTTTCGATTCTCTCGAATCGCTGCTTGCGATGTGTAGTAGTGGTATTTCCTGCCGGCCTTTTGCGCGTGGGTGGGGATGTATCGGACTCCTGCTTGGTCAAACAAGAGACCGGTGAGCAGGCTGCCACTTTCCGTCCTCGGTCGCACTCTCGTCCCTTGTCGGTTTTGGTCAAGTAGGTTTTGAACCTCATCCCAGAGCTTGCGATCGACGATCGCAGGGTGTTCCCCTCGATAAACCGAGTTCTTGTGCTTGATTTCACCAACGTAGATGTTGTTTCGTAGGAGCTCGTAGAGCGCTCCGCGGGACCAACTTTCACCACCGGTCTTGAACCCACTCGGGCTCACTCGAACTTTGGTGCGCAGTTCGGACTTGATGAGAGTGGAGGTGAGAGCCGGTACCGTTCGGACCCGAAGATACTGGCGGAAAATCTCCTGGACTTGCTCTGCCTCCCTGGCATTGATGAGCAGCTTGCGATCACGCAGATCGTAGCCGAAAGGAACCCGGCCTCCCATCCACATGCCTTTGGCTTTTGAGGCTGCTATCTTGTCACGAATACGCTCACCCGTCACTTCGCGCTCGAATTGAGCAAACGACAGAAGCACATTCAGCGTCAGGCGCCCCATCGACGTAGTGGTGTTGAACTGCTGGGTGACGGACACGAAATTGACGCCTTTGGAATCGAACTGCTCGATGATCTTGGCAAAGTCTGCGAGAGAGCGCGTCAGCCGATCGACCTTATATACGACAACGGTATTGATTCTGCCTTCGGCGATGTCCGCCATCAGTTTCTTAAGCGCCGGGCGGTCCATATTGCCGCCCGAGAAACCGCCGTCGTCAAATTTGGTCGGAATCAGCATCCAGCCTTCATGCTTTTGCGACTGGATAAATGCCTCGCAGGCTTCCCGCTGCGCGTCAAGAGAATTGAAAGTCTGGTCGAGTCCTTCTTCTGAAGATTTGCGGGTGTAGACAGCACACCGGATGCGACCTGTCATGCAGCCCCCTTCGCCCGTTGTTTCTTCAACCCGAAGAAGGCTGGACCGGACCATCTGGTGCCAGTGATGGTCCGGGCGATCTCGGAGAGACTTTGGAATGTTCGCCCATCCCAGGCAAATCCGTTCTCGAGTGCGACGACCTCGTACATCTTGCCCTGCCACTCACGAACGATTCGTGCGCCGATCATCAGATCTCGGCGCTTCTTGGGATGAGAGCCTTCTCTAGAGGCCTCGAGTCGGCGGAGCATAGCAGGCTTTAATCCGCCGAACGCCTTCTCTTGTAGCCGGTAAGCAATGATCGGGATCAACAGCTCTCGACGGAGCTTCGGATGTGGGGGTTTGCCGAACAGATCGCACCAAGTGGCTCGAAGCTGTTGGGTCTTCAGTTTGGGCAAATGGTCGACCTGAGCGGCAAGATCGGGCTTCAACCTATCTCCGGACGCCGCGGAATCTCTGGCGGTAGTCCATTTCCGCTCTGGTAGGGCAAAGAGTCAAGCGAAACATCTGTTTCTCAGAGACAACATCCCTTCGAAAAATCGAACCTCATCGGCCACATTTCACCTTGCCAATGAGCTAACATGCACACGTCCGCTAATGGATCAAGCAGGTTGACCGCATGACCCAATCTGACAGCATGCATCCTAGAGATATTGAATTCGTAGAAGCCACGGGTAAGACGGTTTCATCGATTCGCGCGCACGGAGGCTCAGACCGCGCCGCCGTTGAGGTCCGATTCACTGACGACACATTCTTCTGGTTCGAGCTCATCCCCAGGGTCGCACTTTCGGTTCGTCTTATGGAGCGACTTCACGGTGATGTCGAGCTGATTCGGGACTATGGTTCTCTCTCCATCAAAGACTGACTTAGTACAGCCTGAAATTGACTTCAATGGTCATGAGTTTCTCGACTGGCTTTCCGGACCGCTTGTCGATCGCGGGTCGGAAGCGATACTTGCGCACAGCAGCTACCGCAGCCTCGTCGAGCCCATGTCCGAGTGGCCGCAGAACTCTGATATCTTTAGGAATTCCTTCGGTATCGACTGTCAATGAGAGCAGAACTATTCCATTGATTTTCGCTCGGCGCGCCTCAGCGGAATAGGCCGCCTCGGGGGTAGAGATTGGAACTGGCAAGCTGATTTGCGATCGGGCCTGATCGGAAGCAGCCGTCGGAGATACTGGGCATGAATCCGTCAGCGAACACACCATACGCGCCCTTTCCTCCCGCTCTTGCTCGAGGTAGTCCTGTATCGTCGGTCCACGGTAGCGTTCCGCTTGATCCTGCACGATAGCAGTGATCTTCGTGATCGATCCTCTGATGGGCTCAGGGGCTTTCGGGATGTCGAAGGTTTCGCTCGGAGCGAAGAGACGAACGATCTTCACTTTATCGAGCTTGTTGAAGACGTAAAGCGTGACACGGCCGGTCGTGCGTGTGTCTTTCCGATAGATATAGAGATAGGTGAAATAAAGGCCGTCGGTGCGGAACTGCTCGGCATGCCACTGTGCCCACCCAGGCGAGGTGAGATCGGGAACGTACGTCACGACATTCTTGTTTTCAAAGATCCTGATGGGCTCGTCCCATCTTCCGCCCTCGTTCATAACCAGACGCGGAACGCCGTACGGTCCCGTAATCACACTATCGGGACCGCCGGAAGTCGTGTCCTGGGCAGAAAAGGTACAGGGCGCTGCAAATAGGAACGAGGCGAGCGCGAGTGCTCTGAAGACGGAACGCCTCAATCTGCCACCTTTCTTGTTCCAGAGAGCGTATGCACTAAATTTAGTGGAAAGACTAATCCGAAGATGGCAGGGTGGCAAGCGATATCTGCGCCCTGGTTGGGGAAAAAATCCGCAAACTCCGCAAAAAGAAAGGCTGGCGGCAGATTGATTTAGCGGAGCATTCCGGGGTACACGAGGTCCATATCAGCGACCTGGAAAGAGGCGCGCGTGAGGCCGGATTGCGCACGCTTCACGCGCTTTCGCAGGCTCTAGAAGTCAAACTGTCCGAGTTGCTGAAGGGGATAGACTAAGCGTTCCGATGCTGGTCAATTTCTTGCCTCCGTTTACCAAGTTTCATATACCCGTGGATTCCCAAATCCTCGGTAATCGCCCCAAAGTGGTCCTGCTACTTTGCCGAGAATTTGGAGCGCCTGGGCTGTCGAGTCAGCCTGGTCGTCAAACTTCGTTCCCGGAAACCCCGTGATTTCTCGGACATATTCGTTCAACCATGGGGCATCCCGTGGCAACCAGACGCGCTTTCCTTCAAAACGGATCGACTGGTCATGGAAACGCATTTGCTTATCTCGGCCAGGTTCCGGCTTGTATGCCTCAATGCAATAAACTCCTTCCCATTTCAGCTCCTGAATCAAGGAAATTCCGCTGGACTTGTCCTCAATCAGTACTTTCTCAGGTTCATACTTGCGGAACAACTCGAGCACAGCTCGCTTGAGAGCCGGAAAATCGCATCGTTTCCGAAACACATCGATGAGATAAAATTTCTCGTCTTGAAGCCCCCAGGTTGTGCAGACACTGTAGTCGTTCAGTTCTCCACACTTGCTTGCCGTATCCCAACTCTGGAGGACATAGTAGAACTGTCGCGGCAGTTCTTCAGGCTCATAGAACTGAATCCACTCTCTTTTGATCCAGCCGCCTTCCAATGGGGTTGGGTTCTGCTGGTATTGGCTGTTGAAGGTGTATGCTCCGATGGATTCGCGGATGCGATTGTAGACCTCGAGTGGGTCCCGCTCCGGATGTAGCACTTCCCCTGCTTTACGGCAGAATAACCGCGGTCCGAACAGGCATCCGTATGGATAATACTCGTCCTCCAAAGCGATCGCGGGCAGGGACAGAATCTCCCAATGCTCACGTTCTAGGACTGCGCCAACGAGGTCGTCCTCGTGTAGGCGTTGCATTACGTTGATGATCACGCCATCTCCTTTGCTATTTAGCCGGCTCTGGAGCGTGTTGAAATACCAATCAATCGCCTCATTACGACGCGTTTCAGAAAGTGCCTCTTCGGGCTTCTGAATATCGTCGAGAATAACGAAGTCCGCACCGCGACCCGTAACGACCCCTCCTACTGATGTCGCCATTCGAAAGCCGCTCTCTGTTGTAGAGAAATCGTTCACGGCAAGTCTTTCTGTGGCGAGGACTGTTGCCGGAAACAATCTTCGGTAAAGCTCCGATTTAATCAGCTTTCGACAATCCCGGGCATGCTTGTCCGAAAGGTCTTGGCCATAGCTCACGCAGAGGATCTGCTTCGAAGAATCATGGCCGAGGAGCCATGCCGGGAAGACGACGCTCGCAATGTGCGATTTCAGAGTCCTTGGAGGCAGATTGATGATCAATCGTCTGACTTCACCATTTCGACATCTCTCCATCGTTGCTGCCAACAGTTCAAGATACTTCCCAGCAATGAACTGGGTAGAAGGGTTCAGTTCGTAGAAGGATCTTTCGATGAAGCTCATCAGGTCATTGCGAAGGATCACATCTAGCTCTTGTGGTGACAACTGTATGTCGGTCATTTAGATTTGCCCCCCTGTTTGCGCTGATCTTCGCTCGCGATCAGGGAGTCATTCTTGAGATCTGCCATTCGCCGGAGAATCGACTGGATTATCTGGTGATCTAATTCACGCGTGACGTTCTGTACTCCTTTCGAGTTGAATGCGACCTCTGCCCATTGCAGTAATGGAATCAATTCGCGCATCGCGCGCAGATTCCCCTGAGCTGCCTGATTGGTTAGTTGCTTCAGCATTGCTTCCTGTTTGGTGATCGTACGTGGCTTCGGACCACTGATGCGTATCCGTTCTCGCGCTTCGCGTAGGGTCAGGGTTGCAAGATTAATAGAACCCTTCGGCCGTCCCTTGGGGTTTCCGGACTGTCCCTTTTTGAACTGCCCACTCTTCGGAGGTCGGCCGTAGCCCTTTTCATGGGAAACTTTCCTGTTAGACATTGCCCTTACTCCTCAGAGACTCGATGGCGGCGAAGGTCTTCCCGGTTCCCGCATGGATCGCCTCTCCGCCGGTGTACTTTTTCCACCGCTGAACCGCAATGTCGACATAGACCGGGTCGATCTCAATCCCACAACAAACCCGTCCGGTTCGCGTCGCCGCCACCAACGTCGATCCAGAACCAAGGAAGGGATCGAGGGCGATCTCGCCTCGCGCAGAAGCATCAAGCAAAGCATCCGCGATGAGCCGTGTGGGCTTCACCGTTGGGTGAAGTGCCAACAGATTGCCCTCGTCGCTCTGCTTCGATAGAGAGTTGATGCCCGGATACTGCCAGAGATTTGTGCGGTTGCGTCCAAACCTCCCAAGCTGGATGTTGTTCCGCGGCGAGCCCTTCCCTTTTCGAAATACCGCGATCAATTCGTGCTGAGATCGGTAGAACGAACCTAATCCGGGGGTGTCCTTCGCCCAGACACAGAGGTTGGCATATTCGTCGTAAGTCTCCATCGCGGCCCTGATCAGAAGATCAATGCTGCGCCAGTCCATGCAATAGAAGCCCGTTGCTCGCTCCGAACTGAACTGGACAGCTAAACTGATCGTGTCCCTCAGAAACGAGAAGTATTCTTCTTTCGTCAACTCGCCGCACGCCATAGCGAATTCGCGATGACGAACTCTGCCCCTACCCGAGGCGTGACCATGAATTGGAACGTTATAGGGGTGGTCACTGAAGACAACGCTGGCGCGCTTGTCTTCTAGAACCGATCGATAGGTGTTTGCGCGAAGTGCGTCTCCACAAAAGATCCGGTGGCAATCTAATACCCAGAGATCACCTAGCCGTGTCACCTGTGGCTGATCCGGATTCCTAGGGGAGACTTCGTCTTCCTTGTCGTAGTCACCTGCAAACTCTTCGAGAATCAAGTCGATCTCCGGAATCTCAAATCCGCTCAAGGTCAGATCCACATCAACGTTTGAGAGATGTTGAAATTCGATAGCGAGGATGGAGTTGTCCCACCCCGCATTCTCTGCCAGCTTGTTGTCCGCAAGAACGTAAATGCGAAGCTGATCTTCTGTGAGGCTCTCAATACGAATGGTTGGAACTTCTTTGATCCCGAGTAACTTTGCAGCCTGATATCGGCCGTGTCCGGCGACCATCCGAAATGATCGATCAGTGAGGATTGGATTGGTCCAGCCAAAGCTCTGGATGCTATTGGCAATCTGTTGAACCTGTCTCCTAGAGTGCGTCCGAGCATTACGTGAAAACGGCTTGAGCAGATCGATCGAAACGTATTCGATCGACAGTCGAGATACTGTGAACTCTTCCATATTCTCCTCTGAACAAAGCGAATTTATTTGGAGCCGTTTGAGATACCCAGCCCCAGGACTTAGCATCGTGCTCTGTTCATCGCTCAGGCAGACACGTGCGCATCATCGCCCTAAATCTGCTCACAACAGCTGAGCAGAGTTCACGCGAAGGCGAGCGAATTTAGAACAGGCACATACTTCTGCTTATGAGGAGAAGAAATTCAATAGATGGGAGGGTTGGTTTTGTACTGCCGATCGATGCTGTCATTAAACAGCAGACTCATGCAGGGTTCGACGCGCGCACTCAGCCGTAAAGATAGAGTACCACAGTTTTTAGGCTCGATTGGAAAGCGCTGATGAGCGCTTTCGCCGCAGCTCTGCAACGTTCAATTGTGATTCCTCACCAGAAGCCCGTTTATGAGTAACTAGCAGTTCGTTACACTGACCGTTGAAATGAACGCATGGACCAGCCCGTACCGTTCTGACTGCGAGAGCGAGTCAGCGCTGACTAAGATACTTTGCGGTGAAGAGACCCTCAGCTCAGTTTGATCGAAGGGCAACAGTCGGATTAATCTTCGACGCTCGCCTTGCCGGGAGGTACCCCGCCAGAAGCGCAACGCCTCCGAGCAAAACTACCATTCCGGCCAATGTCAGGGGATCCGTTGGCGCGGTGCGGAAAAGCAGAGAAGCAATGAGACGGGCGAGAGCAATAGAAGCGATAAGGCCGATGCCAATACCGCTTAGTGCCAGGCGGAGCGTTTTTGAAATGACCTCCCGTCGCACGTGCGATTTCGAGGCGCCGAGCGCCATCTTGATTCCGATCTCTCGGGTTTGCCGGGTAACCGAGTAAGAAATGACGCCGAAGATTCCAAGTGAAGCTAGAAGAAGGCCAAGTCCCGCGAAGACTGCAACCAACAATGCGAAAAATCGGCGCGGCGAGGTCGAGTGGTCCACGAGGCTCTGGATGGGCATGAACTCCGATGCGGACTGGCCAGAGTTGATCTCCCGAAGCACTCGCATCACGCTTGAAGCCAGAGAAGCCGGTGAGATCCGAGAGCGTAAGACCAGATAAGATCCCTCTGGGCCGAACTGCTTGGTTGCGGGCAGATACATCTGCGCGGTTGCTTCGTTTTCGGCGTTACTCTCGCGCAGGTCGGTAAGGACACCGATGACTTCGCATTGCTGTCCACCGGCGATGGCGATTCGGCCGATTGGATTCTGTCCTGGCCACAGCTTTTGCGCGACGCTCTGGTTGATCACGACTACGTTCCGATTGTTCACCAAGTCATCCCAGCTGACATCCCTGCCCTGCACTAAGCGCATGCCCATTGCTTTGAGATATCCCGGAGACACTATGTAGACGAAGACAGGGATGAAGTCCTCATTTTTAAGCGGACGTTGGCCCTTGGCTGCGATTCCCCAACCACGGTTGCGGCTCATGGGAAGGTTATCCGAGATCCCTGCGGCCTCTACCCCGGGTATCTCTGATGCACGCGTGACAACATCGTGCCAGATGGCTGCTTGCTTAGCGGGATTGCCGCCCGCATCGTAGTCGACACTCACGGCTGCAGCACGACTGGGCTCAAAACCTAGATCAATGTCGAGTACGCGCAGAAAGCTGCGCAGAAGCAGGCCTGCACCCACCAGAAGTACACAGGCGAGAGAGATCTGACTGATAACGAGCGTGGAGCGAAGGCGGTCGTGCCTACGCCCCTCGCCGGCGCCATGGCCTGACTCTTTGATGGCTTCTTGAAGGTTTCCGCTCGACAGCCGTAATGCAGGGACAAGTCCAAAGAGAATCGCCGCCAAGAGGGCGATGCCTAGGGTCCAGAGAAGAGCCGAGCCGTCAAGACGAACCATGTTGAGAAGTGGCAGCGCCACCGATCCCTGGTGGGCCAGCCAAGCCAGAACCACCCATGCGAAGCCGAGGCCCAGGACTGCGCCGCCAATGGCGAGTACAAGACTCTCGGTTAATAGTTGGCGCAGGATGCGACTCCGCCCAGCCCCGAGTGCACTGCGCATCGCAAATTCTTTAGCTCGTGCCGCTCCGCGGGCCAATAGAAGATTAGATAGATTGACGCACACGATCAGCAGGATGAGGCCCACCGCGCACCACAGCACGATCAGCGATCTGCGCAACTTTCCGCTCACATACTGCTTCAGGTCTGTGAGCTGCGCAGTGTAGCCCTTCCCGTATTCAGGATGCTTGTGCTCGAAATAGAATTGAGGGAACAGAGTGTCGGCCTCAATTTGCGCTTGCGCAATGCTGATTCCCTGCTTGAGCCGCCCGACCAGAGCAAGGTCGTTCCCGTCACTTCGGAAGTCGTCCATAATATACGGAACAAAAAGATCGACTTTGGAGCCAGGGGAGAAAACAGCGCCAAAGTCGAAGGTTTCCGGTAAGACTCCAATGACAACGACCGACTTGTTATTCAAGTCCACCTGATCCCGCAAATCGATCGTCTGGCCGATGATGCCGCGATCGCCTTTGAATTGGCGCTTCCAATATGGATAGCTCAAGACGGCAGTGGTCTGCGCGTGCTGAATGAATTCCTCATGGCGGAAGAGGCGGCCAACAGAAGGGACAACTCCAAGGGTTTCAAAGAATCCTTCAGCAACCAGCTTCCCGGTGGCCGGCACTGGCTGTCCGTTCCCCGACAGCTTGAAGTTGTTCAGCCCCGTGAACGCGAAATATCCGCTGACGGACTGGAATGCCCGGTTCTGGGCCTGAAAATCCTGGGTCGCGTCGGCGGTGTAGGTCTTGCCGGATTCGTTGCTCTTCGCATCCTTCTCGACAATACGCACAAGCTGTTGCGAGTTGGGGAATGGCAGTGGGCGGAGCAGGATTGTGTTGACAACGCTGAACACTACGATGTTGGCCCCGATGCCGAGGGCCAGTATGAGAATCGCGACGATAGTGAAGCCTGCATCGACACGTAGGGTGCGGAGTGTGAAGCGCAGGTCTTGTCGCGTCTCAGCCCAATAGTCCGACAAACGGCGGCGTTGATCCATGTGTCCTCCGATGCGCTCGCCCAAGCGCTGAACTTGGTGAAGGTCTCCAAATTGACGTTCGGCTTCTTTGCGGGCCTCTTCGGGCCGCCAGCCATTAGCAATGAGGTCGTCAACCTTCGACTCGAGGTGAAAGCGAAGCTCATCCTTCACGTCAGCTGTCGGTTCGGAACCCGACAAGCGATCGTATCGCCGCCACAGTGGAGTGCTTTTCATCGCAGCTCCTCCGGCAACGGAGGCTGTGTCGCGCTAAGCACTTTGGCCACGGCTGCTGCATATGCCTCCCAGGTTTTAACTTCGTGTCGAAGCTGATGCCGCCCCTTCGCGGTGAGCCTGTAGAACTTGGCCTTGCGGTTATTTTCCGAAAGACCCCACTCTGCATCGAGCAGACCCTTGCTTTCCAATCTCCAGAGAGCTGGGTAAAGAGTCCCCTCTTCGATGAGCAGCGCATCATCGCTCTGCCTTCGGATTAGAGAGGTAACGGCGTATCCATGTAGCGGACCCCAGATCAGGGCTTTAAGAATGAGGACATCGAGAGTGCCGCGAAGAAATTCGAGTTTGGAAGTCTCCAAGGTCTCCCCTTTGAGCACAAGGGGACGATTTCACAGTTCCCCTGAGAATGCAAGGGAAGTGTGACCAGCAGGCTATGCATACTGATGGTGGGGCCGCTGGTAACTCGTTAGTGTGTGCTTTTACGAGGGTTGGGAGTTTCCTCTTCAGTTAGGCGCCCTTGTCTACCATGTTTCCGTGGGTTTTGCTCTGCGCCAGATCGCACTTCACTAAAGCTATGCCCGTTTATCGATACCGATCCATAAACAGTTCGAAAATCCGGATGATTTCCGAGTAGGCGGTAAACCACCCGGAACCAGCTATCTGATCGATGAGTGAGTTGGCGATTGTTCACTCGTTTGCAAGTTGTAGGAAGTAGGGGTTGAGCGCCTTCGTTTGTTTCCATCATTCTGCCCGCAGCGCCCTCATCGGATCGACCGATGCCGCACGCAGCGCTGGAATCACTCCTGCTATGCATGAGGCAGCCAGCAGCATGCTCACGGCCACCCACAGTGCGCTGCCGCTCACGGAAGTTAGCCCATAGAGCTGCGACCTCACCAGTGTGGCACTATAAAATGCCACTGGAATTCCGATGGCAAGACCGAACAAGGTCTGCAGGATGGCGCTGCGAAGAATCATTGCTACAACGAAGTTGCGATTTGCACCCAGCGACATGCGGATGCCAATTTCGCTTGTTCTGCGTACCACCGAGTACGCAGTGACACCATAGAGTCCCAACGTGGCCAGCAGAAGTGCCAAGCCACCAAACAGGAGCATCAGTGTCGACAACATGCGCTCGTGCGTAAATCTGCCTGCAATCTGCGCATCGAAGGATTCGAATTTCTGGATCGCTAGGTTTGAATTGATTCCCATCAGTATCCGCCGTGCAATCTCCTCCATATCGCTCATGGGACGGGAAGTTTGAATCACGATAGCGCCCGCATACCCTACCTCAGACGGCTGCGTCAGCGGGCCAAAGTACATGGGGCGCTTCCCGTTCCTGCGCACATCTGTGTAAGAAGTTGCTGCGACGATGCCAACAATTTCGTAAGGCGTCGGGGAATCTCCTTCCGCAACGAAGGTGCGGCCTATTGGATTCTCTCCCGGCTTGAAGAGCGCTTTGACAAAATCCTCGTTCACCACAGCAACGTGCGGTGACGTAGCCGTGTCATGCGGCGTGATTCCGCGCCCCATCAGCACCCGGGTCCCCACCGAATCGAAGTACTCGGGATTCACAATGATGTTGGTGGCCTCGGCGTGGATGTCTGGCTGACCGATAAGGTGGACTCCATAGCCATCGTCGTTGCCTTCCATCGGCGTAAAGGTGCTCACCCCGACTTTCACAGCTCCAGGTATTGTATGAAACCGTTCTTCGAGTGTCCGATATAGGGTGTCCACCTGATCATCTTTGTAACCGGCGGCTTGCGCGTTGATGTGAACGATATACCGATTCTGCGACTCCAACTTCATATCAGTGTGCTGCAGCTTGCTCAGGCTCTGCGAAAAGAGCCCCGCGCCCACCAGCAGTACCACTGACAACGCCGCCTGAAACACAACCAGCCCACGCTGCACGAGTGAAGCGCCGCCCACAGTCGTCCGGGTCCCGCTGCGCAAGGCATCTGCGGGTGAGGCCTTCGCGGCAATCAGTGCCGGGGCGACGCCGAACATCACACCTGTGGCCATCGCCACGCACATCGCGAAACCTAGTACTTCGAATGAAGGCCGGGCACTGATGGGTAGATGCTGGTCGCCTGGAAAAGCCAGCATGAGCAACATCCGCGCTCCGCTGTACGAAGCTGCCAGAGCTGTCACGCCGCCTATTGCTGCCAACAGCAGGCACTCTGTAAGCAGCTGCCGGACAATTCTTGTGCGCATCGCGCCCAATGCTGTCCGCACGCTCATCTCTGTCTTCCGCTGCATGCCGCGCACCATCAGTAAGTTCGCGATGTTGGCGCACGCAATCATCAACACAAGCCCCGCAATCCACATGAGGAGTTTGAGGTTGGATGCATAACTATGCTGCATGGACTGCGTTCCGGCACCGCCGGCAGTGAGAACCAAATGCGCCTTTGCGATATCCGCTGCTGAAAAGTGTGGATCCTTCGCGTAGATCTGCTTCAGCTCAGCGCTCAACTTCTCCTGCAATGGAAGCAGTGCGACCCCGGGCTTCACGCGCCCGATAATATCCAGCCAATTTTGCGATGGGTCACGAAAACCCCTTCCTCCCATCTCGTTGGGAACCGTTGCAATCGGCAGGAAGAAATCTGGTGGCGTACTCGACATGCGATCGCCATAGAAACCCTCCGGAGCCACGCCGATTACCATCACCGGCCTTGTATTCATCCAAAAGGTGCTGCCGACCACTGAACCGTCGCCGCTGTAGACGTTCTTCCAGGTCGAATAGCTCATGACCGCAACCAGTGGTGCGCCGGCGACGTCATCGGAAGCGGAGATCAACCGTCCCTTTACGGGCTGCAGCCCGAACATCTCAAAGTAATTTCCAGATACAAACTCTCCCATACGCGGCATGGCGGCTTCCTGACCGGCTTCACGCCTCACCACGATGGGCCGGTTCTCAAAGCCCGCCTGCATTGCGGCGAGCTCTTCAAACTCGGGTGTAGTTCTCTTCAGCTGTTCATACGTTTCGGTCGAAAACATGCTGTAATTTCCGTCCTGCTTCGGCCCCGAGTTCTGGCAGCAGTCAGCCCAATTACCCAATCGCACCAGCGACCTTGGATCGACCACCGGCAGATCTCTCAGTAGTACCGCATTCACAAGCGTGAAGATGGCCGCATTCGCACCAATACCTAGAGCCAGCGTGAGCACCGCCGTAAGCGTAAAACCAGGCGATTTGCGAAGCTGGCGCAGGCCGTACCAGACATCCTGCAGGAGTGATTCAAGCCAGACTGTGCCACGGCTCTGACGGCAGCCTTCCTTGACTTGATCGATGCCACCGAACTCGAGCCGAGCGAGGCGGCGCGCCTCTTTTTCCGGAATGCCAGAGCGAATCTTGTCTGCGACCAGCGTTTCGAAGTGAAAGCGCAGTTCCTTGTCTAGATCGCATTCCAATTGTTGTTGGAAGAACAGCCGCTGAAACCAGCTCATGATATTCCCTCCGCAGTTCCCTTGAGAATGAGGCCAACCAGGTCAGTGAGCCGCTTCCAGTTTTCAGCTTCGTCTTTCAGATAAGCCCGGCCTTTTGCGGTCAGATCGTAGAATTTGGCTTCGCGGCCAGTCTCGGTTGGCTGCCACTTGGCCATCAACAGCTTCTTGTATTCGAGCCGATGGAGCGCGGGGTAAAGCGATCCCTGCTGAACCCTTAAAGCCTCGCGCGACATTTGCTGGAGTCGTTGGGCAATGGCATAACCGTGGATGGGACCCAGCGAGACTACTCTCATAATGAGCAGGTCGAGTGTTCCCTGAGGCAGGTCGAACTTGTTTTCGCTCTTCATACCTATGACTTCGACATATACGCCTCGAAGCTGTAGAAGGTCAAGGCATGGGCCGGATGTTTGTGACGAGCGGGGTAGCCGGTCCGCGCGTAAATATTCGGCTGACCCGTTAGCGGCCATTAGCAGCAGCGGAAAGGTAAACAGAAGCCGACTTTCCATCACCTATAGCTGTTCGGCGAGTGCATTGGCGATTATGCGCTGATTGGGGACCTGCGCGAGTTCGAGGTTGGCGTTCCGAGAGTCTCTCTTCTGCCCGGTCGGAACTGCAGTTGCTACTCAGGGCTCCTCTTGCTTACCGAGGGGAAATTGGGCTATTATCCCTCGGTAACCGTGAGGACGCGCCCATGAGCAAGCCTTCTGATCTCGTCCAGGGGACTTTGGATCTTCTGGTTCTCAAGATTCTCGCCCTGCAGCCGCTTCACGGCTGGGCTCTGAGCCAGAGGCTCAAGCAGGTTTCAAAGGACGTCCTGCAAGTAAGCGACGGATCGCTTTACCCGGCATTGCACAAGCTGGAACAGCAGGGTTGGATCCAATCGGAGTGGAAGCCGACCGAGAACAACCGCAGAGCGAAGTTCTACTCTCTCACACGACTCGGGAAGCGACATTTGGAAAGAGAAGCAGCCAACTGGGAGCGCATCTCGACGGCCATATCGCAGGTGGTGCGGCTGAAGGAGGTCTGAGCATGCGACTCGCGAACTGGTTGTACACGCTTCCGCTTCGGGTGCGCTCGCTGTTTCTGCGCAAACGTCAGGATGCAGACCTAGATGAAGAGTTGCGCGACCATATCGACCGCCAGGTTGAAGAGAATTTAGCTCGCGGGATGAGCGAGGAAGAAGCCCGCGTCGCGGCGCTGCGGGCCTTTGGGAACTTCGTCATGCTGCGGGAGCAGACGCATGAGGCGTGGGCCTGGGTGTTTCTGGAGCGTCTCGGCCAAGATCTCCTCTATGCTTTCCGCTCGGCTCGACGTTCGCCGTTGCTTTCGGCTGTAGGGATTGTTGCTCTGGCTCTCGGCATCGGGCTCAATACAGGCGTGTTCACGATGTTGAACGCGATGTTTCTCAGGCCGCCAACGCTTCACGACCCCGGCAGCTTCGTTCAGCTTTGCCCGCGGTACTCAGGCTGGTTCACGGGAGCAGATCAAGATTCTTCGTTTACCACCGAGGATTTCGATGCCATTCGCAGCCGAGCCCAGGCTCTGGACGAGGTCGCGGCATGGCAGCAGTCTGGGGCTCTTCCTGAGCACGGAAGCACGCGCGTCAGCACGCTGCAGGTGACCTGCAACTACTTTCACGTTCTCGGCGTGGATCGTCCCCTGATGGGCCGGCTCTTTGCCTCGGGCGATTGCAACCGCAACGCAGCAGCACAGGTGGCGGTACTGAGCGAGCCCTACTGGAGGAGTCACTTTGCGGCCGATCCGCAGGTCGTTGGCCAGACCATCCACCTCAATGGAATACGGCTTTCGGTGGTGGGCATTGTGCCGGCGGACACGGCGAATTACATGATGGGCGGAGTCATTCTCCCCTACACGCTTCAGCCGCAGTTGGATCACTCGAGGAATCTGCTTGCCAGTCCGGATACGCCTTGGCTGTCGCTTGCCGGACGGTTGCGCGCGGGATTCACGAAAGCCGACGCCCAGGCCGAGTTGTTGGCCATCCTGAGCCAGCAGGATCGCGCGTATGTCGAGCGCAAGATCTCGGCTTTCAATCGCAAGACCTCTCTTGTGCTGACCAACGGATCGTTTATAGAAAATCCCGCCCGTCACGACATTGTGATTGGCCTGATGGTGCTGGTTCTCGGCCCGCTCGCGCTTATTCTCCTGCTGGCTTGCACCAATGTCACCATGCTGTTTCTTTCGCGCACCATTGTGCGCAGCGGTGAGATTGCGATCCGTCTCGCGCTCGGCGTGAATCGATGGCGGCTTGCAGGCATGTTGCTAGTGGAGAGCCTGCTTACCGTGTGCATCGGCGCAGTTCTCAGCTTGATCCTCGCCCATCGTGTGCCGGTCGCGATCATGAACATGGCCAACCGGGGACAGGCAGATTTCGTTGTCCTCCTTCGGCCCGATTGGCGGGTCTTCGGGTATCTCGCAATTCTCATGGTTGCGGCAACCACGCTCTCCGCATTGATGCCGATTCGCGCAGCGTGGAAACTCGACCTGCTTACCGCGCTTAAGGGACGCGAAGGCGCCGCGACTGTTCGCTCGCGGACTACGACCACTCTTATTGTGGTGCAGATCGCGCTCAGCTTCGTGCTGATGTGCGCGGCGGTGTTCTTCGGCCGGCTGCCTGGCCTTATCAAAGGCATCAATCCGGGATTCGAAATTCACCATACGCTTGGTGTGCCTCTGGATGTGGATACGTCCGCAGGCAGTCGGGCCAAGGCTGTTGTCTTTTATCAGGCGCTCGAAGCGAAGATCCTTGCCATCCCCGGAGTAGAATCCCTCGCCTACGCGAGTCTTCAGCCTTTCAACCAGGTTCCACCCAGTGAGGTCCGCCTGCCGGGTCAGGCCAGGGGAAGCGGGCAGCCGGCGTCAGTCGATGACGTGTCGACGAGTTTCTTTTCCACCTTCGATATCCGCGTCCTGCGCGGGCGGACATTTCTGCCCAGGGATGTGGCTTCGCCCGAAGCAAGCACAGTGGCTGTCGTTTCGCAGGCCTTCGCCGAGCGGTTCTGGCCCGGCATCGATCCAGTCGGCAAGTCAATCGTGACCTCGGACGATCGGCGTCTGACTGTCGTGGGTGTCGTAGCTGATACCCGTTCCGAGCGATACGGCGCGATCGATGGCCCGCGTCTCTATACCGTACGCAGTCCAGCCGACGTTGGCGGCAACCTATATGTGCGCATCGCGGGGAACTCGAAGCCTCCGGAAAGAGCTATTCGAGACGCGGTCAGGGTTCTGGATGCGACCCAGGTTGTTGCGCCGGAGACGATCTGGGAAGCTCTCGAAGACAATGCTGAGCAGGCGATGTCGCTGGCGCGCATCGTCCTCGTGATGGCCTCGATAGCATTGCTGATGGCCGTCATCGGTGTTTATGGAGTGCTCTCGTTCACAGTGAATCAGCGCACTCGGGAGTTTGGCATCAAGATGGTGCTCGGTGCAGATCGGGGCACCATCTTCCGGTCAGTAATTTTGCCGTCAGCCAAAAGCATCGCGATGGGACTGTTCCTTGGAGTGGCGCTCGCCGAGCCGGCAATGTTGCTCTTCAGCCACCTGCTCGCCAGATCTCCACTTCCGCTCCACAGGGTTGATTTAACCGTATTCGGTGTTTCCGCGGTGCTGCTTGCTACGGTATCGCTCTCGGCCATGTACCTTCCGGCAGCGCGCGCCATGCGCACTGACCCGATGCGCGCGCTGCGAACGGAATGATGAGAAGGAAGAGCATAAACGAAGATGGTCCTCAGGAATCGGGCAGAATCCAATGATCTGCCGCTACTCGTCGGTTAACTGTTGCCAACAGGGTCTACCCTAAATCCACTGCGGTCCGAGAGAATAAACAACCGAAGCGGTCGTTGACGGGCTTCTCCAGATTCTGCTTGCAGCCGAGGTAACGCTCTGTGGTCAGCACGGACGCATGGCCTAACAGGAACTGAATCTGTTCCTGTTCACCACCATTCACATGGCAAAGCCTTATCTGAAGATGCTCAACTGTCAGCGCAGAGAGTTCGGCCCGGCGCAATCCGCAGCCGACGAGCACAGAAATCATCGCGAGGTCGCGAGCACTGCGCAGATCATCTCCGACGGCTTTCTCCAGTAACAGCCGAGCCTGATCCTGGGTCATCCAATTTCCCATCCGCGCTCCAAGCTGTTTCGCCCCTTTGACCCTGCGGATGCGTGCAGCGAGTTCCGGACTGAGGAAGCCGGAATCAGCGGCCTCGTACGCCAACCGCCTGACCGCGCCAAGACGCTGGTTCACGGTTCCAGCTGCCAAGCCAAGAGATTCCAGATAAAGGCGAAATCGCAAAACCACAGTCCTGTTTATGGCCAAGCGCGGTTCAGAGCAATACCAAGGGATGAACTGCTCCATTGCAAACTTGTAGTTTCTCCTCGAATGAGGAGAGCTGAGGCTATTGAGTACTGCAGTTTTGGAGTGGTCCAGATCTGGGAGCTTCAGAACGATCTTGCGACAGGGTGGCCGTCTGTTTCTTTTGCGCATATGAGCGGCCTCCACGCCGAGGTCATGCACAATAAAAGCGTCGCCAGATGTCTGACCTCGAAAAGTGCGTAGGCGATAATCCACTTCTTGGAAAGTATGTCGTGCGCAGCGCTATCGGGCGCAGTGTCAAAAGGGCTCACAGAGATTCAACGTTTGCCGTGCCTTTTGACGGGCCTGAATACTCAGAATCAGGGCAGTTCTTGTGCCGAAAGCTCTCTATCGTGTCACCACTATCGAGTTGAGCATGATGGTTGGGGAGCCGCGCAACGGGATGTGCGGAAACCTGACGATTTAGAAACATTTGACTTTAAGGCGAGGAGCAACAGGCCAGCGCCGTTGTTATGCTGGCTCTCTATGATGAGAGGCTGTAACTATTGCACGATCACACTGACACTGGTTGAGGCTGTAATGGTTGGATTGATGGAATCCGTTCCCACGATCGAGAACTTATAAGTTCCCGCTGTTGTGGCAGCGACGACCGTGCCTCCCGGGCCACCTCCCTGACCCGAAGATCCGCCACCGCAGCCTATTAAACCTGAGCATAAGGCTATGGTGATAAATACAAGAAGTCCGATTTCCATCATGCGCCGACGGCGAGGAATTCCGATCAGTATCATGCACGCCAGCGCTGTTTCTCCGCCCAAACCGAACAGGTCTGTCAGCTTGAGGCTTGCGGCAGTCGATGCTGCTGTTGTTTTGACAGTAAGAACGGTCAATCCACTTCCGGCCGCTGCTATGTTCACTGTAGTTGGATTTAGACTACAAGTCGGTAGGCTTTGTGCATCTGACGGCGAAGTTACGAGTGTGCAACTCATGTTCATGCTTCCGGAATAGTTGCTGCCCGCATTCAGCGTAATATTCGCGGTGGCACTGCTTCCAGGAACCACTCCGGAAAGCGCTGATGCATTGATGACTACCTGCTCGATTGTTACGGTTGCAGTAGCGCTTGATCCTGTATAGGTTCCGTCACCGAAGTATGTTGCAGTAAGCGTGTTTGATCCGCTGGTAAGTGCGCCGGCGGGAATGGTGATCGTGGCTGCTCCGGAGGAAAGCGTCTGCTGCGTATTGTAGGATCCGCCAACAAGTGATACAGCTCCGGTTGGTGTAGCTTGACCATTCGGCCCATTCACCGTAATGGAAACTGCATCTGTCTGCTGATTGGTGATCGTGGATGATGTCGGCACAAGCGTCAATGAGGAGACTATGCTGCCGGGAGTGGCGACAATCACAGACACTGTGCCGACGGATGCACTGTAGATAGCAGAGCTGGAAGTGTCCGGAGTGTATGAAGCGGTGAGAGTATCCAACCCTACCGGCAATGAGCTGCCCGGAATATTGACCATTGCCTGGCCATTGCTGAGGACAACCGGCGTTGATGTGAAACCGGAAGCAGTCAGTACGATTGAACCTGTTGGGACTGGCTTACTTCCTCCGCCTGTCAATGCGATTGTCACCGCCAAGGGCTGGGCTATGGTTACACTACTTGCCGACGGCGTCACGGTTACTGTGGGAGCAACGCGCTGCGGTGCATTGACGGCCACGATAACGCTATTTGACGTGCCTCCGCCTGGAGCAGGAGTCATGACCTGTACATTTAGTTGGCCCGCCGTGGCTATGTCCGTAGCAAGCACTTGAGCGGACAGCGAGGAACTACTGACGAACGTAGTTGTGCGTGCGCTTCCATTGATGAGAACAGTTGAATCCCCTGTGAAGCCGGTGCCGGCAAGTTGCATTGTGTAGGCTGCCCCGCCGACAGGGACGCTAGTAGGAGCCACCGAACCAAGTATCGGGATCGGTGCGGTCCCGCTGGGAGCGACAAGTTCGCTTGTGGCAATTACAAGTTGGTCCTTGCTCGTGAAATTCCCTGTGTCATCCATGACACGAAAAGCAAAGCCATTCGCACCCCACCGGACAAGGTCTGCGGCATTCAAGCCGGAAAGATCCGCGAAGCCAACGGATCCTAGCAGCGCGTAATTTGCCTGATTGTAAATGTCGATACTTAGCCCCTGAAACCCGTTCGATCCGCCGCCCGCATCGAGGAAGTAGGTACGCCCTTCGGCCTTAGCCGGTAATACGCTCGCCGTGTAAAACGGTTGAGACCCGTTGCTCTCCACGTAGGTACCGAGCAATTTCTGCGAAGTCGGATCCCACACCTGACCCGAATTCGTATAAAGCAATGTGCCGTCGGAACGAACCTTGGATCCGGTCTGCTGATTAAATCCGATAGCTGCATCCCCGGCGTACGAAAGCCCGGAGCTTGCGACCTGAACCTGCGTAAAGAAGCTTGAGGTTTCCGGCAGCCCATAGAAGGTGGAGGGTGAGGTGAATGCGAACGAGTCTACAAACAACATGTGCGGACTGTTGGCGGAACCAGGAATCCAGTTGACCAGCCCGGAATCGTTGAAAAACGCCGCGCCATCTTCACCGCTGGTGAACAGCGCGAGAACAATCGACTTTGGAGAACCCGGAACGACGTGCATCTCTTGTGCGTATGTTTGTCCCAACTGCGTGTCGATGGGAAGGTTGAATGTTTTCTCGACCGCGAGCGACTTGAGATTGACGCGCTGCAGCACGCCGGCTGAAGAAGAAACATACATCTCGCTTCCGTCGTCGGAAATTGCCAGTTTTCGCGGATCATTGGAAACGGCGATAGGCGTCATCATCGCGCCAGTAGCGGGATTGATCGGAATAACTGTATTCGCATTCTGCGACGCAACAGAGGGAATGGAAGCGTAGAGCAAACCACTCACCGGATCGCTTGCAAGCGCACTGATCGTCATGGCTATCGACCGATAGGCAATCAGCGGGTAGGGCGCGCTGGTGCCGCCGCCAGGGGTTGGATTGAATACCGTGACCGGAACCTGCCCAACCGTCTTGAGTATCGAAGGATCGAAGGAAGCAACTAGAAAGGAATCGGTGACATAGGTCGTCTGCTGCGCCACGCCGTTAATATAGACCACTGATGCTGGGAAGAAACTTGTTCCACCCACGTTTATCGAGATGGGAGTTGTACCGCTATTGATTGGATACGAGGGGTTCATCAACGAGGTTATCGTGGGAACCGGATACGTCGCGAATGCAGTGCCTTTTAAAGATTCGGTGATAGTCGGATTGACGGGATCGTTGCTGGATACAGAGAGTGTGCCGTTGATCGTGCCGGCCGTGGTTGGAGCAAATTGAATGTAGATGAAGCAGGATTGCCGTGCGAACAGAGTCGACGGACACGCAGGCGCTGCGATAACAAAGCCGCTGGTTACATGAATTGAGGAGACTGCGAGCGGCACCGTCCCGTTGTTGAGAAGTTGCACCCCGATTGACAGGCCTTTCTGCCCAACGAGTTGTCCGGAGAAAGTGATCGGAGAACCTGCGCCAGGTGCGCCAAATGCAGCTACCGGCACACCACCGCTACCCGAAAGATAAACTGAAGCTGGAATGGGCGAAGCGTCACTTGAGAAGTTGAGATATCCCGAGTAGTCTTGTGCTGCAGTGGGCGCAAATTGCACGGTAAGGGTACATTGAGCTCCTGCCGATAATGTTCCCGAACAAGTATTGTCTTGAGGGAGCACAGCAAAGGCTGCATTGCTGGTAGAAATTGAGTTAAAGGTGAGAGAACTCTCCCCACAATTTCTGACCTGAACGGTTTTCGAAGCGGGGGATTGTAGAGGCACATTGCCATACAGGAGCCCTGTGCTGGCTGCACCACCGAAACATAGTGCGCCCGAAGCTACCGTTGAATCGATCTCAGCTACATAGGCGTAGGTTGCTCCCGAAAAGCCCTGAACAGGAACCGGAACCGATCCCTCAAAGGCTCCGGGAGTGGTGGGCATCCCGTAAATTGCAGCGCCGGAGACATGCACCTTTCGCTTTGGGTCGACTGCTACGCTGCTCGCGTACCCACTGGAGGTTCCACCGAGGAATGTTGAGAACTTTAGAGTTTGCCCGGAAGGGTCAAATTCAGTCAGGGTTGACGCCAATACGGTCAGAAATCCGTTCGGAGCGGGAAAGACACTCTGAACAGGGTTAACTATCGGAAATTGCGCGTTCGATGTCTGACCCGCAAGCCAGACGTTATTATCCGGATCGAGTGCAATTCCGTGCGTGTTGTAGGAAGAATCGCCGATGACCGTGGAGTAGATGAGCGCTGAACCTATTGAGTTAAGCTCGGTGAGAAATGCAGCTCCAGGATCGGTATTCTGTTGATAGGCATTCTGAGTTGTCGGATAGTTCGCACCAGCTGCATTCCCAGTCACAAATAAATTGCCGTTGGGCAGAACGACAATGCCTGAAACTTCGTATGCGTAGTCGAGAAACGTCGAGTAGATGACGCTCTTTCCGTCCGATGCGACCTTGGTGACAAACGGCGCCGCATACGGATTAGTTCCAGCAATCTGCGTCAAGTACGCTCCACTTGTCGTAGGCCATAAGAGGCCCGCCTGACCTGCGACGAAGGCATTCCCGGAACCATCGATAGCAATCGCGGTCGCGCCGATGGGACCGGCGCCCCCGTTTTGTGGGTCTGCTGTGCCCAGAACGGCGCTATAAATTAGAGATCCGGTAGGACTAAACTTAGCCAGAAAGATGTCTTCATACTGAGGTGTTGATCCTGTCGTGGCAACCCGATTCAAGGCGCCGGACGTGATATTGAAACCAGCACCGGTCTGGCCAGTCACAAAGGCATTCCCTGACGCATCAACGGCAACTGCCTTTGCAATTGTGAAAGGAACAGGTGATGCGGACGGCGCGCTGCCCAGCAGAGTTCCGTAGTTTAGCGATGAGCCATCCGCAGAAAGCGAAATCAAAAACCCAAAGGTTCCGTTGATCCCTTGTGCGATTGGCTGACCATTTTTGGTGGGGAAATTGGTGGCGGAAGTCCAACCGGATATGAGCGCGTTTCCACTTTTGTCAACCGCTATTCCTGTAGGCTCACCGTTGAACGTGGTCGAGTAAATGAGAGTAGAGCCATCTGGGCTCAATTTGCTGATAAAAGTCACTCCTGTATTTGCGGAGCACCCAGTACAGCCAACAAATGCGCCTGGCGTAGCCGTGAAGGCGCTGCTTCCAAACCCTTCTATATAGCTGTTGCCCTGAGCGTCCGTGGCGATGTGGTCCCCGGTGGAAGCATAGGGCGAGATGTAGGTAGAGAGAGTGAGCACCGGATCGATAACGAGCTTTTTTGCGCGATCATAACTACCAAGCCTGAAGGTAACCGTGCCGTTTTTACCGAGAACGAAGCCGGCTTGGACTTCGTGGCGCACGCCATTCTCAACTTGATAGGCAACCGGACGACTGAAGAGAATATTCCCGTCGACAAACTTTATGTCAAGATCACCTTTCGCATCGAGCGAAACACCTTCTGCGCCGTCAAACTGAAAAGCGATGCGATCTGCGTCAGCGCCCGGAAGCAGTTCGAAATCGTGCTCCAAGGCGCCTTCGTTGCCGTAGAACACTAGATCAATTCCGGGGTAGAGCTGCCTATACTTCACCTCTCTAAAGTTTGGCACTCCACGAATCCAGCGACTCGAATCGCTTCCGATCAGATAGTTGCTACGGCCCTCCATTTCTCTTTCTCCGATAGGTGCGACACTGTCGAGAGTGCCAAGCAGCCGCATCTTCAATTGAGTAAGGGTTGTTTCACTGCCGGGCATTTGCAAAAGAACCCCATCCTTCTGAAACTCTGCAGCAGTCAAACTGCCGCGCAACAGGTATGAAGCTTGGGAAGGAGCCTGTCCACGGTTAGCCTCGAAGATCATTGGTAATCTTGCGATACCTGATCGAGCTTCAGATGCAAAAGCCATGCCGGAACTACTGAAGGCAATTAAGAACATGAGAGAACGTAGCAAACGGCTATTACGGCCCAGAGGATTCACCAGAGCTCCTTGAAATGGATGAAGAAAAGTTATCACTATATAGCCATTTGTGCCCCTACGATTCTTCCCCAGTGAACACTGGTTAGAAAATCCAACTACTGTGGGAGCATCCCTGGCTTGGAAGACCTGCCGTCCAACCTCGTGCCAACCGTACTCAAGTCGCATGCATGCACAAGCCTAGTTAATGTTTCTAGATCTTTACCTTCCGTCACGGCAGGATGGCGCAAATGCGGCCATTGATTGTCCGGAATCTGTGGGGCATGAATCTTCACCGCTTTTGTCACTGCAGACAACATCGCCCCGTCGAGCCTCGACTGTTGATATCAGGCCAAAGCGCTCATTGACGGATTGCGGGAGTGTTGTCCTAGTCGGAAGCAATTCAGCCCGGGGGGCGAACATCCACCAAAGATCAGAGTAGGCGGTTATCCGCCCGTGACTCTGACATCAGCTATGAACCGAAGCTGTTCAGAGCGAAAAAGACGCCACCGTAAAGCGAGAACAATGTTGCAGCAAGCGAGCACGTCGTCAGCTTTCCTTGCCGATGAGGGGCATTGGCGAATACCGATCTAGACAGAGAAAGATAGTACAGACAGAATGCGACGCACGAAGGCAGGAGAAGCCAAGCGATTGTTCCCCAGCCGGATAAATTTGGCACCAATTTCCATCCGTAAAGGAGGAAGAGAATACCAACGTGCCATCCCGCAACGAAGAGCAATTTGAGCAAGAGCTTAAGCAACGTTACCTGTCGCATCTCGCATGCTCCTTAGAGACTGTTCCGAGAGAATTGGACCACTACTCGCTATCTAATCACGGTCGGCGGTTGTATTGTTTGGATGTTAAGTCGAGGAGGAGCACGAGGTGTTACAAGAAGCTGAACTCAGCGGGTGGCTGATTCAGAGAACATCCTCGGAGGCTCCTCAGAGACTATGTATTACATCGGACTTGACGTGCACAAGAAGACGATCAGCTATTGCGTGAAGGACGCGGCTGGTTGTGTGTTCAGCGAGGGCAAGATCAACGCAAGCCGGCGTGATCTGGATGTGTGGATCCGGACATTACCCCAGCCCCGC
>Ga0105240_10001709_pt1 | contig 37081 bp, 30 predicted proteins | sample KBSC54metaG_FD_80426 | JGI IMG/M metagenome (GOLD analysis project Ga0105240, IMG submission 80426) | Corn rhizosphere microbial communities from Kellogg Biological Station, Michigan, USA - KBS C5-4 metaG | ecosystem: Host-associated > Plants > Roots > Rhizosphere > Soil | place: Michigan, USA... | reverse complement strand
CTTGGGATCGTTCCAGACTTCCGGATCTTCCAATTCGCCGTTGACCTGGTCGAGTTTCTCTGACTTCACATCGAAGTCAAAGATACCTCCGTAATTCAGCTGCACGCACCGCGAGGTCGTCCAACAGGGATTGGAGGGAATTGAGGCGTTCTGCTTCCATGATTATGTCTTTTGCAAACCAAACCTCGCATTATACAAGAGTGGGAGGGGATATCTCCTGTCACAACGGCGTCATGTTGGGCGATTAGCATCACGCGATTCCGTCAGGTAACTGTCAGGCATTGTCAAAAAGGAAAAACGCCCATGAAACCAGCCACCCAGCAGACGCACACCCCCTCTCCGAACGGCGCTGAAATCCAGCCCAAACGCCGTGAATTGCTCAAAGTCTTCGCCAGCGCGCCCTTGTTGCCGTTGACATTGTCCGTCTCGGGCATGCTGGCCGGTTGCGCCACGGCCTCGAACCGCAGCGGCTTCGCCTCGGCCTCGTTCAGCGGCATGGCGGCGCCGTCGCTGGCCAATCCGGCGGCCATGGCGACCACCACGGTGGCGTCGAGCCTGGACGTGGTGTTCCGTGACGGTGCGAAGCAGAGTTATCAGCTGACTTACCAGCCGTTTTTCGTGACCGGCGACATGGTGCCGGACGGCAAGGGCGGCAAATTGCTGGCCGGCGGCTATTACGACATCAACAACCAGCCCATCATCGACCGCTCGGTGCCGGGCAAGGAGCGCCATTTCTTCTCGGATTGCCCGGACGGCTCGTCCTTGCTGGCAATGAAGGGCGCGCAAGTGGCCGGCGTCAAGGGTAATACGGTATTCGCCGTGGTCCAGTTCGAATACACCACGCGCGACCAGAAGCAGGCCGCGATGTACGGCCAGCTGCCGTCGCCGATCGCTGTGCTGACGCTGGACCAGGACCCTGCCACCGGCAAGCTCTCGCTGGTGAAGTATCACAATGTCGATACCTCTTCCGTCAACGGCCTGTGGATCACCTGCGGCGCCAGCCTGTCGCCGTGGAACACCCATCTGTCGAGCGAAGAGTACGAACCGGACGCCGCCGCCATTGCGAGCAATCTGCAGTTCCAGGCGTTCAGCAAGAATCTGTTCGGCGACGCCGCCCGCGCCAATCCTTACCACTACGGCCATCTGCCTGAAATCACCGTCCACGCCGACGGCAGCGGCAGCGTGGTCAAGCACTACTGCCTCGGCCGCATCTCGCACGAGCTGGTGCAGGTCATGCCGGATCGCCGCACCGTGCTGATGGGGGACGACGCCACCAATGGCGGCCTGTTCATGTTCATCGCCGACCGCGAAGCCGATCTGTCGGCCGGCACGCTGTATGTCGCCACGTGGACGCAAACTTCCGGCGTCGGCCCCGGTGCCGGTACGCTCGGCTGGGTGCGCCTGGGTCACGCGACCAGCGCCGAGATCAAGGTGCTGGCCGACAAGCTCAAGGCCGCCGACATCATGGACGTCAAGACCAGCGATCCGCAGGACACTTCCTACACGAAGATCCCGTTCAACGGCAAAACCAACTGGGTCAAACTGAAGCCGGGCATGGAGCAGGCCGCCGCTTTCCTCGAAACCCATCGCTACGCCGCGCTCAAGGGCGGCAGCCTCGGTTTCACCAAGATGGAGGGCACCACCGTCAACGCCAAAGACAAGATCGCCTATTCGGCGATGTCCTATGTGCAGACCTCGATGCTGGACGGCTCCGGCGGCATCAAGGTACAGGGCCCCAAGGCCGGTGCAGTCTATGCGCTAAACCTGAAAGGCGGCCGGACCGACGTGTCCGGGCAGGCCATCGACAGCGCCTGGGTGCCGGTCGACATGGCGCCGCCGGCCGCGCTGGTGGGAGAGGACCTGAAGCAGGCCGATGCGCTCGGCAACCTGGCCCACGCCGACAAGATCGCCAATCCGGACAACATCAAGTTCTCCGAAAAGCTGCGTACCCTGTTCATCGGCGAAGACAGCGGCATGCACGTCAACAATTTCCTGTGGGCGTACAACGTCGACACGAAGCAGCTGTCACGCATCCTGTCCTGCCCGGCGGGCGCCGAATCGACCGGCTTGCACGCGGTCGACGAGATTAACGGCTGGACCTACGTGATGAGCAATTTCCAGCACGCCGGCGATTGGGAAAAGCCGCTGCATGACAAGGTGAAAGACACGCTGGATCCGCTCGTGCGCGCCAACTACAAGGATCGCTTCGGCGCTACGGTCGGTTACCTGACCGGGATGCAGCTGCCGCCGCAAGCCTGATTACGCAGAAGGAAAATGTTTTGGAAGAGAGGCTGCGGCCTCTCTTTTTTTGCGCCCGCAGCATGGAAAGATGGCGTCGCTGGATGAAAATGTCGGCCCATGGCCGGCATGTCGTTATATGCTTGCCTCGATTCTCTGGATGCCGAAGCAGTTTCCTGGGGTGCGCTGCCGTGCGATGCGTGCGATCAGGACCGATTTCTTCGCCGGACGAAATGAGCACCGAACTCATTTCACTCTCCGGCAGTCATAGCGGGATGCAAAAAATGAGACCAACCGCCGCCTGTTCGATTCAGTTCGCCGTCATGCTGGGGGCGGCTTGTTTATCCGCTTGTTCTTCAGCCCCCACCACGCGTGGCGAAGTCAAGGGCGCCTCCGCCAGTTCGCGCGAAATGGGCCAGTCCGACACCAACCGCGTCGCCACGCTCGCCATGCGCGCCAACCTCGACAGTCTCTACCTGCTGATGGACAAGCTCTATCGCCGCAATCCGGGGGAATGGAAAAAGACCGGCGCCAGCCGCGAGGAGGTCGTCAAGCGCGTGCGCGAGGCCGTCGAAAAGCGCCAGACCTGGGACGACCTGCAAGGCAAGCACGACATCGCCGCCATGTCGCTGGCGCTGTCGCCGGATTTCAAGGCAGACCGCGTCGCCGCCTTCATCTATGCCACCGCCGACATGATCGTCACCGCCCACGGCGGCAAGATCGAGTTCTTCCTGATCGATGGCCTTGATGCCCAATACCTCTACAACGCCGCACGCAACATCGAAATCGCGGTGTGGATGCTGAGCAACCGCCGCAACGCCGCCGGCCAGCCCTTGCTGCTGTCCGACGAGATCACCGCCACTGAACGCAACCTCAGTTTCGAGCGTGAATTCGGCAAGATCATCGGTCGCCTCGACCTGCTGGCCGAGTTCATTACCGAAAAGTATCGCCGCGCCGGCATCAGCTATGTACAGAACCTGCTGGGCGGTTCTTTCCTGCAGTTCTTGCCGGTGCGCTGAACGGCACGAGACTGCGCAACGGTATCCGCATATCCATATGCGAAAAAATTTGTTTTGCATTCCACGACCAGCGCCGACACTTCCGCACACTGAAATCAGCCTGAAAGCGCCATCATGAGTATTCCCCTGAGCAACTGGACTCTTGAGACCATCCACGCCGCCTTGCCGGCCATCGAACAAGCGCTGGCGCGTACCGCCGCCGAACGCGACAAGGCCGGCGGCCACGCGGCCGAGCAGAAGGAACTGTTGCGCCAACACGGCTTGCTGCTGCTGGCGGTGCCCAAGGAATACGGCGGCATCGGCGCCTCCTGGAGCGAGACCTTCGCCATCGTGCGCCGCATTGCGCGCGTCGACAGCGCCATGGCACACCTGCTGGCGTTCCAGACGCTGCAATTGTCGGGCGTGATTTCCTACGGCACCGACCAGCAGCGCAAGCTTTACCTGGGCGAAACCGTCGCACTCAATCACTGGTGGGGCAACTCCGCCAATCCGGCCGATCCGCGTCTGATCGCCACCGAGCAGGACGGTGGGCTGGTGCTGCAGGGCGTCAAGGGCTTCTGTTCCGGCACGCTGGGCTCGCATCGCCTGCTGACCACGGCAATTCACCAACCCAGCGGCAAGCTGCTGATTGCGGTGTTGCCGACGGCGCGTGAAGGTATTTCCATCCATGACGACTGGGATCCGATCGGTCAGCGCCAGACCGACAGCACCTCGGTCAGTTACGAGCAAGTCAGGCTGGAATGGAGCGAAGTGCTGCACCGTCCCGACGGCGTCTCGACGCCGTTCCTCACCATGCGCGGCGTGGTGGCGCAACTGATCCTGGTCAATCTTTACCTGGGCATGGCCGAAGGAGCGTTCGAGCAGGCGCGCGACTACACGCTCAACCAGGGCCGTCCCTGGTTCGCCTCGGGCGTGCAGCGCGCAGCGGACGATCCTTACGTCATCCATCGCTACGCCGAGATGCATCTGAAGCTGCGCGCCGCACGTGCATTGACCGACGAAGCCGGCGCGGAAGTGGACCAGGCCTGGCGCAGCGGCCGCGAATTGACCGCAGAGCAGCGTGGCAGGGCCGCCCTGGCCGTGGCCGAAGCCAAGATACTGGCGCATCGCGCTGCGCTGTCGGTGGGCGAAGACGTGTTTGATGTTTGCGGCGCACGCGCCACCAAAGCTGAGCTGGGACTGGACCGTTTCTGGCGCAATGCCCGCACGCATACCTTGCACGACCCTATCGACTACAAGCTGCGCGACGTGGGCCGCTACGCGTTGGAGCATTTGTTGCCGGAGCCAACGCTGTATTCCTGATTCCGGTTGTCTGGAATGATGGCGGAATATGTCCGGTGAATGTCCGGGTCCGCCATCGTGAAGCCGGTGCCGATGGAGTAACATGATTGCTCTCCAGTCGCAGATCAGAGGGAATCATGGCCGCATCCATCAGCACCGACGCCGGTATTCCGGTCTATTTCCTGTTGCGGGAATCCCTGCTGACACTTGACGTGATCGGTCCGGCGGAAGTCTTGCGCTACGCCAACCGCTTCGCCGAGCAATCGGGCCGTACGCCGTATTTCGACCTGCATTTCATCAGCGTGCATCGCGAAGTGGCGACCTCGGTCGGCCTCACCATCACCGGTTTCGAAGATTTGCCCGAGCATTTGCCGGACGACGCCATGCTGGTGCTGAGCGGCTGCGTCGGCCGCGACGACGACTTCAGCAGCGCAGCCGACCAACAGGTCGTGGCATGGCTGCGCCGGCATTTTGCGCCGCGCCAGAAGCTGGTTTGCATTTGCACCGGCACGCTGCTGGCCGGTTACGCCGGCCTCCTGGGGCAACGCAAGTGCACCACCCATCACAGCCATATCAAGGAATTGCGCGGTATTGCCCCCTCGGCGGAGGTGCTGGAAAACCGTATCTTCGTCGAAGACGGCGACCTCTACACCAGCGCCGGCGTCACGACCGGCATCGACCTGGCGCTGCACCTGGTGGCGCAAATCGCCGGCCACGCCTGCAGCGCCTCGGTGGCCCGTTCGTTGGTGGTCTACATGCGCCGCACCGGCGGCGATCCGCAATTGTCACCATGGCTGGTGGCGCGCAACCACCTGCATCCGGCGGTGCATCGCGTGCAGAACGCGGTGATCAAGGATCCCGCCAACGACTGGAGCGTGGCGCGGCTGGCGGAGATCGCCTGTACCAGCGAACGCCATCTCACGCGGTTGTTCCGCGAACATACCGGCGACAGCCTGGTCGACTATATCCATCGCATCCGCATTGCGCTGGCGCGCGACCTGCTGGCGCAATCGCCGTTCGACATGGAGCACGTGGCGGAGAAGGCCGGCTTCCATTCGAGCCGGCAACTGCGTCGCGTATGGAAGAAGTTCGAAACGCATCCCCCCTCGGCGCATCGCGAACTGCTTGCTTCCAACGCCGCACAGGCCGCCTGAGGCGCCTGGGTCCACCAGCATTCCCCACAAACTGCCGGGAATGCACACTTTCCCTACATCTTTTCCCGCGCGTCGCGGCTATGATCCCGCTCGGACGCAGGAAATGCGCACGCCGCCGCAACGTGCCTCCTGCTCTTTGGGACTGCCGACCCATCCGGCGGCTGCTCCTGCATACCGACGCCATCAAGCGCAAACGCGCACAAGTGCAACGACATAATCCGGGCCGCCGCGCCCGACAGGAAAAGACGCATGCCGCAGTTCTTCATCAACCGCCCGGTGTTTGCCTGGGTGGTCGCGATTTTCATCATCTTGCTGGGACTGATCGCCTTGCCGCAGCTGCCGATTGCGCGCTATCCCACGGTGGCCCCGCCCAGCGTCAGCATTTATGCCACCTATCCCGGCGCCACGCCGCAGTCGATGAACGACTCGGTGGTCAGCCTGATCGAGCGCGAGCTGTCCAGCGTCAAGAACCTGCTGTATTTCGAATCGTCGTCGGACACTTCCGGTTCGGCGCAGGTCACCGCGACCTTCAAGCCTGGCACCGATCCCGACCTGGCGCAGGTGGACGTGCAGAACCGCCTCAAGACGGTCGAGCCGCGCCTGCCGCAGGCAGTGCGCCAGAACGGCTTGTCGGTAGAGGCGTCCGGTTCCGGTTTCCTGATGCTGGTCGGACTGACTTCGCCTGCCGGCAAATTCGACGAGATGGCGTTGGGCGACTACATGGCACGCAACGTGGTGGAGGAATTACGGCGCATCGACGGCGTCGGCCGCGTGCAATTGTTCGGCGCCGAGCGCGCCATGCGTATCTGGGTTGATCCCGCCAAGCTGATCGGCTACAAGCTGACGATGGGCGATGTCAGCAGCGCCATCACCCAGCAGAACGCGCAGATCGCGCCGGGCCGCGTGGGTGATGCACCGGCGCGACCGGGTCAGCGCGTGACGATTCCGCTGACCATCGAAGGGCAATTGAAAACGCCGGAGAAGTTCGAGCGCATCGTCTTGCGCGCCACGAATGGCGGCGCCCAGGTGCTGCTGCGCGACGTTGCCCGCGTGGAGCTGGGTGCGCAGAGTTTCGCCTACGCCAATCGCGAGAATGGCCGTCCTTCGACTGCCGCTGCGATCCAGCTCTCGCCCGGCGCCAACGCGGTGAGAACGGCGCAGGCAGTGCGCGAGCGCATGGCGGTGCTGGCGCAGACGATGCCGGCCGGGATGGCGTACTCGGTGCCGTTCGACACCGCGCCATTCGTCAAGATATCGATACAGAAAGTCATTGTCACGCTGATCGAAGCGATGGTGCTGGTGTTCCTCGTGATGTTCCTGTTCCTGCAAAAGGTGCGCTACACGCTGATCCCGGCCATCGTCGCGCCGATCGCCTTGCTCGGCACTTTCGCGGTGATGCTGGTGGCCGGCTTTTCGGTCAACGTGCTGACCATGTTCGGCATGGTGCTGGCGATCGGCATCATCGTCGACGATGCGATCGTGGTGGTGGAAAACGTCGAGCGATTGATGGCAAGCGAAGGCTTGTCGCCGAAGGAGGCGACTGCGCGCGCCATGCGCGAAATCACCGGCGCCATCGTGGGCATCACGCTGGTGCTGACGGCGGTGTTCATCCCGATGGCGCTCGCGAGCGGGTCGGTCGGTGAAATCTATCGCCAGTTCACGCTGTCGATGGCGGTGGCAATCCTGTTCTCGGCCTTCCTCGCGCTGACGCTGACGCCGGCGTTGTGCGCCACCATCCTCAAGCCGATCGGTCCCGAGTCACATGCGCAGCGCGGTTTCTTCGGCTGGTTCAACGCGCGCTTCGAGCGCATGACGCAGCGCTACGAAAACGGCGTGGTGCGCCTGCTCAGGCGCAGCGGCAGGGTCATGCTGCTGTTCGTGGCGCTGGTCGCCGCGCTGGCGGTCGCCTTCACGATGCTGCCGTCGGCTTTCCTGCCGGAAGAGGATCAGGGTTACTTCATGACGTCGATCCAGTTGCCGTCGGACGCCACCGCCGAACGCACGCTCGATGCGGTCAAGGTGTTCGAGCGCCACCTGGCTTCGCGTCCGGCGATCGACAACAACCAGTCCATCCTCGGCTACAGCTTCGCCGGTTCAGGCCCTAACGCCGCGATGGCCTACACCATGCTCAAGGACTGGGACCAGCGCAATGGCGCCACCGCAGCCGACGAAGCAGAGCGTGCGCACAAGGCGATGGAGCCGGTCGCCGACGCCGTCAGCATGAGCCTGCTGCCGCCCGCGATTGACGAATTGGGCAACTCGTCGGGTTTCACGATGCGCCTGGAAGACCGCGCCAGCCAGGGTTATGCCGCCCTCAAGGCAGCGCAGGCAAGCCTGCTGGAAGCAGCGGCGAAAAGTCGCGTCGTCAGCGACGTCTATGCCGAAGAACTGCCGAGCGGCGCCAGCGTGCGTCTGGAAATCGATCGCCACAAGGCGCAGGCGATGGGCGTCTCCTTCAACGCCATCAACGAGACCTTGTCGAGCGCGATGGGCTCGCTGTACGTCAACGACTTCCCCAACGCCGGACGCATGCAGCAAGTGATCGTGCAGGCCGACGCCTCGGCGCGCATGCAGGTCGAGGACGTATTGATGCTGCACGTACGCAACGCCGGCGACGGCATGGTGTCGCTGTCGGAACTGGTCAAACCGGTGTGGGGTGTGTCGCCGCAACAGCTGGTGCGCTACCAGGGGTACCCGGCAGTGCGTATTTCGGGTGCGCCCAAGCCTGGCGCATCCAGCGGCGAGGCGATGGCGGAAATGGAACGCCTGGTGGCGCAATTGCCGCCGGGGTTCGCCCTCGAGTGGACCGGCCAGTCGCTGCAGGAACGTCAGTCCGCCGCGCAGGCGCCGATGCTGATGGCCTTGTCGGCGCTGGTGGTGTTCCTGGTGCTGGCCGCGCTGTACGAGAGTTGGGCGATCCCGCTGTCGGTAATGCTGGTGGTACCGTTGGGTTTGCTTGGCGCGGTGTTGGCGGTGGTCTTGCGCGGCATGCCGAATGACGTGTTCTTCAAGGTCGGGATGATTACGGTCATGGGCTTGTCGGCCAAGAACGCGATCCTGATCGTCGAGTTCGCGCGGCAGTTGCGCGAGCAGGGCAAGGGCCTGGTTGAATCGGCGGTGGAGGCATCGCGCCTGCGTCTGCGGCCGATCCTGATGACTTCGCTGGCGTTCGCGCTGGGCGTGCTGCCCTTGATGCTGGCTGGGGGCGCGAGTGCAGAAACGCAGCGCGCCATCGGCACCGGCGTGTTCGGCGGCATGGTCAGCGCCACCGTGCTGGCGGTGTTCTTCGTGCCGGTGTTTTTTGTTTTCGTACTGGGGTTCACGGAGCGGCTGGCGCAATGGCGTCAGCGCCGCAGCAAGTTCACGCCGGCGTCTGCACCGCCGCTTCCATGACCGGCGCGATGACGTAGCAGCCGCGTCCCCGGTTCTTGGCGTCATACATGGCCTTGTCGGCCGCCTGCAGCAGGACATCGGGGTCGCAATACGTCTCGCACACGGCAATGCCGATCGACACGCCGATCTCGTAGTGGTCTTCTCCGATTCGCAGCGGCTCGGCGACGACGCGGATGCATTTCTCCGCCAGCGCGCGGGCGCCGTGTTCCAGCGGCGCACCGAGGTCGGTCGCCAGCAGCACGAATTCGTCGCCGCCGACGCGCGCCAGCGTGTCGCTGTGGCGTGCAACTTTTTGCAGCCGCTGGGTGATTTCCTGCAGCACCTGGTCGCCGGCCTTGTGGCCCAGCGTATCGTTGATCGGTTTGAAGCTGTCGAGGTCGAGGAACAACAGCGCCACGCCGCGCTGGGTCTGCGCGATCGCCTGCTGCATGCGTTCGGCCAGCATGACCCGGTTCGGCAAGCCGGTCAGGATGTCGTGATGCGCCTGGTGCTGCAATTCCGACTGGTGCGTCTTGAGGCGCGACAGCAGCCGGTTGAAAGCCATGGTGAGATGGCCGACTTCATCGTTGCGATAGACCGGCAAAGGCGTCAGCGGCAACTCGCCGCTGGTCATTCGTTCGGCCTGGTCGGCGGCGCGCCGCAGCGGACGGAAGAACCACACGATGACCAGCATGATCAACAGAAAAATCACCGCAGCCTGCACCGCGCCGCCGCGCACGATAAACGCCTGCACCCGGTCCACAGTCGGCAGCGCCGCCTTCACCGGCAGGCGCGCAACCACGAACCAACCGGTGCTGGGCACGTCGGCGATGGCCTTGATCTCGTCGATATCGCCATTGGCGCCGACGCCGCTGCCGCGATAGCCCTCGACCGCCTTGTCCAGCATGGGATCGACGCCGACTTCCGGCAGCGGTTTGAAAATCAGGTCTTTCCGGTTGGAGGCAAGGATCAGGCGCTTGGCCGGCGACACCAGCAGGAAGCTGCCGGAGTCACCCAGCCGCGCCTGCTGCAAATGGTCGAGGAAGCCGGCCGCGGCCAGCGCGGTGACGCCGCCCAGTACGCCGACGAACTTGCCGCTGCTGTCGCGCACCGGGGCCAGCATCGGCAGGATGGCGCGTTGATCGGTCAGGCTGAGCAACGGTTCGCCGATGATGAATTTGCCTTCCTTGACCAGGTGGAAATCAGGAAAAATCGCCAACGACAGATTGCGGCGTCCGGCCGCCGGCGGGTAGTCGGTGATGACGGCGCCGTTGGCGTCGGCGACGAACAAGCCCATGGAAAACAACGGTTGCAGTTCTTGCCGTTCCTGCAGCCAGGAGCGCAATTTTTCCGGCTGGTCCAGCAATTCCGCCGGCAGCATGCGCGCCAGCTGTTCCAGGAAACGACGCCGCTCGACGATGCGGTAGTTGATGTCCTGCGCCAGGTAGCTCGCGATCGTGCTTTGCTGGTCGGCGGCGACTTCGCTGAGGTCCTCATGCAGGAAATTGGTCAGCACATGAAAGCGCGCGACCGCACTGGCAAACACCACCAGGGTGCCGAACAGAACCAGACGGGTGACGAGGCTGTTGAAGAAGCGTTTGAATTTCATACGGAGGATGCAGGTGTTGTTATTGTTCGTTGGTTCGCAACTTCGCTGACGCGGTCGCGCACCACGCGGATGGCTTGCTTGAGCGCATAGACGTCGCCGTAATAGCGTTGCGGGATATCGATCTGGTTGGCGTTGGCGTCGATCTCCTCGATTTCGGCGTGCCATTCGGCAAGCTTTTCGTCGGAGGGGTTGTGCGTGTTCCAGATTTCTTCTTCCAGCAGATGGATCTCCTTGTACCACACCACCAGGCGTTTCTTCATGCTGGCTTCATAGATGCGCGGCACTGCCTGGATCAGACCGAACAGCACCGCGATGAATGGCAGCAGGATGGTGAAGCGGCGTTCGATGAAGTTAGCCAGCCAGAACGGCAAGTAGCGTTGCAGGAAAGGGCGGCCCGATTTGAAATAGCGGCGCGTCTCGTCGGAGATATTGAAGTCTTCGATGTTCTGGTTCGGGAAGTAATTGCGCGGCGTAAAAAAATCCGGTGCGTTGTGGATCACGTTGGCGGCATCGAGCAGCAGGTAGGCCAGTGCCGGATGCAGCGATTCCTTCGATACCAGCATGGCGGTGGCGGCCAGCAGCGTGACGTCATGCGAAGGACGGTCGTTGATCAGGCTGGTGGCGCCGCGCGGATAGGTGATCTTCGACAGCGACGGAAATTTCTGCACCAGCGCATCGGCCTGCGAAAAGCTCATCAGCTTGATGCCGCTGTTGAGCAGCGTATGGATCAGCTGGCTGTCGGCGCGGCCGATGAAGAACGCCGCGTCGATCTTGTTGTTGAGCAGCTGCTCGTAAGCGTTGTTGCCGTTGAGCTCCACCAGCGTGGAATTGTTGGTGGTGATGCCGTTTTCGGTGAGCAGGTCGTTGGCGACGATGCGCAGGCCGCTTCCCGGCAGGCCTAGTGAAATGCGCTTGCCGCGCAACTGCGACAGCCTGTCATAGGTGGCATTGCCCTGGTAGAACACCCAGATCGGCTCATACGAAATCGCCGCGATGGTCTGGATGCCGGGCGCCTGTTCGCCGTTGCCGGTGCCCGACTGGATGAAGCCGACCTGGAATTCGCTGTCGTCTTCACGCAGGCGCTGGAAGTTTTCCACCGAGCCGGACGAGGTGCGGATATCGAGCGTGATGCCGTCGCGTTTGAGGATTTGCGCATAGCGTTGCGCGTAGTTGTGATAGATGCCGCCTTCGGCGCCGGCGGTCATCACGATCTTGCCCTGGGTAGCCGGCTTGAGCATGGCCAGCACGATCCAGCAGACGGCCAACAGCACCAGCGAGCCGATCAGCATCAGGCGGCGCAGCCGCTGCGGCGTCATCGGCGGCTTCTGGATCCGGTGCAGCGGGAGGGGAGTCTTGGACATTGGTCGCTGCTTTTTTTTGCTTGTTGGCGCTGATTCTCATCGAGCGCTGCTTGTGCCGCCGGCTTGCCCCTTGCTGTCAATTTCCTGACGGCGGACCCTAAGCCGGTTCTGCGTGTTCCACCATTAACTGTACCTTGGTTGTGCCGTTATATTCGTTGGCATCCAGTCTAAATGCAACCCTTGCGTAATCAGGAAGCGCGTCCGTGTTGCCAAACCAGATCGCATCGTATTTCTGGCCATTCTTTTCCAGCAGCAGTTTCAGGTGCTTTTCCTTGAGGATGCGCTGGCTCAGCACGCGGAAGCGATCGCAGAACACCGGGGGCGCGAAGCCTTGTCCCCAGACCTGGTCGTCCATCAGGCTGATGAAATTGACCGAATAATAGGCGTCCTCAAGCACGCCGTCGGTCTCGACCACGCGTTCAAGCTGGTTCTGGCTCAACCAATCTTTACCCACCTCCTCGAACGCTCCGGCAAAGGCGTCGAAGGCTTCTGCGCGGATAGTCAGGCCGGCCGCCATCGCATGGCCGCCGAATTTGGTGATGATCGAGGGCGCATGCTTGGACACCAGGTCCAGCGCATCGCGCAGGTGGAAGCCGGCGATCGAGCGACCGGAACCCTTGATCAGGCCTTCGTCGCCGGGCGCGAAGGTGATGGTCGGACGGTAAAACTTGTCTTTCAGGCGCGAGGCCACGATACCGATCACGCCCTGGTGCCACGAGGCGTCGAACACGCTGATGGTGCGGCGGTCCTGCGGATTGAAATCGTCCAGCAGGTTCAGCGCCGTGTCCTGCATGCCGGCTTCGATGTCGCGCCGTTCGCGGTTGATGGCATCGAGCTGTTGGGCGATGGCCCAGGCGCGGCCTTCATCGTCGGTGGTCAGGCATTCGATGCCCAGTGCCATGTCGGCCAGGCGACCGGCGGCGTTCAGGCGCGGGCCGACTGCAAAGCCCAGGTCGAATGGCGTGGCGCGGCGCGCTTCGCGGCCGGCGGCGCGGAACAGGGCGGCGATGCCGGGATGCATGCGGCCGGCGCGCATGCGCTTCAAGCCTTGCGCCACCAGGATGCGGTTGTTGGCGTCGAGCTTGACGACGTCGGCGACCGTGCCCAGGGCCACCAGGTCGAGCAGCGTGTCGAGCTTGGGCTGGCTCTGGGCGTCGAAGATGCCGCGCTTGCGCATCTCCGCGCGCAGCGCCAGCAGCACGTAGAACATGACGCCGACGCCGGCCAGGTTCTTGCTGGGGAACCCGCAGGACGGTTGGTTCGGATTCACGATCACGCGCGCGTCCGGCAGGCTGTCGCCGGGCAAGTGATGGTCGGTGACGACGACGTCGATGCCGCGCGCCTTGGCGGCGGCCACGCCATCGATGCTGGCGATGCCATTGTCGACGGTGACGATGATGTCGGGCGATTTTTCGCGGATGGTCAGCTCGACGATTTCCGGCGTCAGGCCGTAACCGTATTCGAAGCGGTTCGGCACGATGTAGTCGACCTGGGCGCCGAGGCTGCGCAGGCCGCGCAAGCCCACCGCGCAGGCGGTGGCGCCGTCGCAATCGTAGTCGGCGACGATGACCATCTTTTTCCCGGCGGCAATGGCGTCGGCCAGATAGACCGCCGCCGCGTCGATATGCAATAGCCCGGACGGCGCAATCAGTGCGCCCAGTTCGCTCGACAAGTCCTTGGCGTTGAGCAGGCCGCGCGCAGCGTAGACGCGCGCCAGCACCGGATGGATGCCGCTGTGGATCAGGCCGTCGACGTCGCGCGGGTCGTAACTGCGGGTGGCAATGCGGATCATGGCGTCAACCTCATGCAGCCAGTTTCGCCAGCGAAGGCTTGGTCCAGAACCTGCGCAGTGACGAGGCGGTGACCGTCACGTGCTGCAATTTGTCCTGGCCGGTGAACACCAGCGACAGCGTGGCGAGGCGCTTGCTGCGGACGGCTTGCAGCAGCGGCGCGAACCACAGGTTGTCGAGCGCTTCCATGCGTTGCAGCCAGTAGCCCCATTCATCGGTGAGGCCTGGTTCCAGCAAGTCGCTCAGCAGCAGCAAGCCGTGTTCGCCGGGCGCCGCCAGTACGCCGTCGGGTGCGGCGCTGTGCTGCGCCGTCGCCGTCAGCGCCTGCGGCCAGCCGCTCAGGTTGAAGCTGGCTTGGTAGATGGTGGTCGGAACGGTCGAGGCGGCAGCGGCGCCGCCCCAGATCCACAGCGAGTTGACCGGCTTCTTGCCGCGCAACTCGCGCGCATCGTTGATTGATTCGGAAAACCATTGCATCTGCACTTCGTTCTGCAGCTTGCGCCATGCCAGTTCGCCCGGACCTTCCGGCATCCAGATGTCGATGTTGCGGCCGCTGGCGGCTTGTGGTGAGGAGGTGCGCAAGCCGGCCCAGTCATCGGCGCGCAGCAGCCAGGTAGCGGCGTCGACGTACACCAGCGTGCGGCCGATTTCTTCGAACAGCGGCAGGGCGGAGTTGAACAGCCGGCGCGATTCAGCTTCTTCCAGGTCCAGTTGACCAATGTCGGTCAGCACCAGATGGTCGCGCGCAACGTGGATGTGCGCCGGTTGCACGATGAACCAGTGGCCTTCGGCCGGCGCCGGAGGACGGACGCGATTGCGCAGTACGGCGGCGGCCGCCGCCGGGCTGTTGCCGCGCTCATCCTTTTGAGGCGCCGGGGCGGCCAGGTTGAAGCGTTCGGCCAACCAGTGTTCGTGGGGCAGTGCGCGGGAAAACGGGTCGAGATGCTGCAAGGGAGCGGCAGTCTTGCTGCGCGCCAACAGCATGGCTAGCGCGGGAGCCTTGCATTCGCGCACCAGATCGCGCGCCATTTCGGCTTGTGGCAGACCGAAAGGGAGAAGTATGTCGAGATGATTCATGCCGCGATTGTAGGCGAAAATCAAGGTTCTGGCCGAAAACCCCCTATGGAAGCGGCTTGTCGGCGGGTGTCGAAAAGTTAAAAAAGCGTGGCCGCCAAAACTTCGTCGGCGTTTCGAGGTCTCAGCCGGGGTCCGCCCTAACTGTCCCGGGCCCAATGGGACAGTGAAAGATGACGGAGAGTGTGGCAAACTGGCGCATTGTCGTCCGGCATCGTTTCCAGAAAAGAGAGTCAAGGTTTGAGTCTGATAAAAAATTTACCGTTCGAATGGCTGGTCGGCATTCGCTATACACGGGCCGGCAAACGCAGCGGCCGCAATAGTTTCATCTCCTTCATTTCCCTGATTTCGATGGCCGGCATCGGTCTCGGCGTGGCTGCGCTGATCGTGGTGCTGTCGGTGATGAACGGCTTCCAGAAGGAAGTGCGCGACCGCATGCTGTCGGTGCTCTCGCACATCGAAGTGTTCGACGCATCCGGCGCCATGCCGGACTGGCAGGCGGTGGCCAAGCAGACTTTCCAGAACAAGGAAGTCATCGGGGCGGCGCCGTACGTGGCGGCGCAGGCGATGATGACGCGCGACGACAGCGTGCGCGGCGTGGTGATCCGCGGCGTGTTGCCAAGTGAAGAGCCCAAGGTCTCCGACGTCGCCGGCCAGGTCAGGCAAGGCAAGTTTTCCGACCTCAAGCCGGGAGAATTCAACATCGTGCTGGGCGGCGAGCTGGCGCGCAGCCTGCACGTGACGCTGGGCGACAAGGTCACGCTGATTGCGCCGCAGGGGCAGGTGACGCCGGCCGGCGTGCTGCCACGGCTGAAGCAATTCACGGTGGTGGGGATTTTCGAGGCCGGGCATTACGAGTTCGACTCCTCGCTGGCCTTCATCCAGATCGAAGATGCGGAGAGATTGTTCCGTCTTGATGCTCCGTCCGGGGTGCGCCTGCGCATCAAGGATATGCTGCAGGCGCCGCAGGTGACGCAGGAATTGTCGACGCAGCTGACCGGTAACCTCTACCTGCGCGACTGGTCGCAGCAGAACAGCAACTGGTTTGCTGCGGTGAAGACCGAGAAGCGCATGATGTTCATCATCCTGACGCTGATCATTGCCGTGGCGGCGTTCAACCTGGTGTCGACGCTGGTGATGACCGTGACCGACAAGCAGGCCGACATCGCCATCCTGCGCACGCTCGGCGCGTCGCCCGGATCGATCATGAAGATCTTCGTGATCCAGGGCGCGTTGGTGGGGTTGATCGGTACTGCGCTGGGCGTCGCGTTCGGCGTGGTGGTGGCGCTCAATATCGACGTCATCGTGCCGGCCATCGAGCGGCTGCTGCACGTGCAATTCCTGCCCAAGAGCATTTACGTGATTTCCGAGTTGCCGTCCGACCTGATCTGGTCTGATGTGTGGACCATCGGCGGGGTGGCGGTGGTGCTGGCCTTCCTGGCGACGCTGTACCCGAGCTGGGCGGCCGCACGCGTGAAGCCGGCGGAGGCGCTGCGCTATGAATAACCCAACGAACAACAACATGACTCAACAAGACCAAGCGGTGCTGTCCTGCCGCGGGCTGGACAAGACCTTCACGCAAGGGAAATACTCGGTCAAGGTGCTCAACGGCATCGACATCGACGTCACGCCGGGCGAACAGGTCGCGATTGTCGGCGCCTCCGGTTCGGGCAAATCGACGCTGCTGCATCTGCTGGGCGGTCTCGATACACCCACTGCCGGCAGCGTCACTTTGCAGGGCAAGGATTTCGCCAATCTGGGTGAAACTGCACGCGGCGATTTGCGCAATGCGGCGCTGGGTTTCGTCTACCAGTTCCATCACTTGCTACCGGAGTTTTCGGCGCTCGACAACGTCGCCATGCCGCTCATGATCCGTCGCGTCAAACGCGACCAGGCGCAGGAACAGGCGCGCAAGATCCTGGCCCGCGTCGGCCTGGAAAATCGCGTGCGCCACGTGCCGGGCGAGCTGTCCGGCGGCGAACGCCAGCGTGTTGCACTGGCGCGTGCGCTGGTCACGAATCCGGCCTGCGTACTGGCCGATGAACCGACCGGCAACCTCGACCGCGGCACCGCCGACAAGACATTTGAACTGATGATCGAACTCTCGCAAACGCTGGGCACCGCGTTCGTCATCGTCACCCACGACATCGAGCTGGCGCGCCGCTGCGGCCGCGTGCTGCGTTTGTCGGAGAATGGCTTGCTGCCGTATGTTGCCTGAGCGGCAAAACCGAAAAGAATCAAACAGGAAACAAACGAGGATTTCATCATGAACACACGTCAATGGCTTGAACAACTGGTGGCTTTCGACACCACCAGCCGCAACTCCAACCTCGAACTGATCACGTCCGTACGCGACAGCTTGCAGGCGCAGGGCATCACGCCATGGTTCGCGCACAACAAGGAGCGCACCAAGGCCAACCTGTTCGCCACGCTGCCGGCCACGGAAGGTCCGGAAGCCGGCACGATCCAGGGCGGCATCGTGTTGTCCGGGCACACCGATGTTGTGCCGGTCGACGGTCAGAAGTGGGACAGCGATCCGTTCACGCTGACCGAACGCGATGGCTTGCTGTACGGTCGCGGCAGCTGCGATATGAAAGGCTATATCGCCGCATCGCTGGCGCTGGTGCCGGAATTCCTTGCTATGCCGCGCAGCAAGCCGTTGCACCTGGCGTTTTCTTATGACGAAGAAATCGGCTGCGCCGGTGCGCCCAGCATGCTGGCCGAGTTGCAGGAGCGCGGCATTCGTCCGGACAGCTGCGTCGTCGGCGAACCGACCAACATGCAGGTGGTGGTGGCGCACAAAGGCATCAATGCCTTCACTTGCCGCGTGCACGGCAAATCGGCGCATTCCTCGTTGACGCCGCAGGGCTGCAACGCGATCGAATACGCTGCGCGCCTGATTTGTGCAATTCGCGATTTCGCCGACGCCTACAAGGTCAACGGTCCGTACGACACGCTGTACGACGTGCCGTTTTCGACCATGACGACCAATCAGATCCGCGGCGGCATCGCCATCAACACGATCCCCGATCTATGCGAATTCACCTATGAATTCCGCAATCTGCCAGGCATGTCGCCGGACAAGATCCAGTCCCAGGTCACGCAATACGTGCGCGACCAGTTGCTGCCGAAAATGCAGGCCGAATATCCGGACGCCAAGATCGACATCGGTATCATCGCGGCCAGCCCGGCGCTGGAAACCGCCGAGCAGGAAGCCATCACGGCGCTGGTGCGCGCTTTGACCGAAGACAACGAAAAGCGCAAGGTCGCCTACGCGACCGAAGCGGGACTGTTCCAGCAGATCGGCATCCCGACCATCGTGTGCGGTCCCGGCGACATCATCCAGGCGCATAAACCGAACGAGTTCGTGGCGATCGCGCAATTGCAGCGCTGCGAAGATTTCCTGCGCAAGCTGGGGCGTTCGCTGCAAGCAGCCTGACGACCGGCACGCGCGCCGCCGCATTACGTCGTCCGATCGCCAACATCATCTGGATCAAGTATGTGGATTGAGTATGTGGATTGACACGCACTGCCATCTCGACGCCGGTGAGTTTGCCGGTGAAGAGCTCGCCGTCGCCGATGGCGCGGCCGGGCAGGGCGTAGGCATGATCGTGGTGCCGTCGGTGGCACCATTCAATTTCGACGCTGTCGCGCGGCTGGCGCAGCAACGCGGCAATTGCGTGTATGCGCTGGGCATCCATCCCTTGTACATCCCCAACTGCGACGAGAGCGATTTGCTGGTCTTGCGCAATGCGATTGAGGCCGCGCTCAGTGACAAGCGTTTTGTCGCCATCGGCGAAATCGGCCTGGACTTCTTTGTCCCCGCGCTCAAAGAACCTGCCATGCGCGAGAAGCAGGAATACTTCTACAACGAGCAGCTCAAGCTGGCGCGCGAGTTCGATTTGCCGGTGCTGCTGCACGTACGCCGCTCGCAAGACATTATCCTCAAATACCTGCGCCGCATCGCTGTACCGGGCGGTATCGCACACGCGTTCAACGGCAGCTTCCAGCAGGCCGAGACCTTCATCGGACTGGGTTTCAAATTGGGTTTCGGCGGGGCGATGACGTTTCCCCGTTCGCTGCAGATACGGCGGCTGGCTGCGGAGGTCTCGCTGGAGGCCGTCGTGCTGGAAACCGATGCGCCTGATATTTCGCCCGCGTGGCTGCATCCGCAGCGCAATACGCCGGACCAGATCCCGCGCATCGGCCAGGTGCTGGCCGAATTGCGCGGCATGAACATCTCCGACGTCGCCGCTGCGACCAGTGCCAATGCGCACGCGGTGCTGCCGCGCCTGGCAGCGGCGACATAAGCATGCGCAGCGCGATTCTCGGTTTCGCCGCAGGAATTGCCTTTTTGCAGATGCAAGCGCAACTGCTTCCCTTCGAAGAGCATATGGCCTTGCTGGCAGCGGCGGCCTTGCTGTTGCTGGCATGCTGGCGGTTACGCCATACCGACATTCGCGCCGGGTGGTACACCGTCCTGCGTATCGTGCTGTTCAATAGCGCCGGACTCTGCGCCGGTTTCGCCTGGGGTGGCCTGATGGCCCAGTACCGGCTCGACGATGCCTTGCCGGCGGCATGGGAAGGTCATGACGTGGTTGTGGTCGGCACCATCGATAGCCTGCCGTATCGTTTCGAGCGCGGCGTACGTTTCAATTTCAATGTCGAGAAAGTCGCTCCGCAAAACGGCGGCAGGCCACCGGTGCCGCAGCGGCTGGCCTTGTCCTGGTACAGCCCCGGCGCTTTCGGGCAGGCCGGCGGCGAGTCTGGGCAGGCGACGCAGGCAGTTCCCGAAGTGCGTCCCGGAGAGCGATGGCAGTTCACGGTGCGACTCAAGCGGCCGCACGGCAATGCCAATCCGCACGGCTTCGACTACGAAGTCTGGCTGCTTGAGCAGAACTTGCGGGCGACCGGCGCGGTGCGCCCCGATCAGCAATCGGCGTACAAGAATCATCGCCTGCAGGAGTTTGTCTGGACGCCGTCCAACGCCATCGAACGCGGTCGCGCCTGGCTGCGCGAGCGCATCATGTCCGCTCTGCCGAAACAGAAATACGCCGGCGTTATCGTCGCGCTGGTGATCGGCGACCAGCGCGCCATCGAGCAATCCGACTGGAGCATCTTCAACCGCACCGGCGTCGGCCATCTGGTGGCGATCTCGGGATTGCACATCACGCTGATCTCCGGACTGTTCGGCGCCTTCTTCGGTTTGCTGTGGCGGCGCTCGTTCTTTACGCGGGCACAACTGCCGCTGCTGTTGCCGGCACCCAAGGTGGCGGTGCTGGCCGGTGTGGCGGCGGCGCTGACCTATGTGCTGCTGGCGGGATTCGGCGTGCCGGCGCAGCGTACGTTATACATGCTGTGCGTGGTCGGACTGGCGTACTGGACGGGACGGCTGACGCACATTTCCTACGTGATGTCGCTGGCGCTGGCGGTGGTGCTGCTGTTCGATCCCTGGGCCTTGCTGTGGCCGGGTTTCTGGCTGTCGTTCGGCGCGGTGGCGATCATCCTGTATGCCTCTGCCGGGCGCATCGGCGCAGATGTATCGGCCGAGCCGCAGATACTGACGCCGGTGCGGCGCCACCGCAAGCCTTCGCACATTGCGAGGATCTGGCGGTCGTTGCGTGCGGGCGCTTATACGCAATATGTCGTCACGCTCGGCTTGTTGCCGTTGACGATGGTGCTGTTCGGGCAGTACTCGCTGCTCAGTCCGCTGGCCAATGCGGTGGCGATTCCCTTGATCACGATCGTGGTCGCGCCGCTGTCGCTGCTGGGCAGTATCTTGCCGCCGCCCTTGTCGCAATGGTTGTTGCTGGCCGCGCACGCGGTACTGGAATGGCTGGTGCAGTTGCTGGAATGGCTCGCCGGCCAGCCGTTTGCCGTGTGGCAGGCGCCGTTGCCGCCGTTGTGGGTGTTCGCGGTGGCGCTGGGCGGGACCTTGCTGCTGCTGGCGCCGCGCGGCTGGCCGGCACGTTGGCTGGGGCTGTTCGGCTGGCTGCCGCTGATTTTCAACATGCCGGCTTGGCCGGAGCAGGGCCAGGTCCGTGTGACGGCCTTCGATGTCGGGCAGGGCATGGCCTTGCTGGTGGAGACGCCGGGCCATCGGCTGCTGTACGACACGGGTCCGTATTATTCGCCGGAATCCGACGGCGCCAACCGCGTCATCGTGCCGTATCTGCGCGCACGCGGCATTGATCATCTGGACGCCGTGGTGATTTCGCATAACGACAACGATCATTCAGGCGGCGCGCTGTCGCTGTTCAAGGAGATTGCCGTCGACCGCGTGTATTCCTCGCTGGCGCCAACCAGCGCGATCGTCCGGGCGGCGCCCGACCACAAGCGCTGCCAGGCCGGCCAGCAATGGCGCTGGGACGGCGTGGCGTTCGACATGCTGTATCCCGCGCCGGTCAGTTATGACAGCGACAAATGGAAACCCAACGCCCGCAGTTGCGTGCTGAAAGTCACCTTGGGCAAACGCGCGATCCTGCTGCCCGGCGATATCGAGGCGGTGCAGGAAGATGAACTCGTCAACAGCGCCGACGCCGCCCGGCTGCGCGCCGACGTCCTGCTGGCGCCGCATCACGGCAGCGGCACGTCGTCGACGGAAGCTTTCTTGCAAACGGTGCGGCCGAGCCTGGCCTTGTTTCAGGTGGGTTACCGCAATCGTTTCAATCACCCCAAACCGGAAGTGTATGCACGCTACGGCCGCATGGGCGTACGCGGCTTGCGCAACGACGAGGCGGGTGCAATTTCGCTGCAATTCGACAAGGCGGGCGACAAGATCAGCGTGCAGGAATATCGTCGCGAACATGCGCGCTACTGGTACGGAAAATAACCACAAAAAAAGCACGCGGGACACCGAAAAAGCACGCCTGAAAAGGCTGACGCCGCGCGTTAATTGCCAGATAATCCGGCAATCAATACGTCCATCCGATCCCATGAACCATCAGCCGACCTTGCCGATTCTGCATTTCGCCCACGCCAACAGTTACCCGGCCGGGACCTATGGCATGTTCTTCGACCAGTTGCGCGCCCACTACGACGTGCGCGCCTTGCCCATGCACGCACACAATCCACGCTATCCGGTGGATGACGGCTGGCGCAAGCTCGGCAAGGAGCTGGGCGAGGAACTGGCGCAGCGATACAGCGAGCCGGTCATCCTGGTGGGTCATTCCATGGGCGGTATCCTCAGCTTGCTGGCAGGGCGCAAGCGCCCGGATCTGGTGCGCTGCGTGGTCTTGCTGGATTCGCCGATCGTGGCGGGCTGGCGCGCCTCTACGCTGCGCCTGCTCAAGCTGTTGCGCATCGAAAGCAAACATTCGCCGTCGGTGGCGTCGAGTCGCCGCCGCAACGCCTGGCCGGACATGGAGGCGGCTTATCAACACTATGCCGCCAAGGCCATGTTCGCGGCCTGGCCCGAGCGCGTGCTGCGCGACTATGTCGCACATGGCGTCGAACCGGCGCCGTCCGGCGGCGTCAAGCTGCGCTTCACGCGCGAAACCGAAACCGCGGTCTATCGCACCATCCCGCATCACCTCGGAGCGTTGACGCGACGGCAATATCCGGTGCCGGTCGGCTTCGTCGGCGGCGTCGATTCGGTCGAATGCCGGCTGGCCGGACTGGACGCCACGAAAAGACTGGTGGGGAAGCATTTCAGGCAGATTCCGGGCGGTCATCTGTTCCCGATGGAAGCGCCCGAAGCGGCGGCGCAGGCGACCCATGAAATGATCCGGGGCTTGCTTGCAGGGAAATAAATCCCGCCGGATTCCAGCCGGAAATCTGGCGTTTCCGTAAAAGAGGGGGATGAAAAGCGGGCGGTTTGGGGTATAATTCGAATTTCCCGCACGTGCCGTTCGGCACCTTCTTTGTAATGACCAAGTTTGTATTTGTCACTGGCGGCGTCGTGTCTTCCCTGGGTAAAGGGATTGCCGCCGCATCTCTCGCTGCGATCCTCGAATCGCGCGGCCTCCGAGTCACCCTTCTTAAGCTCGATCCCTACATCAACGTTGATCCGGGAACGATGAGCCCATTCCAGCACGGCGAAGTCTTCGTCACCGACGACGGCGCTGAAACCGATCTGGATCTCGGCCACTACGAGCGTTTCATCACTGCCAAGATGAAGAAGGTGAATAATTTCACCACCGGCCAGATTTATGAGTCCGTGATCCGCAAGGAGCGCCGCGGCGAGTATCTGGGCAAGACCGTTCAGGTCATCCCGCATATCACCAACGAAATCCAGGATTTTATCCATCGCGGCGCCGAGGGCTATGACGTTGCGCTGGTCGAAATCGGCGGCACCGTCGGCGATATCGAATCCCTGCCGTTCCTCGAAGCAGCGCGCCAGCTGAGCTTGCGCGCCGGCCGTAACGCCGCCGCTTTCGTGCATCTGACGCTGGTGCCGTTCCTGGCTTCGGCCGGTGAGCTCAAGACCAAGCCGACCCAGCACAGCGTACAAAAGCTGCGCGAAATCGGTATTTCCCCGGATGCCTTGCTGTGCCGCGCCGACCGCCGTATTCCCGATGATGAGCGCGACAAGATTTCGCTGTTCTCCAACGTCGTGGTCGACGCCGTGATTTCGGTGTGGGATGCAGATAGCATCTATAAGATTCCACAGATGTTGCACGACCAGGGATTGGATAACATCATCTGCGAAAAACTCGGCCTGTCGCCGAGCCCGGCAGATCTGTCGATGTGGGACAAGCTGATCCACGCGCAAGAAAATCCGTCGCACGAAGTCACCATCGGCATGGTCGGCAAGTACGTCGACCTGACCGAATCGTACAAGTCGTTGACGGAAGCACTGCGCCACGCCGGCATCCATACCGGCAGCCGCGTCAACATCGAGTACCTGGATTCGGAAGAGATCGAGACCACCGGCACCGCCGGCCTGGCCAAGTACGATGCGATCCTGGTGCCGGGCGGCTTCGGCAAGCGCGGCGTGGAAGGCAAGATCGCCGCAGCGAAGTTTGCGCGCGAACACAAAGTGCCTTACCTGGGCATCTGCCTGGGCATGCAAGTGGCGCTGCTGGAATACGCGCGCAACAAGGCCGGCCTGGCGCAAGCCAATTCGACCGAGTTCGATCCGGACACCGAGCAACCGGTGGTGGCGCTGATCGACGAATGGCAAAACCACGATGGCAAGGTCGAGAAGCGCGACGTCAATTCGGATCTGGGCGGCACCATGCGCCTGGGCGCGCAAACCTGTGACGTCAAGCCGGGTACGCTGGCCGCTGAAATTTACGGCGCCAAGGTGACCGAACGTCATCGCCATCGCTACGAAGCGAACAATTTTTACCTGCCCCGCGTGGAAGATGCGGGCCTGATCGTGTCGGCGCGTACGCCGACCGAAGATCTGTGCGAGATCATGGAACTGCCGCGCACCGGCGGCGAGAATGCGCACCCGTGGTATCTGGGCGTGCAGTATCACCCCGAGTTCAAGTCGACGCCGCGCGACGGCCATCCGCTGTTCATTTCGTACATCAAGGCAGCGCTGGCGCACCATGATGCGACGGCGGCAAGCAAAGGAAAAGCATGAAACTGTGCGGTTTTGACATCGGCCTCGATCAGCCGTTTTTCCTGATCGCCGGCACCTGCGTGATCGAATCGGAGCAAATGGCGTTGGATACTGCCGGCACCTTGAAAGAGATCACGACCGAGCTGGGCATCCCGTTCATCTACAAGTCGTCCTTCGACAAGGCCAACCGCTCGTCCGGTTCCTCGTTCCGCGGCCTGGGCATGGAAAAGGGCCTGGAGATCCTGGCCAAGGTCAAGAAGCAGATCGGCGTGCCGGTGCTGACCGACATCCACGAGATTGACGAGATCAAGCCGGTGTCGGAAGTGGTCGACGTCCTGCAGACGCCGGCTTTCCTGTGCCGTCAGACCGACTTCATCCGCGCCTGCGCGCAGTCGGGCAAGCCGGTCAATATCAAGAAGGGCCAGTTTCTGGCGCCGCACGACATGATCAACGTGATCGCCAAGGCGCGCGCGGCGGCCAAGGAAGCTGGTTTGCCTGAAGATAACTTCATGGCCTGCGAACGCGGCGTGTCCTTCGGCTATAACAATCTGGTGTCCGACATGCGCAGTCTCGCGATCATGCGCGAGACCGGCGCGCCGGTGGTGTTCGACGCCACCCACTCGGTGCAGCTGCCGGGCGGACAAGGCACGTCTTCGGGCGGCCAGCGTGAATTTGTACCCGTACTCGCCCGCGCGGCGATTGCGGTCGGTATTGCCGGCGTGTTTATGGAAACACATCCGAATCCGGCGGAGGCCAAATCCGATGGCCCCAACGCTGTTCCATTGGCTCGTATCAAGGAGCTGCTGGGCACGATGATCGAACTGGATCGCATTGTGAAGAAATCGGTTTTCCTGGAAAACGATTTTTCCTGAAACTGAACGGACCGGGATTACTTTCCCGTCCGGCTTTCGTCTATAAAAAATTTGCTTAAAACCTTGCTTGATGGAGATGTTTGAATGAGTGCAATCGTTGATATTATCGGCCGTGAAATTATCGACTCGCGCGGCAATCCTACTGTCGAATGCGATGTCTTGCTGGAATCCGGCGTATTGGGTCGTGCGGCAGTGCCGTCCGGCGCCTCGACCGGTTCGCGCGAAGCGATCGAACTGCGCGACGGCGACAAGAGCCGCTATTTCGGGAAGGGCGTGCTGCAAGCCTGCGAAAATATCAACACCGAGATCTCCGAAGCGATCATGGGCCTGGACGCCAACGAGCAGGCTTTCCTGGACCGCACGCTGATCGACCTCGACGGCACCGAAAACAAGGCGCGCCTGGGCGCCAACGCTACGCTGGCCGTGTCGATGGCGGTGGCCAAGGCTGCTGCTGAAGAAGCCGGCCTGCCGCTGTACCGCTATTTCGGCGGCAGCGGTTCGATGCAGATGCCGGTGCCGATGATGAACGTCATCAACGGTGGCGCGCACGCAGACAACAATCTCGATCTGCAGGAATTCATGATCATCCCGGTCGGCGCACCGAGCTTCCGCGAAGCGATTCGCTACGGCGCCGAGGTGTTCCACACCCTGAAGAAGATCCTGCACGCCAAGGGCCTGGCGACTTCGGTCGGCGACGAAGGCGGTTTCGCACCTAATGTGGCCAGCCACGAAGCAGCGATCCAGCTGATCCTGCAAGCGATCGAAGAAGCCGGCTACGAGCCGGGCACACAGATCGCCCTCGGTCTGGATTGCGCTGCGAGCGAATACTACAAGGACGGCAACTACCATCTGGCCGGCGAAAACATGGTGCTGACACCGGCGCAAAAGACCGGCCTGCTGGCATCGTGGTGCGACAAGTATCCGATCATCAGCATCGAAGACGGCATGGCTGAAAACGACTGGGCCGGCTGGAAGCTGCTGACCGAAACCTTGGGCAAGAAGGTGCAACTGGTCGGCGACGATCTGTTCGTCACCAATACCAAGATCCTGAAGGAAGGCATCGAGAAGAACATCGCCAACTCGATCCTGATCAAGATCAACCAGATCGGCACCCTGACCGAGACGTTCGCAGCGATCGAAATGGCCAAGCGCGCCGGCTACACCGCCGTGATCTCGCATCGTTCGGGCGAAACCGAAGATTCGACCATCGCCGATATCGCCGTCGGCACCAACGCGCTGCAGATCAAGACCGGCTCGATGTCGCGTTCGGACCGCATGGCCAAGTACAACCAGTTGCTGCGCATCGAGGAAGACCTCGGCGATATCGCCAGCTATCCTGGTCGTTCGGCTTTCTATAATCTGAAGTAATCAAGATGTCCGGCGGCATTCGCCTGCCGGACCCTCACCCGGCATTCTTCCGATGCGCCTGATCATCCTCTGCCTCACAGCGCTTCTGGTGCTGATCCAGTATCCGCTTTGGCTGGGCAAAGGCGGATGGCTGCGGGTATGGGACCTGGATAAGCAGGTCCAGCAGGCGCAGAAGAAGAATGACGAACTCAAGGCGCGCAACGCCAAGCTCGAATCCGAAGTGGAAGACCTCAAGCAAGGCACCGGTTCGGTCGAAGAACGCGCGCGCTATGAGCTTGGCATGATCAAGCAGAACGAAGTCTTCATCCAGATCCTCGACGGCAACGCCGCCAGCGTTTCAAGAACGCCGCAGCAACCGATGCCAGCGGCGCCGGTATCGTCTTCGGCTACGCCAACCTCATCCCGATCTTCCCCGGTTTCACGCTAGGACCGGCTCGCCATGTCCCTCAACGACAGCCTGTCGCTGTTCGGTTTCGCCGGTCTCGTCACGACGCCGCTGGAACTAATTTCCTTCCTGCTGGCGATCATCACGGTCGCGCTCAATATTCGCCAGAATCACTGGGCCTGGCTGTTTTCCATTTTGTCTTCGGCCTTATATGGCGTGGTGTTCGTCGAGGCGCGCCTGTACGGCGACGCCGGCCTGCAATGCGTGTTCGTGGCGGTGTCGGTATGGGGCTGGTATCAATGGTTGCGCGGCGGCGAACAGCATTGGCCGCTCATGGCGTCGACGCTGTCGCGTCGTGGCGTGCTGTGGGCTGGATTGGCATGGCTGGCCGGCTTCGCTGTGCTGTCGGTGTTCCTGCGTCGTTTCACCGATACCGACGTGCCGCACATGGACGGCTTCCTGACGGCGGGCAGCCTGGTCGGGCAATTCCTGCTCTCGCGCAAGAAGATTGAAAACTGGCTGGTCTGGATTGCGGTCGACGTGCTCTACGTCGGCTTGTATCTCTACAAGCAGCTGACGCTGACCGCTATTCTGTACGGATTGTTCGTGCTGCTGGCGATCGCCGGCTGGCGCGCCTGGCGGCAGGAGCCGCCGGCAGTACCGTAAGCTTCAGTCGGCCAGGATCACGCGGTTCTTGCCGGCGTTCTTGGCCTTGTACAGCGCCACGTCGGCGCGTTTGATCAGGTCGGCCTGGGTTTCGCCCTGCGCGCGATAGGCGACGCCGGCGCTGAAAGTGATCAGCAGGCGCTGCGTGTTGTGCATGAAAATGCGCTTGGTCAGTTCGCGTTGCACGCGCGTGATGATTTGCATCGCTTCGGCCGGCTCGGTTTCCGGCAGCAGCACCAGGAATTCTTCTCCGCCGAAACGCGCGATCACGTCCAGCTTGCGCAGCGTTTCCTTGACCACGCTCACCAGATGCACCAGCACTTCGTCGCCGGTGGCGTGGCCGTGGGTATCGTTGATGCGTTTGAAATCATCGAGGTCGAGCAGGGCGATGCACAGCGGTGCGCCCAGGCGATCGGCGTTGATGATTTCGCGCTCCAGCGATTCGTCCATGCCGCGGCGGTTGAGGCTGCCGGTCAACTGGTCTTCGCGCACCAGTTCGCCCATGTGCACCAACTGCGACTCCAGCGCGGCGATGCGCGCCTCGGCTTTTTGCATTTCCTGGCGCGCGTTGATCATCTCGTCGCGCGAGCGCAGCGCTTCGTCCTGGGCGTCCTTGGTCGCGTTCATGATGCCGTTGAGCACAGAGTTGAGGTCGCTGATGTCGGAAGCCTGGCTGATCTGCTGCGAAAAACTGGTAATGGTCTTGTGATAATTATCGGTCGTCGACACCATCGCGCTGAGGCGATCGACGAAGGTCAGCATCATGTTCTTGGCGGTGACTTTTTCTTCGCTCAGCGTGTTCTTGAGCAGGCCCTGCTTGAAGATGACTTCCTTCAGCGTCTTGGTGGCATCGGCCAGCGAAGTCTTGCTGATCGGGCCGTTGATCAACTCTTGCACGGCGGTGATCTGGCTGCTCAGCCACGAGCCTTTTTCCAGCAGGCCGTGGATGTTTTCCAGCAGCAGCTGGAACAGGCGCATCAGCAATTCCTGTTGCAGGGCGATGTCTTCGCTCTTGAGTTCGATCTGGAAACTCATCTGCTTGAGGCGGCCGATGACTTCGTTCATGGCCTGTTCGGAGAACGCGGTCTTGAGGTCGAGGCCAATCGATTTTGATTCGTTCGCCAGTTCCGGGGCTTCGATCAGCAACGACGCCATGTTGAAGATCAGTACGCGCGCCAGCACTTCGCGCAGCATTTTTTCCTTCTTGCTGTCGCGGATGAATTCGCGCTCCAGGTCGACCGGCACCAGTTCGCCGTGCGGGACCAGGTTGCGGGAGGGGAAATATTGCTCGACGAAATTGTCCAGTTCGTCGTTGTAGTCTTTCCAGTCGCTGCCGTTGATGGCCATGGTCAGGCGCTGGCCGAGCTTGCCGATGTCGCCCGGCTGCTGCGTCAGGTGCTGGGCGAACGCGGTGAGCACGCCTTCCGGTTTCAGGTCGCTCTTGGTGCCGACGATTTCTTCGTAAGCCTCGCGATAAGCGTCAGGAGTAGGGGCAATGCGGCGGGTGGCGAGTTGCTGGAAGGCTTCTCGCGCGATATCGACGGGACTTTGAGCGGGCTTTTTTGACATGCCTGTTGGACGGCTTCTTATTCAAACGGATTGCGACAAAGTCTCATGGCTCCCCGCCGGATGATGTCGGAATAGCATCCTGGCGCCGTGACGTTTCTTTACCTCGGTAAGGGCGTCTGGATGTCGTTTGATGGTTATTTCTTTACGACATTACAACGCGTAGGACGAGACCTGTCTTTTAACGCATTTTACCGTCTGGCGGTTTACACCGGCGGGCCGCTTGCGCATTTATTCGACTAAGTTGTTTTTCAGCGCATAGTGCGTGAGCTCGGCGTTGTGGCGCAGTTTCATTTTACTCAGGACGCGCGAGCGATACATGCTGATGGTCTTGACCGAGAGCAATAATTCGGCAGCGATATCGCTGACGGTCTTGCCCGAGGCGATCATCACCATGGTCTGGTACTCGCGGTCGGACAGGGTTTCGTGCAGCGGTGTTTCGTGATCGAAACCGATCTGGTTGGCCAGCTCCTGCGCCAGCGACGGGCTGATGTACTTGCGGCCCGCAGCGACCTGGCGGATCGCGTTGACCAACTCAGCCGGCGCTGCCTGTTTGTTGAGGAAGCCCGCCGCACCGGCCTTGAGCGCCCGAATGGCGTACTGGTCTTCGCGGTGGATGGACAGCATCAGCACCGGCAGCTTGGGGATTTCTTTCTTGATCTGTTTGAGGACGTCGATACCGGTGCGATCCGGCAGGATGATGTCCAGCAACAGTACGTCGCAGTTGCCCAGGCGCGTCAGCTTGATGGTTTCCAGCCCGTTCTCCGCGTTGCCGACGACGATGATGTCCTTGGTGCCGCTGCAGATCTGCCGGAGGCCTTCGCGCACGATTGCATGATCGTCGGCGATTGCCACTTTGATGGCGGCACTGTTCTTTTTCGCTATTGGCATGGGGTGCTATCTGTCTCCGGGCTGAACGTGGCGTTATTCTATAAGGTTAGGAGCAGATCGGACAGGAAGCGTCAGCTGCAGTCGTGTGCCGCCGCGGTCACCTTGCAACACCTCCAGCGTCGCGCCGACCAGTGCAGCGCGCTCGTGCATGCTGCGCAGGCCGGCCGACTGTGGTCGCCTGCCGGCATCGTGCGGCAAGCCGACGCCGTTGTCGGCGATGATCAGCGTCAGCATCTTGCCATCATGGCGCAGCGAGATGTCCACGTTGGATGCCGCTGCGTGGCGGCTGGCGTTGTGCAGCGCCTCGCGCGCGATCCGGTACAGGCTGACGTTCTGGAACGCATCGAGCAGGGCTGGCGGCAACTCATCCCCGACGACATCAACATGCAAGCGGTGCGGCACGCCGGTGTCGCGTGCAAAACTGCGCGCCAGCCATTCCAGCGCAGCTTGCAGGCCGAGATCAAGTATTGCCGGATGCAAGTCGTCAATGATGTCGTGCATGGCGTCGAAGGCGCCGTCAACCAATCCATCGGCATGGCGCGCTTGGTCGAGCAGGGCGGTATTGTCGGTGGGAAGCTCTTCGCCGAGCTGTGCCAGCGCCATTTTGAGCGCGGTCAGGCGGCTGCCGAGTTCGTCATGCAAGTCTTTGGCGATGCGCCGGCGTTCATCTTCCTTGATGCGTTCGGCGGTCGGATTCGTGCCGGCGGCGGTGGTGTCGCTCATAGTGCAGTAAGTAGGAGAAAGCAAGGAATCAAGCGGCAATCATAAGGCAGATGAAGCACAAATCAGCAGATATTGTCCCGATGATGGCAACAAAAGGGGGGATTAATGGTGGGTAAAGGAGGATTAACGAGCCTGCAAGCGAGTACGGGCGTGGTATGGAAGTTTTTTGACGCAAAGGCTTCCATTTCGCCCGAAAGCGGTGCTATAATCTCGTCTTTCGCGGCTGTAGCTCAGCTGGATAGAGTACTTGGCTACGAACCAAGGGGTCGTGGGTTCGATTCCTGCCAGCCGCACCAGATATAAAGGGTCCATCGCAAGATGGGCCCTTTTGTCTTTTCTGCTTCACAAAATTCTGCTTCACAAAAATCCGTTTCCCTTTATCCGGCGCGTGCGCGGCCACAGTCCGTGGTCCGTCCTGTAATGCGCGGCGCCGTCCGAGATGTGTCCGCAAATAAAAACTGCACGAGAACAATCAAAAACGGCCGTGTCACGGGTCCTTCGCTTTCCTGTTTTAAACAGTTTTGACGAGTACGAATCTGAAGTTCGTTCTGAATGTCATATCGACAACTGACGCGTCATTGCCTCGCTTTTGTGTGGTTTCAGTTCCTGGGGAAGGCGTAGGATGAAATCGTAGTGACGAGCTTGCCCGTTATCGTTCTGTCGCGATAACGGGATTTTTTTGTCTCGTTGATTCCCTAAGACTGGACCGCGCTGAGGATGGGTACCGGTTGCGAACATGGTACGGCTGGTTTGACGGGTCACGGCCTGCTTCCCTGGTAAGCATCGTTCTGCCGATAATCCCTTTTTCGAAGGACCCCCACATTGATGTCTCTCTGGACCAAGGCATTTCACGTCGCCTCCGTCGTTACCTGGATCGGCGGCATGCTGGTCATGGCCGTGGCGTTGCACGGCATCCAGTCCGGCTACTTGCGTCGCTTGGCGGATGCGCCGGGACAGGAAGCTTCGGCACTGGTGAAAAACTCCGGTGCGTTGACGATTGCTTCGGTTGCGATCATCGCGGTGATGGTGGTGGTGAAGCCGTTTTGATCGAAGCACGATTGTCATCATGCAAAAACTGTTGCACTATTTGAAAATCCCTATATAATCGCGCCTCTTGCGGCTGTAGCTCAGCTGGATAGAGTACTTGGCTACGAACCAAGGGGTCGTGGGTTCGATTCCTGCCAGCCGCACCAAAATGAAAAGGGTCCGTCGAAAGACGGGCCCTTTTGTTTTTGACCGCATTCCAGACCGTGGAGCAATCATGAGCGCAACCAGCAAATTTCCCTACAAGGGACAGGCCGTCTATCCGCAAGTGGCGCTGCAGGATAACGGGCAATACGCCGCCTGTTTCGTCATCCGCGCAGGTTACGACGAGAGCGGTGAAGTCCGCTACGTACGCGAAGCGCCGACCACGGAATTTGCCACCGAAGACGATGCCGTCGCTTACATCCTCGATTTTTCCGCCGAATGGATTGATCAGAATCCGCTGTGAATCGTGCGCTCTAAGCGTCTTGCTTACGCATTCAATATCAGCTCGCGCGACGATGACAGTTTGAAGGTATTCACCACGGTCACCAGCGAGCCGGCCTGATCCAGCAGCGATTGTGCCGCCGCCGTGGCTTCTTCCACCAGCGCGGCGTTGTGCTGCGTGACATCGTCCATCTGCATGATGGCCTGGTTGACCTGCTCGATGCCAGTGCTTTGTTCCAGGCTGGCGTTGCTGATGTCAGCAACGAAATCGCTGAGCGTCCTGATGCTGTCGACCACCTGGCCGATGGTGGCGCCGGCTTCCTCCACCAATGTCCTGCCTGAAACGATCTTGCCGACCGAATCGTCGATCAGGCTCTTGATCTCCTTTGCCGCGCCGGCCGAGCGTTGCGCCAGTGCGCGCACTTCGGTGGCGACCACCGCGAAGCCGCGGCCTTGTTCGCCTGCGCGGGCCGCTTCCACCGCAGCGTTCAGCGCCAGGATGTTGGTCTGGAAGGCAATGCCGTTGATGACCGAAATGATGTCGACGATCTTGCGCGACGATTCGTTGATGGTCGCCATGGTTCCCACCATCTGATTGACGGCGTTGCCGCCGGCGATCGCTACTTGCGACGCCGAAGCGGCGAGCTGGTTGGCGTGCAGGGCGCTCTCGGCGTTTTTCTTCACGGCCGAGGTCAGTTGCTGCATGACCGAGGCGGTCTCTTGCAGCGAACCTGCCTGGCGTTCGGTGCGCGACGACAGATTGAGATTGCCGACGGAAATTTCCTTCGAGGCGGTGCCGATGGTTTCCGCCGATTGCTTGATGTGATCGACTGAACGGGCCAGGTTGGCCTGCATGGTTTTCATCGCATGCATAAGGCTGTTTTCATCGTTGTCGGCGAGGCGGATCGTTTCCGTCAGATCGCCTGCCGCGATGCGGTCGGCGACACGCACGGCGTAAGCCGGTTCGCCCCCGAGCTGGCGCAGCAGACTGCGCGTGAGCACGATGGCGGCGGCGATGCCGAACAATACGGCGGCCGCGCTCAGTGCCAGCAACGCCAGTCGGCTGGAACGATACGTGGCGTCAATGCTGCCGGCGACGCCGTCGATGCCCTGGCGCTGCAGGCGCAGCAGTTTGTCGACTGAGGCCTGGTAGCGCGCGGCGCTCGGCAGGTAGTTTTTCTCGAAAGCATTCTTGGCCTGGAACAGCTTGCCTTCACCGCGTAGCGCCAGGATGCTGTCGCCGGCTTCGTGGTAAGCCTTGCGATTGGCGTCGATGTCGGCGAACAGTTTTTGTTCTTCGGGCGTGCTCAGCAGGCGCTGCACTTTGGCTTGCAGCGCGGCGGCGTTCTTGGCCGCGTCGCTGGTCGCCGTTTCGAAATATCCCGCCAAGCCGAGGTCGGTGCTGCGCGCAATCGCGGTGGTGCGCGTGATCGAGGTGGAGATATTCGAATACCAGTCGCTGATCAATCGTTCCTTGGCCAGCGGCATCTGCATCATGGCGTTGGTCGCTTCGGCCACCGATTGCAGGCGCCAGATGCCCATTGCGGCGACGATCGCCATCATCAGCAACACCACCCCGAAGCCTGCGGCGAAGCGCGTCCCGACTTTCCAGTTCTTCATGCGTCTCTCGTTATTTTGTGCCGGCGTCGAGCCCGATCGGCTGCGTCGGCGATATTGGATTGCCGAGGATGCTAGCACCGGAGAATGATCCGGAATAATGAAAAATAACGGGAAAGCAATATCAAAAACGGAAGAAAAGTTTCCGCTTTGTCATGTCGACGGGTTAAGCGCGCGGATCACCCCATCATGTACACCGCCTGCGGTAGCGACGATCGCCGTGGCGCTCAGTGGGCTGTTGCCTTGCCAATCCGTAATGCGGCCGCCAGCGCCTTCGACGATGGGGACGATGGCCATGATGTCCCAGATTTTCAGGACCGGATCGAGCATGATGTCGGCGCCGCCCGTGGCCAGCTGGAAGTAGCCATGGCAATCGCCCCAGCCGCGATACAGGCGTGCTTGGCGAGAGAGCTTTTCAAAGGCGGGGCCGTTATGGTGGGTGAAGATGTCCCAGTGATCGGTAGCCAGCAGCATGGCGTCGCCGATGTCGGTGCAGGCGCGCATGCCGATCGGCTTGCCGTTGAGCGTGGTGCCGTCGGCGGTGCCGATCAACAGGTGTTCCATGAGTGGACTGTGCAGCGCGCCGATGATCGGGCGGCCCTGGTGCGTCAATGAAATCAGCGTGCCGAAAATATAGCAGTTGGAGACGAAGGCCTTGGTGCCGTCGATCGGATCGAGCACCCAGCAGTAGTCGGCGTCTTCCTGATGGACACCGTGTTCTTCGCCGATGATGCCGTGCTGTGGATAGCGCGCCATGATGGCGGTGCGCAACGCATGTTCGGTGTCGCGGTCGGCGACGGTGACGGGAGACTGGTCGGACTTGGATTCGACCGCGACGCCGCTGAGGTAATGACTGCGGATGATGGCGCCGCTGATTTTGCATAGCTCGCCGATGAACGCGCTGAATTCCTGCAGTTGCTCAGCGTCGATGGATTTGGTGAACAGCGGGGCGGGGGGCATGAGATCAGGCATGGCAGTTTCAGGAAAAATTCAGGCGTTTGCGCATAGCGCCAGGTAGCGGGAGAAATGGGCATAGTCAGGCGTCGCCAGGTCGGCTGTCTTGGCAAGATCATCCCAGCGCCGCAGGCGAGTGGCGTCGACTGCATGTGGCATGGCGATGAAGTGTTCCGCTTGCTGCCGGTCGAAGACGCCGCCTTGCAATTGCAGGCTGCGCACCGAGTCCGGCGACAAGGACGAAAAATAGGCCGGTTCGACCGCGCACAGGTAGCGCTTGGCGTCGACGTGCAGGCGTATCGGCGCCAGCACGTCTTCGCCAAAGACCGCGCGCAGGAATGGCAGGATACGGTATTGATGCAGATCGTCGATGCCATTTGCGGTCGGCGTGTCGTGCATGTCGTAACCGGCGGAAGCGTCTTCCAGCATGTGGCCGAGGTCGTGCAGCAGTGCTGCGGCGATCAGCGCCGGCGAGGCGTTTTCGCGCTCGGCCAGCATTGCGGTTTGCAGGGCATGTTCGAGTTGCGTCACGGGTTCGCCGGTGTATTGCGCATGGCCGTGGCGGCGAAACAGCTGTTCGATGTCGGGAATGGTCAGAGACATGGCGTTGGTGGACGGTTCAGGGCGGGAAGGGGAAATAACGGTGGTGTCAGCCCGATATCATAGCGGCGGGAGCTTGCCGCATGATGACAATTCCATGACCGGTGGCGAGAGCGTCATCCGGCCTTGCGAACAGGCCCCGCGCGGCGCTCGCAGGGGGTGAGTGAAGACTTGTTAATAACCGTAACAGTTTGTAATAGCGGTAGGTAAGGGATAAGTGGGGGTATATCTTACGAACTCCCCCCTCTAATTCATCCCCTGAATTAGATTTAACCCGCGCCGCAAGGTGCGGGTTTTTTATTTGCCGGCCGCTTTCCGTCGGCACTTCACTATCGCAAGCCGCTGACGAATTGCCCTCGCAAAGGCGCGCCTCTCCTCAGATGATGTTATACTTTAATGGTAATCATTATCATCTAACGCGTAGGAGAAAAATCATATGATCGGTATCAAGAAAATCGCAGTAGCCGCCGCCATGTTCGCAGCCTTCTCGGCTGCCAGCGCCGCCGAATATCCCATCGGCAAACCGCAGATTCAGAATGGCATGGAAGTCAGCGCGGTCTACCTGCAACCGATCAAAATGGAACCGGACGGCATGATGCGCAAGGCCGAAGAATCGGACGTCCACCTGGAAGCCGATATCCGCGCGGTCGCCAAGAATCCGAACGGCTTTGCCGAAGGTGACTGGATGCCTTACCTGGTCATCAAGTTCGAACTGACCAAGGCCGGTTCGACCAAGGTCATCAAGGGTGACATGATGCCTATGGTGGCCAGCGACGGCCCGCACTACGGCGACAACGTCAAACTCGACGGCCCCGGAAAATACAAGCTGAAGCTGACCATCTCCCCACCATCGGCCAATGCGCACGCTCACTTCGGTCGTCACGTCGACAAGGAAACCGGTGTCGGCGCCTGGTTCAAACCGTTTGAACTGAACTACGACTTCACCTTCGCCGGCGTCGGCAAGAAGGGTGGTTACTAATCGCTCCTCGGGCGCGATTGGTAAGAGCGCATGCGCAGTCCATCGCGCATGCAGGAATGACCGGCCTTGCTTGTGCAAGGCCAAGTAGTTTGGGAGCACTGAATGTTCTTGCGTAAATCGCAACCCGCGCAACCTGCGCAACTATCGCGCGTCGCAGCCGCCGTGATCGGCCTTGCCTGTTCGCTGTCTGCGGCAACCGTATTCGCTGCGGACTTGCTGACGTTCAAGCTCGAAATGGCGGACGGAAAATTCAATCCCGCGCGTATTGAAGTGCCCGCCGGGCAACGCATCAAGATCGAAATCCACAATGTCGGCAAGACTGCCGCCGAATTCGAAAGCGTGGAGTTGCGTAAGGAAAAAGTCCTCGCGCCGGGTGCGCAATCGTTCGTCGTGATCGCACCGCTGCGTCCGGGCGAGTACAAGTTTTTTGATGACTTCCATCTGAACATGCCGCAAGGCGCAATCGTCGCGAAATAAGCCGTGGCGCAGGGAAGCGGTCGCCGACATCGGCAATGAGCAATTGAAAGGAATGTAATGGGGCAGGTGCTATTTATCGTGTGGCGTGAAAGCGTCGAGGCCTT